>JAABUX010005488.1_pt1 | contig 15555 bp, 17 predicted proteins | sample 5561851 | NCBI WGS metagenome assembly JAABUX01 (sample SAMN10711883, study PRJNA513361) | rock metagenome | isolation source: Antarctica rocks | place: Antarctica: Victoria Land, Richard Nunatak red sandstone | collected 2016-01-03 | reverse complement strand
CCGTCGCCGCCGGCAAGATCGTGAAGACCTACGACACGGCCGGCCAGATGAACCTCGCGCACCAGATCTATATGGCGCGGGAGGTGGACAAGCTGATCATGTTCGGTCCGGCCAAGGCCAAGGGCATCGGCTACATGGACCCCATGGCCTTCACCCGGACCGCCCAGCTCAGCATGCGCTACGGGGTCATCACCAAGATGCCCAGCGGCGCCTACGATCAGTCCTACTGGCAAGCCGCCGCGGCCGCCCTGTCCGCCAAGCATTTGTTGATGACGCAGTAGACGAAGTTGCCAGTTGCCAGTTGTCAGTGGTACGGGGTTACGTCCTTCTGACAACTGTAAACTGGCAACTGGCAACTCGAAAGGAGGCATGGTGCAATTAGGAGAACGCGTGACCGCGGAGCCCGGTATCGGCGAGAGAGGCGGGGTCGGCCAGGTCGGTCAGGTCGATGGGGTTGGCGGGGCTGGCCCGATCGGTGACGTGACCACGGTGGTGGAAAACGACCGGCGCTACGTGCTGCACTCGTGGTCGAATCAGTCGCAGATCAACCCGCTGCCCATCGCCGGGGCGGAGGGCCGCTACTTCTGGGACTACGACGGCAAGCGCTACCTCGACTTTGCCTCGCAGTTGATCAACTCCAACCTCGGCCACCAGCATCCCCGCGTGGTGCGGGCCATCCAGGAGCAGGCTGGCCACCTCTGCTTCGTGGCGCCGAGCTTCGCCAACGACCAGCGCGGCACGCTGGGCCGCCTGCTGGCCGAGGTCACGCCGGGTGACCTGTCGATGAGCTTCTTCACTAACGGCGGCGCCGAGGCCAACGAGAACGCCATCAAGATGGCGCGCGCCTACACCGGCCGCCACAAGATCATCGCCCGCTACCGCTCCTACCACGGCGCGACCGCCGGCGCGGTCACGCTGACCGGCGACCCGCGTCGCTGGCCGGCCGAGCCGGGCATCCCCAGCGTGGTGCGCGCCCTCGATCCCTACACCTACCGCTGCTCGTTCTGCCGACCTGGCGGCTGCAACCTGCGCTGCGCCGACCACGTGGACGAGGTCATCCAGTACGAGGGACCCAACACAATCGCCGCGATGATCCTGGAGACGGTGGTGGGCACCAACGGCATTATCCCGCCGCCGCCCGGCTACCTCCAGCGTGTGCGCGAGATCCTGGACAGCCACGATATCCTGATGATCGCCGACGAGGTGATGTGCGGCTTCGGGCGCACCGGACGGTGGTTCGCTTGCCAGAACTGGGACGTGACGCCCGACCTGCTGACCATGGCCAAGGGCATCAACTCGGGCTACGTCCCCCTCGGCGCCGTCACCATGAGCGAGCGGCTCGCCGACTGGTTCCGCACTCGGACCTTCTGGGGCGGCCTGACCTACAGTGGGCACCCGCTGGCCTGCGCCGCCGCCGTAGCCACCATCGAGACCTACCGCGACGAGGGAGTGATCGAGAACGCCGCGGCCATGGGCGAGATGGCGCGTCCCATCTTGAACGAGATGCAGCAGCGCCACCCTTCTATCGGCGAAGTGCGCGGGCTGGGCCTCTTCTGGGGCCTGGAGCTGGTCAAGAACCGCGAGACGCGCGAGCCCCTCGTGCCGTTCAACGCCAGCGGCCCCGCCATGGCTCCGGTCAGCGCCATGCAAAAGCGGGCCATGGAGCGCGGCCTCTACCTGTTTGCGCACTGGAACGTCGCCGTGGTGGCGCCCCCGCTAACCATTACGGCCGACGAGCTGCGCGAGGGTCTGAGCATCCTGGATGAGTGTTTGGACATCGCGGACGAAGCGGCACAATAGGGCCTGCGACTAAAGTCGCATGGCACAGAACGACGACTAAAGTCGTTTGGAGCGACACGTGGTGACACACTTTAGTGTCCGTTGTTTGCCATGCGACTTTAGTCGCAGGCCAAGGTAGGCCCTGTTAGGCTAGGAGTAATCCATGGACACGATCATTCGCGGCGGTACGGTCGTCACGGCCGGCGACCGCTACGTAGCCGACATCGGGATCGAGGATGGCGTGATCACGCGGATCGGGCGCAACCTGCTGGCCAATACCGAGCCGCTCACCGGCGGGGTCACGGTGGAGCGGGCGGACAGTCGCGTGACGCCAGCGGGTGACGGCGCGCCACAAGTGATTGATGCGAGCGGCTGCTACGTGATCCCCGGCGCCATCGACGCCCACGTGCACCTCGACATGCCCTTCGGCGGCACCATGACCTCGGACGACTACGCCTCGGGCACTGTCGCCGCGGCCTGCGGCGGCGTCACTACCGTGGTGGACTACTGCCTGCAGTCGATCGGTCATCCGCCCACCGAGGCAGTCGAGCAGTGGCATCGCAAGGCCGAGGGCAAGGCCGTGATCGACTACGGCTTCCATCTGGCCATCACCGACCTCGCCGCCAACGTGCTGGACGAGCTGCCCCAGTTGGTCGACCACGGCCTGACCAGCTTCAAGTGCTTCATGGCCTACAAGGGCGTCTTCCAGATCGACGACGCCACCATGTTCCAGCTACTGGAGCAGGCCCGCGAGTTGGGCGCGCTGGTCAACGTGCACGCCGAAAACGGCGACGTGGTCGACCTGTTGATCAACCGCTACGTGGCGCAGGGCATGTTGACCCCCTGGTACCATCGCGCCAGTCGCACCCCCGAGGCCGAGGGCGAGGCCACGGCGCGCGCCATCGCGCTGGCCGAGATGGCCCATGCCCCGCTCAACATCGTGCATATGACCTGCATCGAGTCGATCCGCCCGCTGCAGGCGGCCCGCGAGCGCGGCCTGCCCGTCTACGGTGAGACCTGCCCACAGTACCTGCTGCTCGACGAGACGCAGTACCATGAGACCGACTGGGACGGCTTCGGCGGCGCCAAATACGTGATGTCGCCGCCCCTACGCGATCGGAGTAACCACGACGTGCTGTGGAAGGCGCTGGCGCAGGGCGACCTGCAGACGCTGATGACCGACCACTGCTCGTTCCGCATGAGCGACCAGAAGACGCTGGGCCGCGACAATTTCGCCAAGATTCCAAACGGCGCGCCCGGCATCGAGACGCGTCTGGCCCTGGCCTACTCCGAGGGCGTGGCCAAAGGCCGCTTCTCGCTGGAACGGATGGTGGCGCTGCTCTCGACCAACGCCGCGCGCCTGTACGGCATGTATCCCCAGAAAGGCACGCTGGCCGTGGGCAGCGACGCCGATGTCGTACTGCTCGACCCCGACAAACGGGTGACGCTCTCCGCCGCCACGCTCAACCAGCAGACCGACTACTGTCCCTTCGAGGGTATGGAGGTGACGGGCTACCCCGTGCTGACCCTCTCGCGCGGCGACGTCATCGCCGTCGACGGCGCGTTCACCGGAACGGCCGGCCGCGGCAAGTTTTTGCGCCGTGGGGCGCATATGAGTGTATAAGGATACCCGATGACCTTCGTTCCCTTACCCGTGCAGGCCCCGTCCCCGCCGGACCTGGCGGCGCGCTTCGCCGAGCGGCTGCCCCCGCTGGGACCCGACGAGGCCCTGGTCGAGGCCAATCGCTGCCTCTATTGCTACGACGCGCCCTGCACCAAAGCCTGCCCCACCGGGATCGACATCCCCGGCTTTATCAAGAAGATCTCCAGCGGCAACCTCAAGGGCTCAGCGCGCGTGATCCTGGAGGCCAACATCCTGGGCGCCAGCTGCGCCCGCGTCTGCCCGGTCGAGGAGTTGTGCGCCGGCGCTTGCGTGCGCAACGACGTCGACCGTCCGATCGACATCGGCCGCCTGCAGCGCCACGCCACCGACGACGTGATGGCCCGCAACACTCGCCTGTTCGAGCCGGCCCCGGCCAACGGTCATACCGTCGCCGTGGTGGGGGCCGGGCCGGCGGGACTCTCCTGCGCGGCGGAACTGGCGCGGGCAGGCTACGCCGTCACCGTGTTCGACCGCCAGGATGTGCCTGGCGGGCTGGCCACCTACGGCATCATCCCGCTGCGCGAGCCGGTCGCGGTGATCCGCGCGGAGATCGACATGATCGCAGATATGGGTGTGCAATTCCGGCAGGGCGTCACCGTGGGCCGGGACGTGGGCATCGACGAGCTGGTCGCGGGCTTCGACGCCGTGTTCCTGGGCATCGGCGCGGGCGCGCACGTCTACACCCCGCCCGTGCCGGGCAGCGACCTGCCCGGCGTCTACGACGCGCTCGACCTGATCGCCGCCGTGCGCACCGCGCCGCTCGACGGCATCCCCACGGGCCGGCGCGTGGTAGTGGTGGGCGCGGGCAATACCGGCATGGACGCCCTGACCATCGCCGTGCGCCTGGGCGCGGAGCGGGTGACCTGCCTCTACCGCCGCACCGCCGCCGAGATGACCGCCTACCCCTCGGAGTTCGAGTTCGTCAAGTCCGACGGCGTCGAGTTCGTGTGGCAGGCCGCGCCGGTGCGCTACCTCGCCGGGACCGACGACCGCCTCGCCGCCATCGAGTGCGTGCGCATGGCCCTGACCGAGCCTGACCTCTCGGGCCGCCGCTGGCCCATGGCCGTGGCGGGCTCGGAGTTTATCCTGGAGGCGGACGTGGCCATCAACGCCACCGGCCAGCAGCGCGAGGCCGACCTGTTCGATAGCCTGGGCCTGGCCCACGACGGCGGCCGCCTGCTGGTCGACGCCGGGACCTATGGCACGGCCCACCCCAAGGTCTTCGCCGGCGGCGACTGCGTCTCTACCGGCGCCGACCTCACCGTGGTGGCCGCGGTGGAGCAGGGCAAGCGCGCCGCCCGCGCGATCATGCAGCAAATAGGAGTCTCCTAGATGGCCGACCTCACCACGACGTACGCCGGGATCACCTCGCCCAACCCCTTCTGGCTGGCCTCGGGTCCGCCCAGCAACTCCGGCTATCAGGTCATGCACGCCTTCGAGCAGGGCTGGGGCGGCGCCGTCTGGAAGACGGTCGGGGCGCCCGTGATGAACGTGGTCAACCGCTACGGCGGCCTCGACCTCGGCGGGACCAAGCTGGTCGGCCTCAACAACATCGAATTGATCAGCGACCGCCCCATGGAGACGAACCTGCGCGAGATCGCGGAGGTCAAGCGGCGCTTTCCAAAACACGCCGTGATCGTCTCCTTGATGGTCGAATCGACGCGCGAGGCCTGGCACGAGGCGGTCAAGCGCGCCGAAGACACCGGCTGCGACGGGCTCGAGCTCAACTTCGGCTGCCCCCACGGCATGTCGGAGCGCGGCATGGGCGCCGCCGTGGGGCAGGTACCCGAGTACGCCTGCATGATTACGGAGTGGGTCAAGGAGGTCGCCCGGACGCCGGTCATCGTCAAGCTCTCGCCCAACGTGACCAACATCCTGGCGCCGGGCCGCGCCGGGGCGCAGGGCGGGGCGGACGGCCTCTCGCTGATCAACACCATCAACAGCATCATCGGCGTGGATCTGGACAGCTTCGAACTGCGCCCCTCGATCGCGGGCAAGGGCGGGCATGGCGGCTACGCCGGCTCCGCGGTCAAGCCCATCGCCCTGCACCTGGTCTCGCAGATCGCCAACGACCCCGAGTGCCGGCGCTTGCCCATCTCGGGGATGGGCGGCATCACCACCTGGCGCGACGCCGCCGAGTTCCTGCTGCTGGGCGCCACCTCGCTGCAGGTGTGTACCGCGGCGATGCACTACGGCTTCCGCCTGATCGAGGACCTGTGCGACGGGCTCTCCAACTGGCTGGACGAGAAGGGCATTGCCTCGGTGAGCGAGGTCATCGGCGCCTCGTTGCCGCGCCTGACCGACTTCGGCGAGCTCGACCTAACCTACAAGACGGTGGCGCGCATCAATCCAGACCAGTGCATCCAGTGTAACATGTGCTACATCGCCTGCGAGGACGGCGCCCACCAGTGCATCGACCTCCTGCCCGCCTCCTCTGCTGCCTCTGCCCCTGCTCTCGGCAATCGCCACGGGACGGGTAACGGTCATGCCCCGACCCACGCCAATGGTCATCACCCCGGCATTGCGGGCCAGGGCCGTCGCCTCAACGTGCTGCAGCCGACGGTGCGCGAGGCCGACTGCGTGGGCTGCGACCTGTGCTCGCTGGTCTGCCCGGTGACCGACTGCATCACCATGGTCCCGGTCGACAGCGCGGCCCAACGGGCGGGCCAGGGGCCGATCACCTGGAACACCATGATGAAGGAGTTGCCGCAGCCCCTGGACTGGCCAGAGTTCGTGCAGGCCATCGGCCCGGAGCACGTGGGGGGGCATAAGTAAGGGCCTATCCGAAGGGACATGATGAAGCATGGGAGGTGAGCGATGGACGATCTCGACGACGTTGAATCACACGACGAGCGATGGCAGTACCGCACGGTCAGGTACACCTTGATCTCCCTGGCCGATTGGATTGACGACCGAGTTCTATCCCATCGCTTCTATCCCTGGTTGTGTAATCGTATTCTTGACTCATCTTGGTGGGATGCGAAGGGCTGATGGCCAGGACCTCCTATGACCAACTGATGAAGCAGGTGCTGCAGGCGCGCTTCGCCGATTTTATGCGTCTGTTCGACCCGGCCACGGCGGCCGGCCTGGACCTGGAGGCGGGCGTCACCTTCCGCGACGTGGAGACGTTCTCGGACATACCCCAAGGCAAGCTGCTGGTCGCCGACATCGTGGCGGAGGTACACACCCTGTCCGGGGAGCCCAAGGTCGTCGTCGTGCACGTAGAAATCCAGCGCGAGCGCGAAGCGGAGGACTTCCCCCGCCGCATGTGGCGCTACTACATCGCCCTCGTGCAGCGCGAGGACAAGCCCGTCATCCCCATTGCCCTGCTCTTCTACGGAGCGCCCGACGGCCTCACGCGCGAGACCTACGAGGAGACCTTGTTCGGCTACACCATCGTCACGTTCCGCTACCTACAGATCAGCCTGCCACGCCTCGAGCCCTATACGTATCTGCACACAGGGAACGTCCTGGCGGCCGCGCTGGCGGCCGTCATGGGCCGGGGGCTACGTGGCGCCAGACGGGCCGCGCTCCACGTGGCCTGCCTCCAGCAACTGCTCACGGCCGCGCGAGCCAAAGAGGTGGACCCAGCCACGGCCGACCTGCTGGCCGATGTCGTCACCACCTATCTGCCCACCAACGTTGAAGACCGTGCGGCATTGCGGCTACAATTACAACAGGAGCAAGGAGGACACACCATGGCGGTCGATCTATCGCACTTGACGTGGGCAAGCCGACGCGAGATAGAAATCAGACAAGAGGACATCAGGGAGCTAGTCCAGATCCGATGTGGGCGTATATCGCCCGACGTGGAAGCAGCCATCGAGCAGAGCGCCGAAACCGACGACGCACTCATGGCGCTCTTGAGACGGGCTGCAACCGCGTGGACCGAGAGCGGTCTGCTGACCGAGGAGAAAAACTGATGACGACAACCGAGGCGCAATCGACGTCGACCAACCAGGCTGCTACCCGTCGCCTGCAAAACTACATCAATGGCGCGTGGGTCGACTCCGACACGGCGGAGTGGGGCGCGGTGCGCAACCCGGCCACGGGCGAGATGCTGGCGCAGGTCCCCTACTCCACGTCCGCGGACGTGGACCGCGCGGTGCAAGCCGCACGCGCCGCCTTCCCGGCCTGGCGCAAGACCCCGCCGCTGGAGCGCGCCCGCTACTTCTTCCGCGTCAAGAATGTGATGGAGGAGCACTTCGAGGAACTGGCCCGTATCCTGACCTCCGAGGTGGGTAAGGCGCTGCCCGACTCACGGCTGGAGGTGCGGCGCGGCATCGAGATGGTCGAGGTGGCCACGGGTATCCCCAGCCTGATGATGGGCCAGACCCTGGAGGATGTCTCGCGCGGCATCGACTGCGAGACCATTCGCCAGCCCATCGGCGTGTTCTGCGCTATCACGCCCTACAACTTCCCCTCTATGGTGCCGCTGTGGTTCATGCCCTTTGCCGTGGCCTGCGGCAACACCTTCGTGCTCAAGCCCTCGGAGCAGGTACCATTGAGCCAGATGCGCCTGTTCGAGCTGCTGGAGACCGTGGGCTTCCCGCCCGGCGTGATCAATTTGGTCAACGGCAGCCGCGAGGTCGTCAACAGTCTGCTCGACCATCCGGGCGTCAACGGCGTCTCGTTTGTCGGGTCGGCCGCCACGGCCAAGTACGTCTACAGCCGCGCCGCTGCCAACGGCAAGCGCGTACAGGCGCTAGGCGGGGCCAAGAACCACATGGTTGTGATGCCCGACGCCGAGATGGCGCCGACGCTCAGCGCGATCATGAGCTCGGCCTTCGGCGCCGCGGGCCAGCGCTGCCTGGCCGGGAGCGTGGTGGTGGCGGTCGGCGACGTCTACGAATCGCTCAAGGACGGATTGCTCGCCTCGGCCAAAGCGCAGCGCGTGGGCGACGGCCGCGACGAGGACACCGATGTGGGGCCGGTGGTCTCGGCGACGCAGCAGGCCAAAGTGACCGGCTGGATCGAGCGTGGGCTGGCCGAGGGCGCGACCTTGCTGCTGGACGGGCGCGGCGCCGATCCCATGGGCAACGGCGAGGGCTGCTTCGTGGGTCCCACCATCTTCGACAACGTCACTCCCAATATGGAGATCGCGCGCGAGGAGATCTTCGGGCCGGTGCTCTCGCTGGTGCGGGCGGACGACTTCGACCACGCGGTGGACATCGTCAATGCCAGTCGCTACGGCAACGCCACCTCCATCTTCACTACCAACGGCAAGGCCGTGCGCGAGTACAAATACCGCGTCGAGGCCGGCATGGTGGGCGTCAACATCGGCGTGGCCGCGCCGATGGCCTTCTTCTCGTTCACCGGCTGGAAGGACTCGTTCTTCGGCGATCTGCATGCCCACGGCCGCGACGCCATCGCCTTCTACACAGAGCAGAAAACGGTCATGACGCGCTGGTTCTAGCCAGTTGCCAACGGAGTATGTTGCTCGGGTGACTGCTGCTCCGCTGACGGGGCCGACGATTTGGTGACGGGCAATCTGTATGACGCAACGCAGACCGCGGGACTGCCCAAGGACGCCGTGCTAGCCTCGCTCGGCTGCGGCAACCCCACGGCGTTGATCGACCTGCGCGAGGGGCAAGTGGTCCTCGACCTTGGCTCCGGGGGCGGGATCGACGTGCTGCTCAGCGCCAGGCGGGTGGGACCGACCGGCTTCGTCTATGGCGTGGACATGACCGACGAGATGCTGGCGCTAGCGCAGGAGAACAAGGCCAGGGCCGGCGCGGCCAACGTCGCCTTCCTCAAGGGCCGCATCGAGGAGATCCCGCTGCCAAACAACTCCGTGGATGTCGTGATCAGCAATTGCGTCATCAACCTCGCCGCCGGCAAAGGCCTCGTGCTGCGCGACGCCTACCGCGTGCTGAGACCGGGCGGCCGCTTCGCCGTCAGCGACGTGGTGGCCGACGGACCGGTACTCCCGGAACTGCGCGGCAACATGGAGGCCTGGGTGGGCTGCCTGGCCGGCGCTCTGGAGATCGACTCCTACAAAGCCCTGCTGGCCGAGGCCGGGTTCGAGGACATCGGCGTGGAGATCACGCGCCGCTACACGGTGGCCGAGGCGGGATTGGATGCGGCCATGCTGCCGGCCGGATGGGAGGACGGCGACGGCAAACTGGCCAGCGCCTTTTTGTCCGCGCAACCAAACCCCTCCGCGCGCCGACCCGGCGATGACGGAGGCGAACGGATGACCTTAACGGCCAGTGCAGGCAGGCAGGATACCCTCGTCCGTCAAGGGTGTCGCAGCAGCCGCGCGAGGGGAGTATGGAAGCCCGGCACGACATCCTCGCCGTCCAACATGTCTCCGGCGTCGAGGGTCGTGGAGGGACGCATAGCGTCCGGGTCGGGTCGCAGGTCCCCGGAGCGCCACACATCGACCGCCTGCCGCTCCGGCCACACCACCCACACCAGGCGCGTCCCGCCACTGAGGTATATCCGCACTTTCGTGGCCATGTGGGCGGCGTCCTGCGACGGCGAGGCGACCTCTGCGGCGAGGTCGGGCGCGAAAGGGACGGGCTTGTTGATATCCGGGACGAGCGCGCGATGAGGCGCGTCGATAAAACCGACATCGGGGAGCAAGCCTGTTTCCGCGCCCGAGAGTTTGTACACTCCATCGGCTCCACTGACGGCCCCGAGGTCGTGGTCTTCCACGAAGTCGCCTAGGCGTCCCGCTAACCGTCGCCCGATGGTCGTCGCTCATAGCCCACTGCCTGCCACCCGGACCAGCGCCCCTTCCACCACTTCGTATCGCCAGCCGTCGTCAGGCATAGTCAGCAGGGCATCGACCGCCGTGGGACCGACACCGGGGACGATCTCCGCCCAAGGAGCTAGGGTATGCGATGGCGGGATGACCCGCTGTGCGTTCATGGCCCCATTGTCGCGCGTTTGAACTGGTTTTGCAACCCTGTTTTCGCTGCGTCGTTACCTTACCCGAGTCCGAGCTCGCTCCGGATAAACGCTTTCACACCCGGCAGGCCGGTCAAACGCAACCACAGGGGGCCGCCGTCCGGCTCCAGCTCGAGCACGAAGCGGAAGAAGGGACAACAACGTCGCTCCAGCGCGATGAACTCGGCGACCGCGAGGCAGAGGTCGGCCGGATAGCGGAATGCATAGCCGTCTGATAGGTCGCGCATGTCCTGCGGGGCGACATGCAGCCGTTCCGCCAGGATCTGCCTCCGGTCCCGCTCGGTCACGTCGAGCGCCGACAGGTCGCAGGCGAGGGGGGATGGCTGCGGACTAGCCGTCTCCTGGCTCTGCTGAGCGTTGAGGCGTGCGGTGTTCTCGGCTAGCGGCGTCAGCCTAGCCGCGCGGCGGCGGTCGTCCACCGTCTCCGGCTCCGCGATTGGCCAGGGCTCGACTCCACCGCCCTCCGCGCCGACGTATTGGGTGCCGTAGACCTGGGGCTTGCCCTCCTGCATGAGGACGCGGTCGGTGAGGAGCGCGAGCATAAACGGCTCGGCCTCATCCCGCGCGACGGCGTCGGCGAGCAGGCCAACGCAGCGGCGCTGCAACTTAGGATCGAGGATGGCGTGCTGCACGATGAAGCCGGCGGCACGGCATCCATCCTCGCCAACCAGCGTTCGTCCCGGCCAGCCATACGCATCGATGATCGCGCCGATGCGGGCGTTGTGGCGACGATGGACGGCCTCCATCTCGGGGTGGTAGCCGGGTTGGTAGAGTTCGTCCCGTGCGACAAGGTCGGCGCGAACCTCCCGGTCGATGCGCTCCATGTCCAGTAGTTCACCGCGCAATACGTCATTCATTCCAGCCCCCTGTCCACATAATAATGTCACTCGTTACTGCAATGCGGCTTCGAGGAGCGCCAGATTGAGGCTCAGTCCCAAGATGGCGTACATCCGGGCGGACAACGCTGTCGCTCATTCGTCCGTCCTTTGGTAATTCGAGCACGCGGCGAGATTGTCGCCGCTCCGTGCGAGCAGGGCATCCGCGGCGCGCAGCACCTCCTCAACCCCCGTGCCATAGAGACAGTAGGTCACGAAGCGCCCTGACCGCTCCGCCTGGACCAGGCCACAACCGCGCAGGCAGGCCAGATGCTTGGACACATTGGGCTGGCTCAAGCCGGTGGCCGCGACGATGTCGCCGACCGTACGCGATCGTTCGCGCACGGCGAGCAAGCAGGAGAGGCGGGCAGGATCGGCCAGACCTCGGAAGAGTGTGGCCAATAGGACGGGCGAGGCAACAGTTTCTATCAAGGATCCTCCGGCGCGCTACATCATCAGCACAGCAGTTACTGAAATATAATCGGACAGGCATGTGTTGGCAAGCTCGCGTATGCTCTATACTGCAATGTATGTTACACGGGTGCAGTGTGCCGATTCATACGCGGACGCCTAGAGAGATCGAACGCCGCGTGGAACCAGGCGCGATCATCGCGGGGAACGTCTACCCTCGTCAGGTGAATGACTGATGAGCGTGCCTCTCGACCCGCGCCTGATCCCGCTGATCCTGTCCCTGGGGCTGGACACCTTTGCCCTCTCCGTCGCTCTGGGCGTCGCGCCCCTCCCCGCGCGGACGCGCCTGCGCCTGGCGTTGACCTTTGCCGCGTTCGAGGGGCTGATGCCGGCGGTGGGCCTGCTGATCGGCCGTCCCCTGGGCGACGCCATCGGCGGGTGGGCCGTCTATATCGCGGGCGCGCTGCTGATCGGGACCGGCGTCTGGATGCTGCGCGAGGGGCTGGACGACGACGACGATGACGACGAGTCGGGGGACGGTGAGGGGGCAAAGATCCTCGCAGCGGCCTCGGCGCGCGGCCTCTCCCTGGTGGGGGTCGCCCTCTCGGTCAGCCTCGACGAATTGGCGATGGGCTTCTCTTTCGGCGTCTTGCGCCTTCCGGTCGTGCCCGCCCTCGTCGCGATTGCGCTGCAAGCCCTGGTGGTTAGCCTGGGAGGGCAGTGGCTTGGACGGCGGGTCGGCGTGGCGCTCGGTGAGCGCGCCGAGGTCCTGGCTGGCGTGGTGCTGTGCCTGCTGGGGGTGGGGTTCATCGTCGCGCGGCTGCTCGGGACATCTCTATGATCTACGATCCGCACTCATACACTCCTACTCCAGCCTGACTGTCCTACACCGAGAACGACATGGCCCTGGTCTGCTCAAGAAGGTCTGTGACTTGTCGGCCTGGTGGCGCGGAGGCGCTATCTCTGTCATACTCGATCTTAACGCACACCGCGCGGTTCGCCCTGGCGTGCCGCCGAGTACGGAGGACACGCATGCGACGCTTTGCCCTTGCCCTCGCCCTCGCAACCGGCCTGGTCCCCCTGGTTATCGGCCCTGCCGCTCCCGCCCACGCCTGCGCCATCGACGGCGTGCCGTCGGCCTTTGCCAACGGTATCCGCGCGGTCATTTTCAAGGGCGCGCCGACCGCGACGACTTACTCCTATTGGGCGCGCTTCGCCTTCCCGGGCGCGTACCACGCCGGCCAGTCCATTGCCTTCAACGAGGACGATGCGCTGGTGCGGCCGGTGCTCAAGCTGGCCGACCTCGGGCACTCCTGGCGCTGGCGCTACGGAGACGGCGGCGTCAACACGGGGGATCGCGTCGCGCACAGCTACCAACGTCCCGGCCGGTACAGGGTCGCCGTCGACGCCTACTTTCCCGCCTATGGCGGCTGGCAACAGTTCGACAGCATCACCATCACCGTGCGGAAGTGAGGGTGTCTCCCGCTCACTCCGCGCCGTGCCACGCCGCCCAGCCCTCCTTGACGCCGTAGTACACGATGACCAGGCCGGCGAGCGGGTCGGCCCACCACCAGCCCGCGACGGCGTTGAGGACGAGGCCGATCAAAACGGCCGCGGCGAGGGCGGCATCGATAAGCGTGACGCGCGATTCCGTCCGCAGGACCGGGTTGCCGAGCTGCCGGCCCGTCACGCCCTTGCCTCGCGCCAGCAGCACCATGACGATGAATGTGGCCGCGAGCCAGACGATGCCTCCCACCGAGGTCATCGGCCGCACGCCGGACAGGATGGTGACCGCCTCCTGCGCCAGGATGTACACGGCTAGGGCGAAGAAAACTCCTCCAATGAGGCGCAGCGCGCGCCACTCGCGGTGCTGATTCACCCCCTTGAGCTGCCAGACGACGATCACCGAGGCAAAAATCTCGATCAGCGAGTCGAGGCCGAAGCCGGCCAGGGCCACGGAGCGCGCGGCCAGCGCGGCCATGGCGACGATGACCACGCCCACGACATTCCACCCCAGAGTAGCGTATTCGAGATATAGTCCGCGCCTGAGCAGTCTCTGGTCGGCCATCGGTTTCTCCCAATGTCCATTCATCTTCCCCTGGTACTATACGCTGTAGCGGTCGCTTAACGGGCTCCATGCCTCGACGACCGTCGTGGAAAGGAAAGAATAGATGGCACAACTCGCGTCGCCGCTCCAGCGCATAGAGCGCAACGAGGCGGTTCGCGCCGGCGTGCGCGTGGAACAGCTCACCATCGGCTGGATGACCGTCGAGGCCATCGTCGCCATCATGGCCGGCCTGCTCGCGCGCAGCGTGCTCCTCACCGCCTTCGGCATCGACAGCGTGATCGAGCTGGTGACCGGGAGCGTCCTCCTGTGGCGTCTGGCGGCCGAGGCGCGGGGAGGCTCGTTGGAACGCGTCGAGCGGGCGGAGAACCGCGCTGCCTGGGTAACCGGCATCGGGCTGGTCCTGCTCTGCGCCTACATCGTCGGCAGCGCCGGCGTGAGCCTGTGGACGCACAGCCGGCCCGAGAGCGCCCCGGTCGGGATCGCGCTCGCCGTCGTCGCCGTCGTTGGCATGCCCCTGCTGGCGCGACGCAAGCGGGCCATCGCGGCGCGGATCGACAGCGCCGCCCTGCGCGGGGATGCCGCCTGCTCGATGACCTGCGCGTACATGGCCGCGACCCTGCTCGTGGGTCTGGCCCTGAACGCCGCGTTGGGCTGGTGGTGGGCCGAGGACGTGGCTGCGCTCTGCTTCCTCTATTGGCTCGTCTCAGAAGCGCGCGAGGCCCTGGAGGGCGCACGGGCCGGCCGCGGAGGGTGCGGCTGTGGCGACTCCGCCTGCGAGGCATAGGGATGGGGCAGCGCGGCCTTCGAGGCATGCTTCTTGCAGCATCGACAGGGCACAGCTCCCGGAGGGGGAGTGTTCCGCTCGTAGACATCAAAGAGGATGGTGAGTCATGTCCGTCGCTCGTGTCACAGAGATCAGCGCTACCTCGGAGAAGAGCTTTGAGGATGCTATCCAGCAAGGACTCGCGCGCGCAACCAAGACCCTGCGCGGCGTCGAAGGCGCCTGGATCAAAGAGCAGAGCGTGAAGCTCTCGGATGGCAAGGTCACGGGGTATCAGGTCAACATGCAAATCACGTTCGTACTCGACGATTCGATGTAGCGGACCTATCCCTGCTCACTGCCGATGGCGTACAGCCGTCCGCTGTGTTGGAGGGCGGGGATGTCGCGACAGCCGGTACAGAACATAGCCACGCGCAGTTGTGCGCCCAGCACCTCCAAAACCTCCTCGGCCGCCTCGGCGGATCGCGCTGCGGCCTTGAGCAAAGGTGACGCCAAACCGGCAATGTCGGCACCGAGGGCGATGCATTTGGCTATCTCGACGCCATCACGGATACCGCCGCTGGCGACCAGGGGTAGGGTGGGCGCCGCGCGACGGGCGGAGACGACCGCCTCGGCGGTGGGGATGCCCCAACCCGCGAACGCCGCGGCGACCGCGCCCTGACGCTCGTCACCCCGCAGGCGCTCCACCTCGCTCCACGAGGTCCCGCCCGCGCCCGCCACGTCGACGGCGGCGACACCGGCGAGCGCCAGGGCACGCACCACCTCGCTCGACAGCCCCCACCCCACCTCCTTGACCACAACGGGGACGTCTAGCAGCGCGCAGACATCGGCAATGCGGTCGAGCAGCCCGGCGAAGCGCGTGTCGCCCTCGGGCTGGACGGCCTCCTGCAGTGGATTCAGGTGCAGGATCAGGGCGTCAGCCTCCAGCGCCCGCACCAACGCACGGCAGCGCGGCGCGTCGTAGCCGTAGGAGAGCTGGACGGCGCCCAGGTTGGCCAGCAACAGCGCGTCGGGCGCGTCGCGGCGCACCGCAAAGTGCTCTCGCGCCGCGGTATCTTCGAGG
>JAABUX010005484.1_pt1 | contig 15560 bp, 13 predicted proteins | sample 5561851 | NCBI WGS metagenome assembly JAABUX01 (sample SAMN10711883, study PRJNA513361) | rock metagenome | isolation source: Antarctica rocks | place: Antarctica: Victoria Land, Richard Nunatak red sandstone | collected 2016-01-03 | reverse complement strand
AGTCATTCACTGGGACCGCCGCAGTCCCTGCGGCTCTGTTTGCGGGCGCGCGGTTTGTCGGAGCTGGACAGGTGTCCCACGACGGCGTGCCGCAGGGACTGCGGCGGTCCCAGTGGACACACCCGTCGTCGACTTTTCACGAGCCCTGCCTCCGGTTGGCCTGCGATTGACATCGCATGGCAAACCACGGACACTGAAGTGTCTCTGGCGCAGCGCCCCAAGCGATTTCAATCGCCGTCCGTTTGCCATGCGATGTCAATCGCAGGCTTGTCGGTTCGCCATGACCATCTCGGGGAGCACCTGATCGAGGGGCAAGGGTTAGCCCTGTACGCGCCGCCGGGTTACTATGGGGTATGCGCTACGTCTGGGTAACCCTACTGCTGGCCCTTGGCCTCGGCCCTGTGCTCGTGCTCCTGTCTCCCATGGCCGCGCCGCCCGCCCTGTTGGTGAGCACGGCCGGAGGGGCGGGCGCGGGTGCGGGCGCGCCGCGCGACCTCGCGCGCCTGCTGCTGGTCGTCAGCGACACCGGGGTGCTCGTCTCGTCCGACGCGGGGCACTCCTGGTATCGAGGGCAGGGCCTGCCGCGCGGCAGTTTCTCGGGCCTCGCCGCCGCTCCCGACCCGTCGCGCGGGCATCGTCCCGTCGCCTATATTGCTAACGGCGACGTCTATCAGACGACGGACGCCGGCTACCACTGGACGCGCCTGGCCGCGCCGCTCACCGGCGCGATTGGCTCGGCCGGCCTCACCTCCCTCGCGGTTGATCCCGGCGACGGGACGGTTTATGCCACCGGCCGGACCGTGCTGGCCTATCGCGGAGGGGGCTGGACGCCGTGGGGACAGCGCTGGCCCTCCGACGCAACGCCAACCCTGCTGCTGGTTGGCCCGAACCACGACCTCTACGCGGCCGCCGGCAACCGGCTGTACTATCTCTCGACTGACGGCACGACGGCAATGTGGAGCCCCATACACCTGCCCGGGCAAAACAATGTGCCGATCACGGCGCTGGGCCTTGGTCCGGGAGGGCACGTCGTCGACGCCGCCGTGCCGGGCCACATCTGGACGGTCGATCACACCACGGCGTACCCCTTGCTGATGGATAACTTCCCGGACGCGCGCACCGTCCTGCTGCAGGGTGACCCTGGCGGCATCACCCTCTACGCGGCCACCGACGCGGGTCTCTATCGGACCGCGACCTCAATGCCGGGCGACGGTGGAAATGGCTGGCAGCAGGTCGGACAGGGCGTCTTGCCGTCCACCATCGTGGCGCTACAACCTCCCGGCGGTGGTCAGGGCTGGCTGGCGATGGTCCGGGATGGGACGCTGTACGGGCGCAACCAGCCGACCGTCCGCCTGCAAGCGCCGCGCTGGCTTGTGCAGGCGCAGGCACGGCAGGCCATACCGGTGGTGATGGCGCTGGTCGGCACGGTATGGAGCAGCCTGGAACAACGACCGGGGCCGGGGCTGCCGGCCGTTTTCACGAAAGGATGCGTCGGCGATGGACGGACATCCGACCAATCCGTTCCTATCTGCGGCCCGCTCGCTCAATTCTACCAGCAGTTCGGCAAGGCCACCGTGCTTGGGTACCCGCTGGAACCGGCGGCGGTGGCGGACGGCGACCGGGTCACGCAGCGTTTCGAGCGGGTGACGCTGCAATGGACGCAGCGCGATACCGTCACGCTGATGCCGCTGACCCAGGCACAGTTGGGTAGCCTCGGCTTCCGACAGACGCCCATCCCAAGCGTTTCCGAGGCGCTAGCCGCCGGTACTCCCTACGTTCGCGGCGGCTACTACGTCGATCCGCACTTCTTTGCGCTATGGCGCGCGTATCAATACCAAAACAACGGCCTCAGTATCTTCGGCCCGCCCATCTCAGGCCTCTTCAAGACGCGCACCGACGACGGGTCCGGCCGCTCGGTGTGGGTACAATTCTTCCGTCATGCGCGTATGGAGTATGCGTCCCCTGCGTCTCCAACCGTCAGCTATCTACCGTGACGGACAGCCTGTGAGAATCTGTGAATTGAGAATGCCGCTCTCGCCATGCGACAGTGAGCGCGCGATTGGGACCACACAACCTTGAGGGAAAGGGGATAGGGCGGCCATGGTAACGGGAGAGGGCGACGAGACGGCAGGACAGTCCCACCAGCAGGCGCGTGTGTTGCGGCTGATCGTGGCCGACGACCACTCGGTGGCTCGCCGCGGACTGCGCGCGCTGCTGGAAGAGCAACCCGACATGCGGGTGGTCGGCGAGGCGATGGACGGCGAGGAGGCGCTGGCCGTGGTGAAACAGGAGCATCCCGACGTGGCCGTGCTCGACGTGCGCATGCCCAAACTCGACGGTATCCGCGCCTGCAAGGCCATCAAGAGTCAAACCCCCGAGACCCAGGTGCTGATCCTCTCGGCGTACGAGGATGACCGCTACGTGTTCGGGCTGCTCGAAGCGGGGGCCACGGGCTATGTGCTCAAAGACGCCCCCGACGACGAGCTGCTCGCGGCCGTGCGCGCCGCCGGCCGCCGCGAGCCCTACCTGACCCCGCGCATCCAGGCCAGGGCGACCCAGGGACACGGACACGGCAGCGCGTTGACCGACCTGACGCCGCGCGAGCTGGAGGTGCTGGCCCTGATGGCGTCCGGCCTCGACAACGTCGAAATCGGCCAGCGCCTGTTCGTGACCAAGGTGACCGTGCAAAACTACACCAGCTCGATCTACAGCAAGCTTGACGTGAACACGCGCGCCAGGGCCATCCTGTACGCCATCCAGAACGGTCTGGTCGAACCGGCGCGCGAGGGATAACGGACGACGGTGCAACTCCAGACCAGACCTCGAACAGCGGCGGCGCCCGACCCAACAGAGCCAGGGCCGCGCACGGGACGCCCTCGCGCGACCACGACCGGGTCCGTGTGGGCGCGCCGGGGCGCCAGCGCGCGCCGCGCCGCCGTCCCGGTCGCACTGTTGCTGCTGGCCATCGCGGTCGCCGTGGCGGGGCTGACCACGGCCGCCGATCTGCTGAGCGGCCGGCTGGACCATCTGGGCCTGCTGGCGACGAACGGCGGCCGCGTGCTCCTGGTCGACCCCCTTGGTCCGGCCGCGCGCGCCGGCCTCGCGCCCGGCGACCTGCTCGTCACAGGGATGGGGGGCAAGACCGTGGGCGCAACAGTGGCCACGGTCGCGGCGAAAGGGGGAACGCTAACTATCGGCGCCGTCGGGTCGTTCGCATTGTTCCGGCCCGTCGCCGCCGCGCCGTCGGCGGTCGCGCTCCCCGGCGATGACGTGGCGCTCGTGGCGGCGCTGGCCTTATGGCTCTCGGGGATCGTCGCCGGCCTACCGCGCCGTCGCGTCCCCGCCGGGCGGCTCTACGCCCTGGCGGCGTTCGCCTTGGCCCTGGCCATCCTGGCGCTGACCGAGCGCGATGGCCCCGACGTCTGGCCCTGGCTGGCGCTCGTGCCGGCCGCGCTGGTCGGCCTGGCCGCGTTGCTGCTGGCGCACCTTGCCGCGGCCCTTGGCCGCATGCCGCCACGTTGGGTCGCGGCGTCCATCGCCATCGTGGCCTGCCTGCCCGCGATCACCGCGACCGTCGGCGTATCGGTCGCCCTGCCATCGCTCACCGATGCCTGGGCTGCCGTGACCCTGGCCGTCCTGGCCGTGGCGGTCGTCATCGTCCCGCCAGCCTTCTACATGCGCACCACGATCGAGCCCACGCGGCGGCGGCTGCGGGTGGCCCTGCTGGCCGCGGCGGTCGGGTTGCTGCCGTTCTATCTCTGGCCGGGCTTGCTGACCGCGGCGGCGCTCTCCGGCCATAGCCAGGACCTGCTGCCTCTGCTGCGAGACGTCTTGCGCGTGCCCACGACCGCGGCCGTCTCGCCGCTGTGGAGCCTCCTTGGCGTGCTGCCGATGGCCGCGCTGAACGCGACCCTATTCAATGGCCGCGATGGACGGTGCCTCGACCGCTATGCGCGGGTCGGATTGGCCTATACGCTTGCCGCCGTCATGGGCGCCGTCGTCGTCGCCGCGGCCCTTGCCACGCGTGACGGCGCGCTGATCGGCGTCGCCGTCATCGCCGCCGCCGTGGTTTTCCCCGCGCTGGAGCGGACCATCGAGCACCTGTTGGAGCGAGCGGTGAGCCGCCGCCAACCGGACTACCGCGAGGCGCTACGCCGCATCGAAGAGCTCGCCTTCCGCGCCGAGACGCCGGCCGCGTTGGCCGCGGGGACCGTGGACGCGCTGGAGGCGACCCTGTACGTCCGCACCGCTACCTTACTGGTGCGCGGGCTGGACTGCCCCGCCGATCAGTATCGCATCGTCGCGCGCCGGGCGCCCTCGCGTCGGGAACCCTCACCCCCTGCCCATGCAGATCCGTCTCTCGGCTCTGCGGAGCCGACAGCCCAACCGGCTCTCCCTGCCGTGGAAGAGGGGAGCATGAGCGATCATTCAGGGGCTGCGGGAGAAGGGGTGGGGTCCTACGGAGCGGGAGGGGTGGGGAGGGGTGGGGCCGTGGTGCGCTTGAACGGGTTAGAGTGCCCGGGCGACGCTGACCCCGCGCCAGTACCGCTCGCGTTGCCCCCGGCGTGGCCGTTCGGCGACGAGGTCCTACGTGGCCTCGACGCCGTCCGGTGGGTGCCTTTATGCTGGAACAACAGGCAAGGAGCGGTGCTGCTGCTGGGGCCGCGTCGCTCGGGCGAGCCGTACGACGCCCCTGATCTCGAGGAGATTGGCGGGTTGTGCGGGGTGCTGGCCCTCGCCTTCGGCAGCCTCGATCTGATCGCCAGCTTGCGCGAGCGTACGGCCACGCTGGGCCACCTGACCCACCGCCTGGCCCACGCGCACGAGCAGGAACGCGCTCACCTCTCGCACGAGTTGCACGACGTGGTGGCGCAGGAGCTGATCGCGCTGACGCGCCAGCTGCGCCGCTACAGCGATGGGCGCGTGGCCCCGCCCGCCATCCAGGCCGACATGCTGGCCTCGGCCCAGGACGCCCTGGCGGCCACGCGCCGCATCTGCAACGGCCTGCGTCCCGCCATCCTCGACCTCGGTCTGGTCCCGGCGTTGCGCGACCTGGTAGCGGACACGGCCGAGCGCGCGGCCGCGACCGAGGTGAGCCTGAGCGTGAGCGGCCGCGAGCAACGCATGGTCGAGGATCTGGAGTTTGCGCTCTTCCGCGTGGCGCAGGAAGGGCTGACCAACGCCCTGACCCACGCGCGGGCACGGCAGGTACGCCTCGAGGTCGTCTTCGAGGGTCCTGACCTTGACAGGGAGCCAGGGCCAGGGCTAATGGTGGGGCCAGGCGTGGAGGTCACGACGGCCTACCTGCGCGTGCGCGACGACGGCCGCGGCTTCGTCCCTCCGGCGCGCTTCGAGGATCTGCCCGGCGACCACCTGGGCCTGATCGGCATGCGTGAGCGGCTGGCAGAGTTCGGCGGACAGCTTATCCTGACGTCCGCTCCCGGACAGGGCACGGTGCTCGAAGCCTCCGCCCCGCTCTCGCCGGCGGCGTTCCCCAAAGGGTGAGTTTTGCATCATGTGCCTCAATGCTATCTTTCCTTATACTTTGAGTAAACGCCGAACTCCGCCTATTGCCTATCCCTGCCGACCACCGTCGTGGCGTCCCCGCCGTCTCCGCGGATCCCAGCCCGAAAGGAACTCGCGTCCATGCATCCCATCCGTTTCATCGTCGCCCTCGTGCTGTGCGCGCCCGTTGCCGTGCTGAATCCGGCGGAGTACAGCCGCCCAGTCCTGGCGGCGGCGCGCCTGCACGACGGCCTTACCCCGGCCACCGTTTATGCGAGTGTCGGCGCCGGCGTCTCCAGAAACCTGAACTTTACCGGCCCCTGGACGGCCACGGCGGCGCTGCCATCGCCTGCCCTGGCCCTGACCACCGGCGACCCCGCGCACTGGCGCGTCGTGTACGCGGGACTCGCCGACGGCGTCTACGTTAGTCGCGACGGCGGCAGCGCCTGGAGCCCCATCCTGCGCGGCCCGAGCGTCCGCGCCCTGTTGACCACCGCTGTAGCCCACGCTATCCTGGCCGGAACCGACCGCGGCGTGTATCGAAGCGACGGCGTCGGCGGCTGGATACCAACCGGCGGTGGGCCTCGCCAGGTCATCGGCTTGACGCAGCCGCAGGGACCGATGGGACAGCCGCTGCCCTGCTACGCCTGGAGCGGCAACCACGTGTGGGTCAGCGCCGACGACGGCCTGCACTGGTCCTCGGCCTACGATGCGCTGCCGGGCCGCGTCACAATCACCGGGTTGGCCGCCACCGCCACCAGCCCGGTCGGGGTCTACGCCGCCAGCTCCGCGGGCGTCTGGCGTGGAGCCAACGGTAAGTGGACCAGCATCCACGAGGCCGGCGCGCCAACGGTCGGCCTGAGCGCGATCGTCGCCGACGCGAGCCATGTGTTCGCCGCGTCCCGCCTCGACGCAACGCTCTACGTATCCGGCGATGGCGGTCAGACCTGGACCTCACACACTGTTGCCGGGTTCAGCGGCCCGACGACGACGCTGCTCGAAGACGCGCAGCAGCCGGGCACGTTGATCGCGGGCGACCGCGACGGACACGTCCTGCGCAGCACCGATGGCAACGGCACGGCCTGGAGCGACCCCAGCGATGGCGACGTCACGGGCGCGGTCGGCACGCCGGTCCTGGCGCTGGCGCTGGTCCATCGCATGACGCTGCCCGTCGACGGCGTGCCCGACCCCAACCTGCCCGGCGTGCTGTGGACGCCGGACAATAGAGGTCATACCGTACGCGGACCGGTGCTGGCGCTCTACCGCAACACTCCCGATGGGCTGGGGCTTGGCCAATCCTTGCTCGGCCATCCACTGACCGAGTTGTTCACGCCGGATGCCGCGCATCCCGATGTCCAGGCCCAGATCTTCAGCAACATGGAGGTGCTGGTCCAGGGTAACGCGGTCATGCCGGCCCCGTTGGGGCAGCAGTTCTTGCCGGCGGGGTTCGCCGCGACCGCGAACATCACGGTCGACGCGCGCTTTCTGAGCTATTGGAAGGCAAACAGCGACTTGTTCGGGCCACCGATCTCGCCGGCGTTGCAGCAGGCGACCGGCGACGGCAACGGCGCCCACTTCGTGCAATACTTCCGTAACGCGCGCCTGGAGTATCGCCCCGAGTACGCCCCCTATAGCGTGCGCATTGGCCAACTGGGCGCGCAGGCCGTGCAGGAGCTGGGCTGGCAGTAGGCGAAGTGACGAGTGGTTAGTGGCTAGTGACGAGTGAGATGGAACGAGAGTGACGAGTGAGGTTTGCATTCTAGCGTGTTTGGCGCTACGTCGGGCTCACCTGTCGGAGGCCCTCCTTGGCTTCATCGGCTACCTGTCACTAACCGTCTCGCCACCCCGTCCCACCTCACTCGTCACTAGCCACTAATCACTAACCACTCGTCCCGTGCTATGATGAGGGGAGGAAAGGGGATCGTCGGGCAGTGAGCGAACGCTTATGGGCGCCGTGGCGCGATGCCTATGTCTCGACGCCGTCGCGCGCGTCGGACGAGTGTATCTTCTGTGCGAAGCCGCGCCAGGGTCCGGAGCACGACCGCGAGAACTATATCGTGCTGCGCGCGGAGCGCGTGTTCGTTATCCTCAACGCCTTCCCCTACAATCCGGGGCACCTAATGGTCGTGCCCTACATGCACATCGGCGATCTGACGCAGGCCGAACCGACGACGCTGGCGGAGATGATGGCCGTCGCGCAGTGGGGCGTGCGTGCGTTGCGCGCGGCGATGCGGCCGAACGGCTTCAATCTGGGAATGAACCTGGGCCAGCCGGCCGGCGCCGGGATCGTGGACCACATCCACCTGCACGTCGTGCCCCGCTGGACGGGCGACACCAACTTCATGCCTATCGTCGGCGACGCGCGCGTGTTGCCGCAGGCCCTGGACAGCACTTATGACGTCCTGCATCAAGCGTTCGCGGAGACATCCGAGACAACCTCATAGAGACCGGATAATGGAGCGTCTCGGTCACGGTCATCGGCATAAAACGTGCGGTTCGTTGGGCCAGAGGAGCAAGGGACAAGGAGGCACACGATGAACGGGGTTTGTCCGGAGTGCGGCGCACAGGCGCTCGCCGCCGAGCAACGGTTCTGCCAGCATTGCGGCGGAGCGATGGCGCCGCCCCATCCCACCGTCCCGGCGACGGGCAATATCGTCGGCGACGGCAGCGAGCGGGCGATGTCTACGCTGGTCTGGCAATCGGGTCTGGAGTGGGTCGAGACGCATAGAGGGCGGTTGGCGCTCTACGGTGCGGGGGCGGTTGTCGCGGTCTTCGCCACGGCGGTCGCGCTGGTGGCGCTCGCCAGCCTGGCCTTCGCGGCCCTGGTCACGCTAGGGCCGTTCCTGTTCGTCGCCGTGCTCGTCCTTGCCGCCAACCGCAACCCGCGCCGGCGCCGACACTACCGCCGCCACGCCCGACACTACCAGCACTGGATCTAGCAAACGAGTGATTAGTGGCTAGTGGTTAGCGACGAGTGAGTAAACTCAGACACATGGATCTCTAATATAATGGAGGCGGTAAGACAACGCACCTACCCCACTCGTCACTCAGGGCCATGTAGTTCTCGGGGCAGGACAGCCGAACCGGGGGTAGGGGCGTATTGCATACGCCCAGGGCACGCGCCACCGGGCGTGTGCCCTGGGCGTATGCAATACGCCCCTACCCCCCGAGAATCGCTCACGCGATCGACAACTACATGGCCCTGCTCGTCACTAACCACTAATCGCTTTCGGAGGTCCTTTTGCTCACGACGATCAGGCCACTAACCACGGCGACCGAACTGGCCGACAAATATGAACGGCTGCAGGGAGCCCTGCGCGCGTTGGGGTCGGTCCTGGTGGCTTTTAGCGGCGGGGTTGATAGCGCGCTGCTACTCAAGGTTGCCTATGACACGCTTGGAGAGCGGGCGATGGGCGCTATCGCTATCTCGGAGTCGCTCCCTGCCGACGAGTTGCGCGAGGCCAACAGTCTGGCGCGGCTGATCGGCGTGCGCCTGATCGCGGTACAGACCGAGGAGATGCTCAGCGCGGCGTTCCGCACCAACGACGCCAACCGCTGCTACCACTGCAAGACCGAACTGTTCACCAAGTTGCGTCCGCTGGCCGACCAGCTGGGCCTGGCGCACCTCGTCTACGGCGTCAACGCCGACGATGTGGGCGACCACAGGCCGGGCCAGACCGCGGCCGGCGAGTGGGAGGTGCGCGGACCGCTGCTGGACGCGGGGCTGCACAAGGGCGAGATCCGGCAGCTCTCACGCCAGTTGGGACTGCCGACCTGGAGCAAGCCGGCTATGGCCTGCCTCTCTTCGCGCATCCCGCACGGACTGTCCATCACCACGGAGGCACTACGTATGATCGAAGAGGCGGAGCGCTTTATCCGCAGCTTTGGCGTGCACGACCTGCGCGTCCGCTCGCACGACACCACCGCGCGCATCGAGGTCGACGCGGCCAGCCTGTCCATTCTGGTGCATCCGGAGGTGCGCGCGCAAATCACGGCCAAACTCCACGAGCTAGGCTATCGCTTCGTCACGCTCGACCTGGACGGCTTCCGCAGCGGCAGCACCAACGCGGTCAATAACCCAGGGTAGGCCGCGCCAACGCGGTCACTAACCCCGTGCCGTCGTCGGTCGTACAGGCAGGCGTGCGGGCCGTCGAAGGAGTCCAACGCATGCAATGTGCGCCATGGCTAATGCCTGAGCGATGCTACCGCGTTGAACGTCAGGGGCTTTCAATTCTCAGCCTCCACAATGGCGGCGCGTGGAGGGTGTCGCCGCCCTCGGCGTGCGACGATAAGATCGAGACAAGACGGTGAGTGTCAGGGCCATGTAGTTCTCGGGGCAGGACAGCCGGACCGGGGTAGGGGCGTGTGGCATACGCCCAGGGCGCACCGCCACCGGGCGTATGCCATACGCCCTTACCCTCCGAGAATCGCCCACGCGATCGACAACTACATGGCCCTGGATGAGCGTCGAGGAGTGGGTCCATGGTGCAGACGGTGGCGTGGACGGCGTATCGCGTCCCAAACTCGTTGCCTAGCGATACGGAGGACAGCGTCTTGGGGACGGAGTGGCACCAGGAGGCCATCGGCGCGCTGGCCGATATGCTGCGCGATGTGGCCGTGCGCCGCGCCGCCCCCTGGGGCGTCTGCGAGAGCATCGCACTGATCGGGCTGCAACATCAGAACGGCGCCGACTACGATCCGCGGCCCGACGTGATGGTGCTGGAGCGCCCGCTGCCACGCGGCGATCTCGCGGCGATCCACCTGGCCGACGCCGGCGCGCCGCTGTTCGTCGCGGAAGTGGCCAGCAACTCGACCAAGGGTAACGACCTGGACGACAAGCGCCTGGCCTACGCTGCTATCGGCGTGCGCGAATACCTCGTCTTCGACCCGACGGGCAGCGTGCTGTCGACCCCGTTGCTGGCCTGGCGGCTAGCGGGGATCGTCTACGAGCCGTGGCAGCCCGACGGTGAGGGCTGGTGGTACAGTACCGCGCTCGACGTGTCCTTCCGGGCGACGCAGCCGTTCCTGGGCGTGCGCGACCGGGACGGCGCGATCATCGCGCCAGCGGGCCAGGTGCGGCGGCAGGCGCGCGAGGAGGCACGCGCAAGGGCAGAACTCGAGCAGCGCCTGATGGCCGAGGCGCAGCAGCGCGCCGCGCTTGAACAGCGCCTGATGGCCGAGGCGCGCGTAAGGGCAGAGCTCGAGCAGCGCCTGGACGCCGAGGCGCTGGTCCGGGCAAAGCTCACGCAACGTCTTGACGCCAAGGCGCAACGAATTGCCAGGCTCGAAGAGGGCCTGCGCCAGTTGCAGGCTGGCGCCATGCGGGCTGGCGACGAGCTTACATCCGACCACTGATCGCTCACAGCCGAGGGCAGGAGGGCAGGCAGGTATTACCTGACATGATGTACGATTCAGGTCCTGATGGCGATGATCTCAGGTAATAGTCAGCGCATACGCATAGATGTCCGCGCGGCGCACAAGCGATTGCGCGGCCACGTACGGCATACGCCGCTGCTGCCCTCGCGCTGGCTCTCCCAGGCGGCCGACCGTCCTATCCTGCTCAAGGCCGAGAACCTGCAGGAGACCGGCTCGTTCAAGGCGCGCGGCGCCCTCAACTTCCTGCTGGGGCTCTCGCCGAGCGAACGTGAGCGTGGCGTGGTCACGGCGTCGGCCGGGAACCATGGACAGGCCCTGGCCTGGGCCGCTAACAGGTTAGACATTCGCGCCACCGTCGTGCTGCCGCTCGACGCCGTCGCCGTCAAGGTCGAGCGCACGGCGAGTTGGGGTCCGCTGGTGACGGTCGCCCGGCATGGCCACGGCTACGACGAGGCGCACGCCTATGCCGAGCGCCTGGCCGACCGGACGGGAGCCGTCTACGCCTCGGCCTACGACCACCCCGACGTAATGGCCGGGCAGGGCACGCTGGCCCTGGAGATCCTGGCGGACGAGCCGGACATAGCAGGTATCGTCGTGCCCGTCGGCGGAGGCGGACTGATCGTCGGCGTGGCCACGGCCATGGCCATAGCGGACATCCCGTCGCGCCCATGGGTGCTTGGCGTGCAGAGCGACCGCACCTCCGCGCTGCACGACGCCCTGCAGGCCGGTCGCCTGACGCCCGTGGACGACCTGCCCACGCTGGCCGACGGCCTGGCTGGCGAGACCTGCCAGAACGCTCTCGACCTGTGCCGCGCGCTCGGCGTCGCGGTCAGGTTGGTCCCCGAGGCGACGCTACTGCCGGCGATCCGCGAGACCCTACTGCGCGAACATCTGGCCGTCGAAGGCTCGGCGGCCACCGCCGTCGCCGCCGTCTTGCAGGGCCTCCTCCCGCCGGGCGACGGCCCGGTCGCCCTGGTCCTCAGCGGCGGCAACGTAGCCCCGGAGGTCCTGGCCCAGGCTCTCGCGTGAGTACTGGCAATGGATCCGATAGCCCTCGCGCTCGTCCTTGCCGCCGCCGTGGCGCATGCAATGTGGAACCGTGCCCTGCATGACCGTCGGACCGCACCGCCACCCTGGCCGTTGCCGGGCTGGCCGGCGGCATCATCCTGCTGCCGGCCACGCTCACTGCGCCGCCGCTGCGCGTGCTTCCACTCGTCGGTCTGTCCGCGCTGGCCGAAGTGGTCTACGCGTTCTGCCTATCCGCCGCGTACCAACGCGGCGCGCTGTCGCTGACCTATCCGGTCGGGCGCGGGACGGCGCCGCTGCTGGTGACGCTGGGTGGCTGGCTGGCGCTGGCCGAGCCGCCAACCCTCGCCACGGTCGCCGGAGCCAGCGCGCTCGCGCCGGGGCTGATATTGGTCGCGATCTCGACCCAGCACCGCGCAGAGGGCCGCGACCGGCTTCGCACTGCTGGTTGGCGTCAGCATCGCCGCCTACTCCCTCATCGACGCGCAAGCCGTCCATCAGGCATCCCCGGCAAGCTACCTTGGCGCGGTGCTACTTCTCCAGGGTATCGTCCTGGCCGCCTGGGTCGGACGCACACCGACACGACTACGGGTGGCGCTACGACCGGGCGCTGCTGTTGCCATCGGCACGGTCGCCGCCTACCTGCTGGTGCTCCTGGCGTTCCAGCGCGCGGGCGCCGGGCGCGTCGCCACGCTGCGAGAGACATCTGTCCTGGTCGGCCTCCTGCTCGCGCGCGAGACGCTCGGGCGGCGCGTCTGGCTGGGAGCCGCCTTGGTCGTGGCAGGCGCGATCATAGTGGCGAGTGGGTCTTAGCTATGGGCTCGCCACCTGCCCTGCCGCGACGTACAGCCGCCAGGTCCCTCCTGGTCAATGGGCGTCAACAGCGTAGCAGCCCGCTTTGGGGACGGCTATGTCGGACGGAATCTGTAATGTGGAACAGCAGAAAAGGAGTCGAGTTGGGTGCGGGTGACGTGGCAGGGGCCGTGCTCGCAGGTGACGAGGCGGCCCCGGCGGTCGACCGTGTTGCCGTTGGCGTAGCCCGCCGGCTGGCGGAACGGGCCGACGTGGCCGGTGGTCTCGTCCCAGCGCAACAGGCGGTCGTTGGGGATGTCGCTCCACACCAGGTAGCGGCCGGCGGGAAAGTAGGCAGGACCCTCGGCCCAGCGGCACCCCTCGTACAGGCGCTCCAGGCGCGCGCTGCCCTTGACGCAGGTGCGGAACCGCTCGTCCAGGACCTCAAAGGGCCCGCGTTCGCGCTCCGTCATGGTCATTCCCCCTCCGCACGTTCGTGCTCTCTCCACTGAGCTATCCGCGCAATGTCTTAAGCCCGCACCTTCGTAATGATCGGGCGCAAGGCTCTCTCCACGGTAAACAGCGCCTCGTCGTAGGTCGGAGGGTCGGCGACCAGAGCCCTGAGCATAGTCTCCCAGTCAACCTCTCTCGTCCCAATTTTCGTGTAGAGGTCTTGCCTCCTCCAGCCCTTGCTGACGAGCGGAGGGGCAAATTTGAGCGGAATGAGCCGCGCCACGATCTCACCATTGATCGTGGCGTCGACTCGCGAGAAGATGAACCACAAGTCGAAGAGGTCGCGCGGGTTGCCCCGCTGGACCATGGCTCTCACCTTCTCGGCGACCATCTCGTGCAGGTCCATCACCGAGACAGAGAACGGATCTCGAAATGGGCTGATATAGTCCATATGTTGGACGGGGAGTTGGACTTCTTCGCGGAAGCTGACCTCCACCTCGACCGTGCCTGGTACGCGCATCGGGCCCGTATAGGAGATAGGATCGATCTTGAGACCGAATTTTGTGGAGGTCGGCAGTGAGACCGGCGGCCTGAGCGCGGGATAGCGAATGGTGAGCAGGTCGTGCAGTTCCGCGAATTCGACGCGTCTCCTGGCCACATAATCGACATCTTTCGAGAAGCGCTCGCTCCCATAGACGTGGCGCAGGGCCTGGCCGCCCTTGAGGACGAGGTCTTGTCCGACGGGCTGCTGGGCAAGGTGGTGGATGATCTCGGTCAGGACCCAGTCGCGCTCGAGCACGAGCGGCTCGATGTCCAACTCCTCGGCCATCTCCTGCAGTGCCGCCGGGTTGAGCTTGCCGCTCATGCGCCCTCCTCAACGCTATCGCTCGGAAGATTGACCATGACGTTCCATTCAGGGTCTCGATAGGCCGCCTCACGCGACGCGGCGCCCGACAAGTAGGGCGGATACCCCGTGCGTCGCACCCGCCCGCGCAGGTCATCCACGATGTCGGCGTCCATGTCGCCACGCGAGAGGATATAGCCAAGGCGGTTGACCACAGCCCTATTCGGGTAGCGGAGAGCATAGTCGACCAATCGCCGCGGCGAGAGCCCACCATTCGCCAGCCCACGTCGCAAAGACCCAATGATGTCCGACATCCCGCCGGCCAACTGCTCGTCGTCGAGCGAATCGAGAATAGCTTTCTCGGCGTCCGCGACCTCGACCTCGACGTGGGCGGCGCCGTTCAAGCCAACCATATCGTGACGGCTCGTCCCGAAGAACGTCGACGGCGCGCGGGTAACGAAGCGGTAGTAATACCCTTGAAACTCCACCTGCGTCCTCCTGCGGCGATGGGACGCCAGGATAGCCACGACAACAAGTCGGGGCATCTGCGTGGTCAGATTGTGGAAAGACAAGGCCGACCAGTACGAGATGTAATAGGGGTCCGGAGCCATAGCCGCCGCGATGATGAACGGATGCTCGCGCCATGTCCGGCGCGCAGCGCGGGGCACGACGACATACGTCCCCTGTTCAACCCGGAGCAACCAGCCTTTGTCCTCGAGCTCCGTCAAGAGATCGTACAGAGCCTGGTCAGTGGGAATATCAAGGAGCCCGCGATGCTTCTTAAGGGACAACACAGGTATCTCAAGGCGTTCGAGATCGGTCAGGAGCCGACTCTCAGCTGGCCCCGTCGCCAGGACCCTGTTTATATTGGCCACGCGTTTCTGGTCGAGCATCCCAGAATTGTAGCATGATTATGAACAAGCGGCTCACACCTAACAGCGATGCCCTCGCCACACCTCTCGATGAGTTAGAAAGCGGGCGCCCCATTGACCGGCAGCAGTACGGCGTAGAGCGAGGTCGTGGCGCAGATGAACAGCCGGTTGCGTTTCGGCCCGCCGAACACCACGTTGGCCACCGGCTCGGGCACGCGCACCTTGCCCAGCAGCGTCCCATCCGGGTGATAGCAATGGACGCCGTCACCGGCGCTGCTCCAGACGCGCCCGGCGTCGTCCAGCCGGAAGCCGTCGAACGCGCCCACCGTGCACGTGGCGAACACGCCGCCGCCCCGGAGCGCGCCGTCCTCGCCCACCGCGAAGACGCGGATATGGCGCGGGCCGTCAGGCACATGGCTGGCCCCCGTATCCGAGATGTACAGCAGCCGCTCGTCGGGCGAGAAGGCCAGCCCGTTGGGCTGCACGATGTCGTCGGCGACGATGCGGCACGCGCCGTCGCGTGGGTCGATGCGATACACGCGGCAGGCCCCGATCTCGCTCGGCGCGCGGTGGCCTTCGTAGTCGCTGTCGATGCCGTACGTCGGGTCGGTAAACCAGACCGAGCCGTCCGCCTTGACCACCACGTCGTTGGGGCTGTTCAGACGCCGGCCGTCGACGCGGTCCGCGAGGAC
>JAABUX010005483.1_pt1 | contig 15562 bp, 21 predicted proteins | sample 5561851 | NCBI WGS metagenome assembly JAABUX01 (sample SAMN10711883, study PRJNA513361) | rock metagenome | isolation source: Antarctica rocks | place: Antarctica: Victoria Land, Richard Nunatak red sandstone | collected 2016-01-03 | reverse complement strand
TCGCAGCGGAGCTGCGGACCCTGCGTGCTGAGCTGCGAGAGGCGTTGGAGCTTCGCATATCGCGCGATGTGGAAGCGGGAGTGCTGCCGGACACGATTGATCCAATGACGCTCGCTCGTTTCTACGCAACCGTTTTGCAGGGATTGTCGGTGCAGGCGGTCGACGGTGCCACGCGCGCGGAGCTGGACACCGTCGTTCTCGCCGCTCTGCGCGCCTGGCCGGCGTAATAACGCGCTAGGGTTCCGAAATATGACGGGTTCAAGAATTCTGCTCTGACTCGCCCGTTGAACGATTCGCAGAATGCGTTATCCGTCGGCTTTCCTGGTCTTGAGAAATCGAGTTTAACTTCGCTCCAAAAGGCCCATTGATCAACTGGCGCCGCGACGAACTCCGTTCCGTTGTCGCAACGAATTGAAGACGGTCTCCCCCGTTGCTTGCATGCGTGCGCAAGCACCCGCACAACGTCGGGAGATCGAAACGAACGATCGACGCTGAGCGCTACGCACTCACGGGAATATAAGTCGACGACCGTCAGCAGTCGAAATGCCGTCCCGTCGGCGAGGCGATCGTGCATGAAATCCATCGCCCAAATCTCATTGGGCTTCGAAGCGACGAGCCGTTCCGTACGAGGTACGGCAGCGCGCTTTCGGTGAGGCATCTTCGGGCGCAGATTGAGCCCCTGCAGGGCATAGAGCCGATACACGCGTTTGCGATTCACCTTGAAACCCTCTCGCCGCAGCAGAACGTGAATCCGCGGATATCCGTAGCGAACGCGAACGGTTGCGATCTCTTTGATCCGCGCCGCGAGAACGGCGTTGAGTGGACTCGTCGTCGCTTTGTAGTAGAACGTCGATTTATTGATCTTGCGCAAACGGCACGCGCGTCGTGCACTGATCTTGTAGGTCATCGTGAGATAGCCGGCACGATCGCGCTGCTGCGCCGGCTTTATAGTTTTTTGTGCCGATCTCCTGAAGCATCTGGCGATCGAGGCTCAGATCGGCGACGAGCTTCTTGAGCTTCATGTTCTCTTCGCGAAGCTGTCGCAGCTCACGGATCTCCGGCGTCCCAAGACCGCCGTATTTCTTTTCCAGAGGTAGAACGTGTTCTCGTGAACGCCAAGCTTGCGGATGATGTCCGCGACCGGCGTTCCCGCTTCAGCGTGTCGGAGAGCTTGCGCGATCTGTTCTGCGGTATGTCGTTTTCGCACGGGCAAAGGCTCCTGAAGGTGAGGAGTAAAGTTGCCGAAAATTTGCGAGTCCCGCTGGTCCAGAAATCGGGTGTAGGGTCACGCGAATAAACTCTCGAGGTGAGAGCATCTTGAGGCCGCTCGCTTAAACGTTTTACGAATGACTCCGACATGCCGTTGGATTCGGGGCTGCGAACTGGAGTGAAGCAGGGCGTTAAGCCGATTTGGTAAGCGAATGCGATCGTTTCCGTAGCCGTGTAGCAACTTTTGTTGTCGCTTAGCCACTCGACGCGATTGGCGGCGCGGTAGGAGCCGAAACGGCGCTCGACGGCAATCAGCGATCATATCGCGGACCATCTCGCCTGTCAACTCCTGAGGTGCTCGCAGACCAGGCCATGATTTCTCGATCGCAGGTATCCATCGCGACAGCGACACAGACTATCTCGCCGTTCCAGGCATGAAGAGCGAAGCCATCGGAGCACCATCTTGTATTCGATCGCAGCGTCCTGACTATGCCATCGTGTGCCCGATTGATCCGCTTGCCGGTATACTTCTGCAGCAACAAGCTCGACGATGCCATGATGCGGTAGACGCGCTTGTGGTGAACGTGCTGAGCCCGGGGCAGATCGCGACACCGATTCAGGAGCAGATGTTCGACGCCGAGACGATGCGGCAGTTCGAATCACTAATTCCGCGGGGAAAGATGGGCCGCCCTGAGGAGATTGCGACGGTGGCGCTGTTTCTCGCTTCCGACGACTCGAGCTACGTGATGGGGTGGAATTGTCTGTCGACGGCGGCACCTCGGCAATCTGAAAACGCTGCCAACGGATGGACGACTATAACGATGACTCTCTGTCCGATTGCGTGAACGACGCAAACCGACTAGGGGCGATTCTTGGGCGGCACGATGACGATGCGCCAAATTTTACCTGCAAAACGCTGCCAGCGCCTGTCGAACGGATTACGCGGTCAATTCGGAATCCGAGTCGAGCGAGCTAGCCGGAGCTGTGTCCTGGTTTCGCTTGCGACAGCACGGAGCCACGTCAAGAAGATCCGCTGATTCCTCGCGACCGCGATCCCGACTGGCGTAGCGAGTTCGGAACTCGCAAGACACGCCTTCCCTTTGGGAACGGTCACGAGGCCGGGTACTCTTCGTGCGACACCAGCGAAGAAGTATTTATAATATCGATTGGAGCCACGTCGACGCGCCGGGTGATGACCGCGTTCACGGGCACGTCCGTAGGCGCAAGTTTCAGACCGATCTTCGCAGCATTAGGAAGCCGCTTCATCAGCCAGGCGCCTTGTGGCGATCCAGCCACGTAGCCAACGGTGACGTTCGGCTGATTCAAGTCGTCCACGCGCGTTGCGAGCGAGACGACGGCGTTATCCGCGAGTCCGAAGAAGCACTGAGCCGACGTCGAGTAGTCGACAAAATCGACGTCTTTTCTTCGATCCAGGGTGTCGAGCAGCGGAGCGATCGTCATGTCGACGCGACGGCTCATGACGATCGAGACCTTGTCTTCGAACCGCACCGGAACCGTCTCGAGCCGAACCCGAGTCGTCGCGCGAACTGCTCGGCGAGGACCCACGCGGGCCCTGAGAAGTGTGCGTCGTTTCCATGGCCGACTCGGGTCAGCCACGGATACTCCTCGAGGGCCGCAACACGAAGCGCTCCGCGCTTCTTGATCATGTCGATGCGGCTACTGCTCCCTGGCAGGGGACCAGAAGGCTCCGTGCAGAGCCGGCCTCCGGCAACACCGCGACGAGCGCGCACGTAAGGACGAGCGCTTTCGGAACGCTCACGTTCGTTCGTTCATCGCGAGTACGCGTAGCGGTGCGCGAGCCACTGCGTACCGGTACCGTCGGCGATAATGAAGTACTGATCTTTCCTGTCGGTTCGGGGACCTTGGACTGAGATGACCTCGTCCATACGAAGCAACTGGCCGGTCAATGCCGCACCTGGACCCGGCACGGCGAACGGCGCGAACGTCACGGTGACGTGATCGGCGGGGTCGCGCGCGAAGCTCACGGCAGGCATGACGCCGACCGGCGAACGCTCGTCCATCGAGACGTACTCCCAGTGCCCCTCGACACGGTTGTACGTCAGGTAGTCGATTCGAGCGATCGTCGAAGCGGACATGGTCGGACTCGAGTAGAGCGTTTCCTCGAGCATCGATCCCACCATTCGGCGCACGGCGACTACGCCGGTCCCCTTGAGCGGCGCGGCTCCTGGCGCAGGCCAGATCGTTTCCGTAACCTTTCAACGCCCGACGAGTCTCACAAGGCTTTGGCTCTCGGGTCCGGGCGCGTTAAAGCGATCGTTCGCGGAAGGCGGCGGTATCGCAGCGCGAGCGGCATCTTTCGACCCGGCCCAGCCGATGAACAGGAACGACGCGAAGACACCGGCCGCGGTGGCGTGCGTGCAAACTCTCCAAGTGCTCACTCCGGTGACTCGTACGTGCCGGGGCTGTGCGCCGTCGCGCGCCACTGCGACGTCCGTTCGTTGCGAGCGTCGCTGAGCGCGCGACGAACGCCGTCCTTGTCGAAGTCGTTGAGGTACCCAGGCGATCCGGGCTGCTGACGCCACGACTCGCTGATCGGACCGGCGTCGACCGTATCGAAGCCGATGTCGTCGATGAGGCTCATCACGACCGTCTTCGAGCCTGCGTCGTCACCTGCGACCGCGAGGGCGACACGACCCGGAGCACCGTTCGGCTTAGCGCGCTCGAGCAAATGCTGAGCGTAGATCGAATTGAACGCCTTGATCACCGGCACCCCGAGTCGGTGTGCGACCCAGCCGCTTTCCGGCATCCCCGACTCGATCTCGTCGATTCGGCCATCGCGCTCTCGAGGATAGTAGTTGCTCGTGTCGACGACGATGACATCACGCCGCGCGCCTGCGAAGAGATTACTCGGGAGCTCGGGGATGCGGTGAAGCGGAATCGTCACGACGACGACGTCATTCTCGCGCGCGGCTGACTCGACCGTGACGGGACGTGCGCCGGTCTCGCTTGCAAGGTTGGAGAGCGATGTCGGCCCGCGAGAGTTCGCGACCGCGACATCGTAGTCCGCCGCACGCAGGAGGCGTACGAGCGCACCGCCGATGTTCCCGGCGCCGATAACTCCTATGTTCATGAGTATCCTTTCAACGGCGTTCGAGCCGCGAAGTTTCCGTATTGAAGCCGATGTCACTATGAGCTGAGCCGCGCACGATTAGGCCATCGCCAAGACTTCGTGTGTTGAAGTCAGCGAGTCGACGTCGGGCATGCCGTCTGACTGGAAGCTACCGCCCACGACGTGGAAGCGGTCGCCGATCATCGCCGCAGCGCAGCCGTGGCGCGCGACCTGAAGATGCGGCAACGCGGACCACGATCGCGACTCCGGGTCGTACGCCTCGACCGCCCAGAAGGCGGTTTTCCCGGCTAACGACTCGTACTCGCCTCCGCACACGAGGATGCGGCCCTTGTGAACGGCGCCGGTGACGCCGCCACGTGTCGTCGGCGCCTGACCGACCAGCGACCACACGTCGCGCGCGGGATCGTACGCTTCAATCAAGTCGGTGCTGGAGGCACCAAATACGAAAGCCGAGCCGGTCCGCCCATCGACGGCGTAGACGCGGCCTCCGACCTGAGCCGCGAAGAAGTGATTTCGAGGAGTGGGCATTGAAGCGCGCTCGCGCCATGTGTTCGTCGCCGGATCGTATTCGTCGACCCAGCCCACGACCGTCTGGCCGACCGCGCTGCCGAGCGGGATGTCAGCACTCGTGCGTCCGTCGACGCTCGAGCTCACGCCGCCGATGACGTAGATCTTCCGACCGACCGTCACGGCTTGCCCCGCACCCCGGATGCGAGGAAGAGGCGCAAGGGCGGACCATGTATCGCTCTTCGGATCGTATCGGAACGACGCGCCTGTCGGCTTCCATGCTTCGTTCGCTCCGAACGTGAAGCCGCCGAAAACGTACACAAGGCCGTCGAGTTCCGTCGCCATGAGATGGTGAGCACGCTCCGGCATACGACGAAGCGTCCTCCAACGCGCGGTCGTCCCGTCGAAACCGTACGATGCGCCCGGATTCTTGTAGCCGCCGAACACGTACATGTTTGAGCCGGAAGAAACGCCGACGATCTCCTCCATCGGCTTTGGAAGCGGCGTGCTGAATTGCCATTGCGATGCGGAACGAGCGATGTTAGGACGGAGCAGGAGGACGCTCGAAGCCGCGCCGCCGGCCAAGAGCTCGATACGCCTCACGTGTCGCTTCGTTCGGCGCTCTTGCTCGAATCCATATAAGCACCGTAGCTGGTTACACGTCTCGTGTGAAGTACGCACAATTTGCGTACATACTGAGAGGAAGGATACCGTTATGCTAAAAGGCCGCTATTCAAGGTTTGACTGCACGCCGGGTTGTTCCGTCGAAGCGACGATTTCTGTTCTCGATGGTAAGTGGAAAGGCGTCATACTGTTCATGCTGCTGGATCGGACGATGCGCTTCGGCGAGATCCGCACTCACACACCGGACATCTCGCAGCGCGTCTTGACCACCCAGCTCCGCGAACTCGAAGCGGACGGGCTCATCGTGCGGAAAGTGTACGCCCAGGTGCCGTCCAAAGTCGAGTACAGCTTGTCGTCACTCGGCCGCTCGCTCAAACCGGTACTCGACGCGCTGAAGGTATGGGGCGACGCCAACTTAGGCTTGTTCGCTGTCGAGCAGCCTGACGCATCTCTGACTATCGCTTGATTTATGGGCACCTCGATAAATTCAGCAAGCGCATTGACCCAGAGTGAGTAGCCGTTTATTATTACGACCGTCGGTCTGGAGTCGTCGCCGGTCGCGGCCGCGCTGGCTGGTCTGCGAGCGCACGAGGCCCGCTACTTCAAGAATAAGTATGACCACGTCTTCACGGTGGAGCCTGCGAGCAACGCCAAGGCGACCATCGACTGGGGGTGCACCGGATCCTCAAGGAAGAACGTGACATCGTCATCTCGTCTCGCCCTCTCGAGGCTCCCGGCGACGACGCCCACTGGCTCGTGGTGCAAGTTCCCGATGACGAAAGCGCCGCGCGCTTGCGAACCTTAATGTGACGACTATCTTGAGCTGCAGCAATAGACTGTATCGCATCCGGTTGAAACTCTAACCTTGAAGCAACGTCGACCCAGCGATCTCGTAAATGACCTTTTCGGGATAGACTCATACTGCTCCAGCCAGTGGGGGTGTTTAAATCGTTTTGCAGCCGCCGTGGATCCAACCGCTATCCCCATTGAATGCGACGCGGCAACTTGTTCGGCGCGCTCCGCGCGGATACGCCAAACGACGAGGTGTCGCCTTTGCACCTCGGTCGAACTTGATGCCTGGCGAGCGCGGCATTCGAGCAAAGAATGCTAGATAGCGCCGCCGTTCGATCGCAAGACCTGTCCGTTGACCCATCCGCCCTCGGGGCCAACCAGGAACGACACCATCCGGGCAACGTCGTCGGGCGTTCCGAGTCGTTTTAACGGGTTGAGTGATGCGATACGGTCTACAAGATCGCGCGGCTTGCCCCGTCGAAACAGTTCGGTATCGACGGGTCCTGGTGCGACGGCGTTTACCGTGATACGCCGTTCGCCAAGCTCTTTGGCAAGAACGTGCGTGAACGCTTCGATTGCAGCTTTCGTCGCCGCATAGACGCCGTACGTCGGCTGATACAGGCCGACGACGCTCGACGATATGCTGACGATCCGGCCGTCTGGCTGAAGGCGTCGTGCGGCTTCGCGCAATGTGTTGAATGTGCCGCGCAGATTTGCGTCGATCATGCGGTTGAACGCTGCATCGTCGGTATCGGCGATGTTCGAGAGCTCCATGATGCCGGCGTTACTCACGAGAACATCGATGCGTCCGAACGATGACTCCGCGTCGTCAAACAGCCGATGCACCGTCGCGGGATCGCTGACATCGGCCTCACAGCCGCGGGCATGTCCGCCCGCGGCCTCGATCGCGTCAACGAGTACCCTTGCCGAGTCGGCATTGCTGCGGTAATTGACCATGACGCTAAAGCCGTCTTTTGCGAGCCGCTTCGCAATTGCCGCGCCGATGCCGCTTGCAGCGCCGGTCACGATTGCTACTTTGCTCGCGGCGGGTGCGGAGGCTATGGATTGAGCCATGAGGTTGTTCCTCGAATATAGTTAGCGTTTAGCCGGGGGGATCGACATGAGGTCATCGACACGCAGCTGTTTGAAAAAGGCGAATTGCTTGGCGCGGTGCATCGCGTTGAGATCCTCGACGCCCTTGTTCTGAGGATCAACGACGATACGGTCGGGCCGCTCGCCATGCGGCATGTCCAGGGCGCGCCGCACGGCTTGGCCGACCGCCGACACATCGAGCGCGCCTCCGTTTGCGGCATCGATTGCCTCGAGACGGCCACCCAAAGTATCGATAACCGCGGGTAGATCACCGTACTGGGCGGAGACCGTGCGATCAGCCGGCGCATGCGCGTGTGCGAAATGCTCGGTTCCGTGCGTGAACGCGCCAGGCACGACGATGACGCTTTCTATGCCGAACCGGCTGACCTCCAGACCCATAACTTCCGCCAGCGCTTCACCCGCGGCTTTACTCGCGACGTATGGCCCCAAGAAGGGCTCGAAGATATGGGCGGTCGTGCTGCTGATGTAAATCAAGAGCCCACGGCCCTGCCGGCGCATAGCCGGCAGGGCCGCGCGGTTCACGCGCAGCCACGAGATCGCGTTGGTATCGAAAATCTGCGCGAGCTGGTCGGGCGCGAAGGCTTCCGTGATACCGACCATCAGCATCCCGGCGTTGTTGACGACGACATCGAGCCGCCGTTGCTCGGCGAGAATCAAATCGACCCCTGAGCGACAGCTTGCTTCGGACAACACGTCCATGTCGATGACGCGCAGATCGACGCTCTCACGCTCGACGAAGGAGTTGGCTTCGTCCGCTCGCGTTGCGCCGGCCGGCTCAGTGAGCCGCATACCTGCGTAGACACAATGGCCCGCGCGCGCGAGCGCTTGCGCAACCGCGCGACCAATTCCCGATCCGGCACCGGTAACGAGCACGATGCTCTTTCCGCTCATTGTGCTAGCCGTTCAGGACACGGAGACGAGAATTTTTCCTCGTGCCCGGCCGGAGGCTTGGTACGCAAACGCCTCGCTGAAGTTCGTCAGCGGAACGGTACGGTCCACCAGGACCGTCACTCGGTCGGCGTCGATTTTGTCAATAACGGTATGTAGCAGTTCACCGTTCGAACGATGAAACACGAAACCGGCGGTCACGTTGTGCGCTTTCGCGCCTTCTTCATCTGGCGGATACGGAGTAGCGACAAGGATGCCGCCGGGCCGCAACACGCCGAACGATCGCTGCTGCGTTTCGCCGGCGACCGTATCGAGGACGACGTCCACGCCGGATAATTCGTTTTCGAATGATTGCGAAGCGTAGTCGATCACAACATCGGCACCGAGGCCTCGCGAGATGCCGATACCCGTGCTCGAAGCCGTCGCGATGACGCGCGCTCCTGCCGCGTGAGCGAACTGGATCGCGAAGCTGCCGACACCGCCTGCACCGGCGTGAATGAGCACCGTTTGTCCCGCCTGGAGGTGCGCAACTTCGAACAACGCTTGCCAAGCCGTGCACGCGGCAGTTGGAATCCCGGCTGCGTCGTTGAGCGAAGTAGTTTTCGGGGCTGCAGCGACAAGGGCCGCCGGAACCGCAGCTAATTCGGCGAACCCGCCGCCGCTTAGCGGATCAACACGGGCCACGACGTAGTCGCCGGCGTGCCAACGGCTGACTGAGGATCCGACTTGCTCGACCGTGCCGCTCAGATCGGTCCCAACTGCGTAGGGGAACGTCAACGGAAAGAAATCATGCACGGCTCCGCTCTGCAGCTTCACGTCGAGCGGGTTGAAACCGGCCGCCTTAACGCGCACCAGAACATCATCCGGACCGATGTCCGGTATCGGCACCTCGTCGAGCGCAGGTGTCGCGCCATAACCGGCAATGCGAATGGACTTCATGTCTTTGTCTCCTGTTGAGCCGGGAAAGCCCCGACTTGAAATAGCCAGCCGAACCAGTCCTCGAGATGATCGGTACGCGCGATCAGCCCGTTGCGAAATTGATGGAAGTCATGCGCGGTTATGCGCACGCGTTTAGCACTCGGCGGAACGCCCAGGAACGTGCCGCAGTGAACGGCATCGATCGCAACGCGTGAGGCAACGTCATCGCCCTCGACGATTACGCGTTCAACCGTGACGTTGACATCGGAGAACGCTTGATGGAAATCGGTGAAGAGCGCCCTTAAACCGTCCCGTCCCGGAGCTTGGCCCGGCGCGAGCGGCACATCTTGCCAATCGTTCTCGACGATTGTATCGAGGCGTGACACGTCGTTCTTACCGAAGGCTTCATAGAAGCCGCTCACAACGGCGCGTCGATCTAGAGCATCCGGCGAGCCGGATCCTTTGGTGTTCATCAAAAGTCTTTTTCTTTAGAGTATTAGGGATTAGAAGGCAGCGGAGTTGCTACGAAGCCGGACTTCGAAGTCCAACGGTAATGAGCGTCCACACCTCTTCGAACGAAGCCTCAAAGCTAGGACTCGTCCATTCGGCCGCGTGCGCGGGATGATGAAATCGCGATGTCGCCATTAAGATCGCACGCGCTGCACCGGCCGCGTCGTTGGAACGAAACTCACCACATTTGATGCCGTCGACGACGATCGCGTGGATTTGTTCGATTAGCCGTTCGAGTTGCGCGTCGACGGCCGTGGGAGACGAAGCTGCAAGCTGGCCATAAAGCGCGAACATCTCCGGATCGTCACGAAAATTGTTCTGTTTTGCCGCGCTTAAAGTTTCGATCCAGTGACGAAGTCGCGCGTTCGCGGAGCCGCCCTCGGAGACAATCGCTTCCAGCGGTGCAAAGAGACGCTGCAGCCAGCGGTCGACCACAGCGTTTCGCAGTTCGGTTTTACTCAGAATGTAGCGATACACGCTTCCGTGGGTGACGCCGAGCTTGCGCGCGACGTCAACGACGGTGGTTTTGGCCGCCCCAAAGCGCCGTAGTTCGGATTCGGCCGCATCGAGCACAGCGTCGAGCGAAAGCCCTTCAGCAGTTCTTGGCGAGCCGCGATCTGGCGGTTCTTGGCGTTTTCGGGGAGCGATCACGCAATTAGGTTACGGCGACAGATAACAAAAGTCAATATCTGTTGCTTAAAATATTGACGAAACACGCTTTGTGCATAACCGCTTCGGCGCGTTTTAGCCGAGGCGGAGGCCACTGGCCGCGAATCTGATGGTCCCGAATTGGATGCTTGCGGGTCTTCCGTTGTCGCGGCTGCGAATAGGCGCTCGCGCTTAACCCTGGTTGCCGAGCAACGTCGCGCGAGTCTGGAGTTCGCTCAATGCGGTGCGCGCTATCGTCGTGAACGGTTGCTGGTTCGCGGGCTCCGACCAGCGAGCGATCGTAGTGCTGAATGCGAGGACGCCCATCTCCGCCGCAAGGCGCGCGGACGTGTCGTCCACACCGCGTGCACGAAGCGCGTCTGCGATGGCCGTTGCTAAGCGAGCTCGTTTGAGCAACTCGCGTTCCTGTAATCCGCTATTAGCCGCGATCACGACACGTCGCTGCTGGGCGAGATCGTGGCGATCCGGGGTGAATACGGGCCCGGCCGATTCCAGCGCCGACGCGAGACAATCGATGGCGGTAGCCGCGGGCGGTGCCGCGGCGATCGCGCCGCTGAAGAGTTCGATGAGGATGTCCTGACTGCCTGAGAGTACTTCGCGCTTATCGGCGAACTGCCGGAAGAACGTGCTCTTCGTCAGCCCGGCGCGCTCGGCGATCTCAGCAACGGTCGTCGCGTCGTAACCGCGTTCAACGAACAACGCAAGCGCAGCGCGCTCGAGCCGTTCGCGCGCGTGCGGTTCCCATCGGGCCACGGATTCTGTACTGTTGACACCAAGTCCCATCACCTGCTAGAGTGACGGGACTAGGTCGCATCACTGTAGTGGCCGCTCGCGTAGCGGCCACGGGAGTCTCCATGCGCGTTTTCGTCACCGGTGCATCTGGCCATATCGGCTCGGCCGTCGTTCCCGAACTCCTCGCCTCAGGACATGCGGTCGTCGGCCTTGCGCGGTCGGACGCCAGTGGCGTTACTTTGACGGCGCTCGGCGCGACGGTACATCGCGGTGATCTCGATGACCTCGAGGGCCTAAAAGCCGCAGCAGCAAGCTCCGACGGCGTGCTCCATCTCGCGTTCAAGCACGATGAGATGCGTTCCGGAAACCTTGCCGGCGCGGTCGCTGCGGACCTCGCCGTCGTGCATGCACTCGGCGATGCACTCGCCGGCACGGGAAAGCCGCTCGTCGCGGCGTCGCCTACGATGCTCCCCGCAATGGCAGGTCAAACGGCAACGCTCACGGAGGACGATGCGACACCGTCTCAAGTTCCGCGCGGCGAAGCGGAAAACACCGTGATCGGCCTCGCGGCACGGGGCGTGCGGTCGTCGATCGTGCGCATCCCACCGATCACGCATAGCACACTCGATCGTCACGGCTTCGCCAGAGCTCTCATCGGAATCGCGCGCCAGACGGGTGTCGCCGGCTACCCCGGCGACGGAGCAAATCGCTGGCCCGCCGGACACACACTCGACGTCGGTCATCTCTTCTGCATGGCGCTCGAGAAGGCGCCGGTCGGTTCACGGCTTCATGCCGTCGGTGACGAGGGAATTCCGATGCGCGAGATCGCACAGAGTATCGGCGATCACTTGGGTCTGCAAACCGCGAGTATACCTTACGGCCAGCTGGAAACGCACTTCGGTTTTCTCGCGACGCTCATTGCGCTCGACAATCCGACGTCGAATCTCGTCACGCGGCGCGTGATCGGATGGGAACCGACGCATCCCGGACTGATCTCCGACTTCGATCACGGGGACTACTTCACGCAATAAATGCGGTCATCGCCCATCAACTGCGCCACGCAGCGGCTGTTTCTTCTGCGAAGGTCGTGTAGTCGCGCGGCGGATGTCCGAGAAGCGGTGAGCGTCTCGATATCGCCGGTTCGACGGTGATTAGCCGACGAGCGAGTTTATCGCACGACCGTCCGATGTGAGGATTCGTTGAGCCCGACGGTCTGCGCGGACAATCCTGAAATGGACCGTTTTCGGGACGGCAAGTCGCCAGCAGGAACGAAGGCGCTTATAAAGCGCGTCGAGCAAGAGCAAGCGCGCTGTCGGACCAATGAGGCCACTTAGTATGGAACTAATCTGTTCGGCTTGCCGCGCATCGAGTCGGTAATGAAATACGGCGTGGAATCTCTTTCTCGACAGCCCTTACACGTGCCGCGAGCCGGTTACCACGGACGGCTACACCGGGTAGCCGTCATTGAGTGTTCCCGAGCATGATCGTGTTGCCAGCGATGATCCGTTCGGCATGCATGACCGTGCCATACGGGTCGTCGTGCACGGCGTGCGGCTTTAGCCTGAGCCGTTGCGTCGTCGCGCTAGCGTGACGGTCGCAACCGCGGCGGCGATCGCGGTTGCGGCGGCGGCCGTTTTGACGTGGTCGGGCGGCGGCGGCGGCACTGAAACGACACCGCGCTCGTCCGCGATCGCCGGCTGTGCGACATAACGTCCATTGCCCGGTGGCCGTAGACGCCGCGCGAAGTCCGTTAGCGCCGTCGCGACATGCGGCCCGCTCACCGGCGGCCCGTGGCCGGCGCTCACGGTCGTCGGCCGCAGTTTGACCAGATGCTCGACGCTCGACTGCGCCGCGCCCCAGTCAGTCGTGAACGGCGCGGGCGGTCGGCGAAACTCCGCTTTCTGCACGACCATCCCGAGCAGCGAGTCCTGGTTCACGGTCGTCAACGCGTCGCCGGCAAGCAAGGTTCGATCTGCCTCGCGCCAGAGGCAGATATGGCCCGCGGTATGGCCCGGCGTGTGCACCGCGCGCCATCCCGGCAACGCAGGGACGGTGTCACCCATGGGGAGCGCGCGGACCCGGTCGCCGAAATCGTAGCCGTGATCCGGAAAGGTGCGGGCCATCTGCGCGAGCACACCGCCCACCGTCGGGTCCTTCGGCGGGTAGTCGGATCTGCCGCACAAGTACGGCATCTCGAGCGGATGCGCATAGATCGGCACGTCCCAACCCCTCGCAAGTGCGAGTGCCGAGCCGGCGTGGTCGAAGTGTCCGTGCGTGAGAATGATCGCTTCGGGTCGAGTGTTGCGGCCGTAACGCCGCTGCGCCGATCGCCGAATCCATCCGGCGCAATTCGGCAGGCCGGTGTCGACGAGCACCCACGACTTGGCCGAAACGTCAATCAGATACGCATTGACGAAGACGACCTCAACCCGAGCAACGCCAGGCGCAACCTCCATGGACGGAAGGGCGCGGTGGCGGGTGTCGGAAGGCGTCTCGGACAGCACTCAGGACCTTTCCAGTTCGGTCTTAAGGAGAATGGAAAGCCTGTACCCCCAAATCGATCCCGCGCTTGAGAGCGGCATGCTCGGCGGCCGTCCGCGGGCGTAGGGGTGCCTCTAAAAATTGCATGCATGCCCGGCGATCCCGTAACCGACCGTTGTCGGGACGGTTGTCAGAAGCAGCTTGGCGCGTGTATCGCGTTCTCCACCTCAACGTAATGCGGCTAGCACGTTTGCCGCGTTCCGGTCTGGCGGAAACACCGGGTAGAAGACGTGCGTAATGATGCCGTCATGCGCGATCCACGCCAGACGCTTCAGCAGCGTTTGCCCGGCAACGACCATTGCCGGCAAACGCAACGCATTCGCGAGCGCCAGTTCTGCGTCGCTCAGCACCGCGAAGGGGACATGCAGGCGTTGGACCATCTCACGTTGATCCGAGCTGTCTTGGGTCGAGAGACCGAAGACCCGCGCGCCAAGCGCGGCAAATTCAGCATGCGAATCTCGGAACGCGCAGGTGTGGGGCGTGCATCCGCGCGCACCGGGGATCATGTCCCAGTCTTCGACGAGCGGCGATTCACCGGGGCGGCCGGTGCGCGGGTACGCGAAGACGACAACGGTGCCGACCTGGGCCGAGAGCTCGACCTTCGTTCCGTCCGTTGCAGTCAGCGGGACCGATGGCACGCGCATCCCGCGAAGATGCGCCGCCGCCCCGTCGTCAGAAGGGACCGGCAGATTCGGGGGCACAACGGACAGATCTCGCACGGCGACTTCTTTCTCTAGTTGAATACAAGAGCTGACGACTAATAAGTACGCCTCAAAGGCCGCCCGTTCCGCGTTGACGTGTCGCAACAACTTCGTACCTTTCTATTTCAGGTGGTCGCTGCCCTCTGTGTCAACGTAGCGAAAGGCCATCGAACGGACTAGTTAAGCGGCAATAAATCTTCAGCCGTTCGTCCCGCAAACGACCGTTTTTGGGATGAGTGGGAGACTATGGAGCGAAGCGGCTTCGCGTGCCCCGGAAACCGGTCCCGAAAGTACGAAGGCCGAGCGGAGGTGCGATCGGGCCCCCACAGGGGTGATCGCGCCGCAGTCCGGCCTCGTCGCGCGGCGAGCCGCGCGGAAGCAAGCGCTGATCGTCACCGGAGGTGCCTCCGCCGCCGCGGATGGGCAAGATCTCGTTATAGCCGCTCCGTCCGGCACCCCGCGGTCGCTCGGAATGTCACTGGAAAATCAAGACTGGATCACCTTCGCACCGGACGGAAGACGTTTCGCCTTCGTCGCGGGCGGCGGGCGCGAAGCGTGGCACGCAAAAACGCTCGAAGTATGCGGTGCTCGCTGCAAACCGCTGCCCGCTCCCGCGGGTTCGATCTCGCTCGATCCGACGTGGAATCCGCGTGACGCGCGCATCGCGTTCGTCCACGCGGCCGAGGTCGGACCGGACGGCGGCTACGGCACGAATTTCATCCCGAACTGGATCAACCGGCGGGCGCTACGGGTGCAAAGCACCCATAGCGGCATCGTGCATCCGCTGGTACGCTTCGGCACCGGCATCTTCTGGCCGCAGTGGTCGCGCGACGGACGCATGCTCCTGGCGTTTCGCGATGGCGAAATTTGGCTCGGCTCGCCCGACGGGTCTGCACCGAAACGCATCGTACGTGGGCTTGGCCGCCCAGCCGATTTTTTCGACACATTCATGTTCGATCACGGCGTTTCGACCGGCGCAGACTCCCCGGTCGACTGGACGGGCGGCTAACAGTCGCGGAAGCGCTCGACCCGTTCTTCGACGGCGCGCTTCTTCTGGTACCATCCCTGGAAAGCCGTCGTCGCGCGGTCACTTATAGTTCTAAGGGGATTCGGTAGCTCTAACAGGGCCTTGAAAAAACCGCAGAATGCCCGTGATTCTCTTCTTTCAATCTCTCGATCCTCGTCTTTTATAGCTTTTATTTGTTACATTTCTTGATTTCTGGGCGCAATCGTACCCTGATCATGC
>JAABUX010005482.1_pt1 | contig 15566 bp, 30 predicted proteins | sample 5561851 | NCBI WGS metagenome assembly JAABUX01 (sample SAMN10711883, study PRJNA513361) | rock metagenome | isolation source: Antarctica rocks | place: Antarctica: Victoria Land, Richard Nunatak red sandstone | collected 2016-01-03 | reverse complement strand
TGGCAGTCAGGGAACTTCTCGCGGGCCTCCTCCACGGTGTGCTTGCTCTCCTCGTCCTGCCAGAAGTTGATCACCTCCGTCGTCTTGTTAAGCAGCAGCACACGGTCCCTGCACCCGCAGCACACGATGCGTGTCAAGCTTAAGTGTAATTGCACTGGCGGAAGTGTAGTTGCACCTGGTCATAAGGACCAATGCCCGGAGTTCAGCTCTTTACCACGCTCTCTATGACGCAGCAGTCTCAGTGCTTGGGCGTGATGCGCTGCGAGGTCTCACCTGTCTGAGATCCAGTCCTTGCCCTCAAGGGACGTCTTGAGCTCCTCCCAGGCGTCTCTTCGAGGCCAGAAGAAGTACTCTGTCAACGGGCTGCGCTGTCCCTACATCCAGCAGCGGTCGCTTTGTGTGATGCCGCGTACAGTGATATTGTAGCCATGATCCCGGTAAATGCCAGTGGCCAGCTCAAGATCTCCATAGGTTCAGAGACTCACCGCCTTGAACACCTGGTCGACGGAGACCGCGATGTTCTTCGCCAGGTAAAGGAAGTTGAGCGAATACTGTGCCGCCGCGCCCTCCTCCGCAGCCTCAGCTTCCAACGCTGCAAGCTGCTCCCGTGCCCATGAGCTCTGCATGCACGAGCACGGTCGCATCGGGAAGAGAGTACGGTCACAAGATGGTCTCGACTAAGGGGGTGTGCCGAGCTGCTGGGCTGCTGAACACCGAGAGCCGGACACTTGAACCATCACGCGCGCTGATTGTGCGTATGCGGCCAGCACTCCCATGTATGGCATAGGCCAAGCCAGGCTTTGCTGGACCTGCATCGCAATAGACCCGCACACCTCCGGAGCGGAGTCCTCGTCGGCAAGCACCTCCTCCTCTTCATCCTCCCCGGCCTCCGCCTCTGCCGCGGGATCCTCTGCTGCCGCTGGCTCTGCAACCTCTGGCACAGCCTCCTGAACCTGCGCACAGTTGTCACAGCAGTGAGTTCTCAGCACATTTGACAACTGACGCGTCGGACGACCGATGCAGGAAGTCTAGTGCTGTTCAGCAAAGCTGCCCTGAAAACGTCCGTGAGGAGGTTCCGAAAGGCCAAGGTGGAAGGGGGGTGGGGAACTCTCCGCAGCGCGTCGCGGAGGTATGAGCCGCAGCGCATTGTACCCACCTCCGCTCGGAGCAAGAAGGAGCGGCGGCTGTGCGGTGCCCGCGCCACCGAAGGCCGGCTCGGCAATGTCACGACCAGGCTTCTGCTGGAGCATGACGAGCAGCGCAAGTCAGTTCGTGCCGCCTGCAGAGGCCGGCAAAATCGATCAGCACAGGAATGCCGTGCCGACATGCAGACATGAAAGCAAAGCCGTCCCCTTCGACGGTCATATGGTGTGGCTGCGACTGCCTACCTGGACACCGCTGGTGCTGGAGGCAGCAAACTGCACAATAGCCGCCATGAATGCTGCTGCAATGCGAAAACTTGCGGCCCTATCGAATGGTCGCCATGACCGTAATCAGCCGATCACAGAGGGGCGAGGGGTACCGCCGCAGATCGTGCCATTGTTTCCAAGCAGTTGGTCGTTCGTCGGGCTGACATTGCTGTGTATCGCCCCACAGTTTACCGCAGCCAAGCGGCTAGCGCATGTTCGAGTCGAGCAGTGCCTGGCGAGCAGCGCCGTCGTGCTGCAGCCCCAGCCGTCAGCCACTGCAGCACACTGCAGCGCCGTGCAGGCCGCGGATCCGCTCTCGTACGCAGCATGCGCCGTTCTCTGGAGGTCCCATGGCGCAGCCCAGCGCCGGCAGCTGCAGACAGCAGCGGCAGCGGCAACACCTCGGCCGCCTGTCAGCGCACCGCAGCAGCCAGACCGTACATGTTGCACAAGCGGAGCAGGAGAGCCACTCGGATGGCGACCAGGCACAGCTTCGCCTCAGATCATGGGCGGGCACGCTGACGCGGCCCCAGCAGTGGCAACTGCCGCGTGGCGCCGGCACGGCAGTGCTGCTGTCTGCTCTCGTCGCGGCGGTCTACATGGCAGCGGATCCAGCGATGGCAGACACGTTTCACGCCCAGACAGCAGCTGGTCCATTCGTGCCAGGTATGTCCAGGAGGCTTGAGATCGTGCTCTCATGCCCTGACCTCTTTGGACGCCGTCGCCAGACGTTGCAAGCATGTCAGGCACGTAAAATCACCGCATAAACGTTCGTGAGGGCATGGTGGATGCGGCGCTGGCAGGCCTCATAGGGGATTCGCCCATCCGCGAGGGCGTGGTGGAGGGTTTCCTGCTCATCTTCCTGTCGGAGCTGGGCGACAAGACCTTCTTCATCGCGGCCCTGCTGGCGCTCAAGTACAAGGAGTCCCGCGGCGTTGTATTCGGCGCATCCTTCGGCGCCCTCGCCGTCATGACCGTCATCTCGGTGCGCCAGCGTGTCCCTCATCTCGCTGCCTCAGCGACAGTGGTAGCCACCACGTGTCAGCTGTGAGCCCGATGTCATCGTGCGCGCGCTATCCGGCTCTGTTAGTGAATGGTTTCTTGAATGTTGCACATAGGCGCACAGCATCCACAGCCCACCTGGCGAACGCTGCCGAGCTGTCAAGTACCGGCCTATGAGCATAATTGGTACTACGTGATGTGATATAGCCTGTGCTTCCGACGCCGCGCAGGTGGGCCTGGGGCTGGTGCTGCACCAGGCGGACGAGCTGATCGACACGCGCGGGGTGCCGCTCGACGACCTGGTCGCTGTCGCGCTCCTCCTCTACTTCGGCATCCGCACGCTGCAGGTGCGCTCACCAAAACCATCAGAGTGCTCGTTCACGGCGGTACGTGCATCGCTCGGTGTCAGCCTTGAGCTGCATGCGCGCTGTGATCAGATGTTGTCTCAGGCACCAGGCTGGCACCGTCATGCTCTGCTGATGTTTGTAGGAAGCGTCGAATGCGGACGAGAAGGCGAAGGAGGAGGAGGAAGACGCCCAGGAGGCAACAGAAACAATTGGCAACGGTGCGCAGCTTCGATGCGAATGTGCCTTGAGGCTGCCGTCGAGTCTGCGCAGCAGCGACTTTCACACCGTGAGAGCCGCCGGACCACACATGCAGGCGCTGGCATATTCTTCCAGATCTTTGCGCTGGTGTTTGCCGCGGAGTGGGGCGACAAGTCCTTCCTGGCGACGATTGCTCTGTCCGCTTCGTCATCGCCACTCGGCGTGGTCACCGGCGCAGTGGGTGGTCACGCGGTTGCTACCACGCTGGCCATCCTTGGAGGCTCAGTGCTATCAAAGTATGTTAGCGAGAGAACTGTTCAGTACGTCGGAGGCTCGCTCTTCCTCGTGTTTGCGGCCAGCACAATCGTTGACATTGTGCGCGGCGTGTGAGTAGACTTCGTTTGCGGTGCGAAGTCGGGACTGCAGTCGTGAACAGCGCTAGTGATCGTCAGTGCACCAGTTTTGACAGAGCGTCTGTTGTCCTCCCCGACTTGTCTCTGACTCTGATGAGTTTGGCATGCCCAGGCCCAATAACCCTCTCGCTCCAATCTATGCTGTTGCTCCATCGAATCCTAAGCCTGTAAGCTATGTCATTGAGTAGCGAATGTTGCCCTCGGGAATGATGGAGCTCCAGCATGTGCTGAATGCGCACGAAACTCGCTCACTCACATCCCACCGCTCACTGACTGAAACTGATAAGAGTTTTGCAGTTCAGCGGAATAGGGGTAATAGCAGGTATTCTGCGTAGAATAGTCGCCACACGAACCTGCGAACGAGCAGTTTCCAGGTCATGTTTGCATCCATGCTCAACAAGAGTGATAGCAATCCTGCGCTGCCGACGTGATTTGGTGAGAGGAAAACAGGCGCACATGTAGCAATCATAGATGGCTTTGCTGTCTGCCAGATCTGTGCGTCGAGCTCGCCAGTACAGCAGCCCGCCCATGAACGCATGAGCAACGACGGTGGACACTTTGCTCCACCACACCTGCAGCGCATCGTGCAGACATCAGCTAGGCACCACATGCGTTTGCGCTGCGCTGAAGCTGACCGTGAGGAGAGTCCCATTGATCGGCTCACAACAGCTGAGACAAGCCGTCAGCGCTCTGCATGTCTCATTCCCAACACAGCTCACCGGCGACAGTACGCCGACAACCACTGCGCCTGCGTATGCGAACTCCAGGAGGACGATGCAGGTCCAGAAAATCTGATGCGCCCCCATCCTGACGCTCATCGTGGCTATACCCGCCTGTAAACACCATCAATTGACTTACACAACAAGTGATGTCAGAGACCTCCATGCATGATGCAGAAGATTCAGAGCTGACATCGCGGAAGCCGACGGAACAGCAGCCTGCATGATGTGGGCTGCGCACCCGTCGATCTCCCTTGATGTCCGGGATGTCCTTGAACAAGGAGATGACGACTGACACGAAGAGCATGAACGTCAGCGCGAACGCCAAGGGCCGTGTAACGGTCAAGGCTGTGATGCCAAGCGCCTGCTTCATGTGGAAGTAAAAGCCCAACTGCACCATCAACGCCCTGCGCAAATGCACACCAAAGCATGTGGTGAGCGTGAGGAGGTGTGATGGCCGCTGGCAGCGTGCTTCCATTGTGAGGGGCAACACGCATACTTGGTAGGACACCAACAGCAGGGACCGTTCAATGCATGGCTGAGCAACAAGCGAGCCCAGGGTGGATAGCGTTAGGAAAACCTGGGTCTGGGATGGAACATACCTGACCGCGAGGATGCAAGCCGCTGCTAGCACCGGATGCCGCTTCCACCGCAGGAAAGGCAGCTCTGCCGAGTATACTATGCCCAGGGCCAGGCTGCCAGCCAGCGTGGCAATCAGCGGGGTCGATTGTGACACCACACCCAATGCCAGCGCCATGGCCCCCGAAACAGCAACCACCCACTGCCCCTGCAGGACAACATCAACCATTGATCAGCTCGTCCTGGTTCAGCTAGCCAGCTGACTCGTTGAACACGGCCGTAGCTGGCATCTTTGTTGAACAATGGTCCGTGCTTAATGCGCTCCCCATAAAATGACTCAAACTCATGCACGTGTGCCGAGGATGGTCGTGAGTCGTAGACAAAATGCATGCACGGCGGCTCCTGCCTTCATGTACGCATGCGAGAGGGTTGTAGGTCATCAGGTTAGGCAGCAGGACATACCTGACGCATGGTCATTTCACCGGACGCCAGCGGAAGGTACGGCTTGTTGACTCTATCGATCTCCACGTCGTAGAGCTGGTTCAAGCCCACGATGCACACGTTCATCAGCAGCGCCGACACTAGCGCCTGCGTGAGCGCTACTGCTGCCGGCATACCAAACTGGCTGGAATCCTGCGCAGGACCACCCCAAGATCAGGCATCGACGCAAATTGACAAGTGAGTCCTCCATTCAAAACAGGATACCAGCATCCACTTGCGATGTCGAATGAAGAGCTTGATAGCGCTGTGAAAGGTAGCAAACTTAATATGGCACCCTGAACAGCTGCAAACACAGAGCTGCCAATGCTGTGTTACTGATGTCCTGTAGATGGTACCCGTGCAGGCAGTTTGACGCACCAGGGCCAGAGAGGAGACTGAGCAGACGCTGACGAAGGTGCCAAAAAGCGTGTGCGGCCTGCTGAACCTGTAGAGCGCTGACCCGTAAGCCGTGACCGCGGTCGCGACTCCTTCCAATGCCTCGTCTTCCCCGGCTGCATCCGGGGCCGGTTGAGCGTATGCGTCTGCTGCCGCTGCCTGCGTTCGCTGGACACGTCGCCGCGCCTGCAGCCGCTGTTGCTGAGACCTGGGGCGAGATGCACCGCATGTGCAAGCGGCGGTGAACGCAGCTCTGCGCTGCCTGGGGCTGCTGGTTGCTGCGCTTACACCTGCTGCAGCATTGGCAAGGATCATGGTGGCATGACGTGACGTTGCCAGTGGTGCACTGCTTCTCATTGCTGCTCAGGGCGTGCGTCGAACCTGTGAATGGGTTGGCACGCGCATTGAGCCTGGCAGATGGCGCCTCACTTTGAAACAGCAGGGACCCGGGTGGGGGCCTGCGCAGAGCACAGCATCGTCGTATTATGCGGCATTCGAGCCCATCCAGACCATCCAACGCTCGCAATGCTGTGCCGTCCGAGCTTCAGACTGGCTGCACAGCATGGTACCGACCTGAGCCGACATGGCTGCTGGCTGCTTTGCCACTGGTAGTGTCGGCAGAGCTGTGTCATTAGTGCCGATGTGGCCTACAGCACACTGTATGACACTGCTGCTGTGGGGTATGGCTGGATCACGCTGTGCTGCTCGGCGATGACCGACCGATGAGAGACCGGCGTCCAGGATCACGCCCGCGATGCCAGCCCTGTTGCCCGAAATGCGTTCCGGAGCCGCAGCAATCTCGATGGCACTCGAATGAAATCAAATCAGTCGATGCCGAGCCTCATCGTAACAGGCAGATGCTGCATCCAGGTCTGTCATCCCGACATGCAGGATCCGATCAATGCAGAAAAGCTGCACGGGACCCACATCAAAGTTTGCCACATCCCGCCGTGCGTCAAGGTCCAATCGTGAGATCCCTCACCCGACGTGCCGAACACCCTGCCGGTTGACCACTGCGCACACCTCACAGCGTTGCGGCTAGCTCAGCAAGCACGGCAGGCTTCTTGCACCGCCTGGGCCCACAGGATTCAGCCCAGCAGGCAATCCCTACACAAGCAGACACCATCACGGCAGTTGCCGGCAGCAAGTGATTTGCTCGAGGGCAAGGCCGTGGACCTCATGGTAGCCAGACATGCGCGCCCGCGGCGGTCGTGATGGCGGGCGTGGCCACGCATGATGCCTCAGAGAAGGGCGGCAAGTCAGCAAGCGACGGTCCGACGCTGCACGCCTTCACGGCGTCGGTGGTCACCGACAACTTCGGCAAACGCATCCAAGCGCTTGAGGTGCGAGGGTGGTCGAGAGGCGGCGCTTCTGCTCGACGTGGCTGCTGTGGGCATGCAGTGCCGTGTCGTCAACTTATGCGCGACAGGTTTTGGCACCAGCGTAAGATCTAAGAATTCGAAACACTGCAAGGTTGCGATTAAGGTGCTGGGGACTGGTCTGGAGGCAGTCAGCTATATGTCGCTACGCCCGGCTTGATACCCAGTGGCATGACAGAAGTCCTGTTGGCGCTGCCAAGGTATGGGGCGATCGGCTGCTGGCCGGCCTTGTGGACGGGACACTCGTGGTGTTCGCGCCCGCCCAGCCGCCCGCGCCGGCGGACAGCCCGTGGCAGGTTCGCACCTTTGCTATTATCAGTAGATCCACTCAGAGCTGCCCACGTCGCGTGCCCTGGCGCCGTGGCGATCGTGCGTATGCCAGCTGGCTGACCATTTGCGTGTGCGCATGTAACGAGCAACGGTGTCAGTAATTGTACATGTCGCGGCATGTTCGCCAATAAGAGCCAACGTGTTGCCGGGTTGCCGCGCAGGTGCGGCAGGCGCTAAAGAGCTTCGGGCGGCGGTACCTGAGCCAGCTTCGGGTGCTGCCCGTGCGGAGCCTGCTGCTGAGCCTGGGCGAGGAGGGGGTCAACGCGCACCGCCTGCCGCACTTCAAGCTCACCGCGCAGGCCGCCCGCACCAGGTACCCTGCTCGGTTTGTGTCTTCCGGACTCAGTCGCTTTGATGCCATGTGGTCAGCAGAAGTTGAGCCGCAGCGCACTGCGTCTCCCAGTCAGCACCCTGTATGTCAGCAGCATTAGCAGCAGAGCTCTCAGCACAGGCAGGGGAGTGTGTGTTCCCTCAAGTGCAAGTGGTTGATCTTGCGAGATGATGGCACCGCAGGGGCGCGGCGTGCTTCGCCTGGGACGAGGACCGGGCAATGCTCGCGGCGGCCATCAAGCGCAAGCTGCTGCTGTTCCACTACGACGACAAGGACTTCGTGGAGCTCAAGGAGGTGCTGTTCAAGTTAGTATTTTTGTGGCTGTTTGCTATTGTTGTGATGCCAACGACCGTTTTTACTGTTGAGTATATCTCATATCGACTATATACTTTGTAATATAATGGGACTATGATTTGTTAAACTATTACAAAAAATTGAATATATATCAGGTGGCGCTGCCGGAGGCTCCGCTCTGCGCGGCGTGGTCCGGCAACCACGTGTGCCTCGGCTGCCGAGGCTCGTGCGTCCCCGTACCCGTCACCTGCCGTCCTCGCAACGTTCGACATGCCGTCGTGCACGGCATGGGTTTGCAGGATTCGTGGACCACTTACTTGCAGGCTTGCACCTCAGCTGTCCTGAATTCGTGCTGCATCATCCACACTGCCCCTGCATGGTTTCATTCGCCGTCTGCGAATCTAGCTGATGCCTATCAGGATGACAACTGCATTGCTAGCTGCTCGGCATATGCATGCATGTTAGTGTGGCAGTACCTCGACGCTCCGTACGCAGGTACCTGGTGGTGCACGCGGAGACCGGCGCGGTGCAGGAGCTGTGCGAGATCGCCCGCGACACGCCGCCGGCGCTGCTCACGCTGCCCAGCGGCGACGTGCTGCTGTCCAGGGACGCCACCAGCCGCTTCCTGGGTGCGTGCCCCCACCCACCGTGGCCCTCGTCAATGCATGCTGAGCAAATGCCGTGGTGCAAGGGTGGGACGGGTCAGGCTGGTTTGTGCCGTGACCGTCAAGACAACCACGCATCCTTGGCTTGTTGCGGCTGGTGAAGCAGAAATGTTGCTGTCATCGCCACTTCTGCGAATGGTGCGAACAGCGAGTTCTGAACTACAGGGGCATTTGGCAAGCTGCTGCGCCGGCCAGGCGTTGTGTGGAGCCAGGCGCCAGTCGCATTGGCCTACTCTCAGCCCTATGCCATTGCAACGCTGCCAGACCACGTGGAGGTAAGCTGAACCTGTCATGCTTGCTTATAGATCCGTCTACCCATTCAGTACTTGTGTTTGCAGTCTGGCATGCTGGACCTGCTTGTAGCGAACACCTTTTCCCTGCAAGAGGAGACTGGTGTACGCAGCAATGAAAGCAGCTATGTGAGCCTCAGCCTCTGATCCTTTTTCAGCCTCTGTTCCTTAACAGGTGCGGTCGTCACAGCAGTCGTCTGGGCACCAGCTGTCACAGCGGCTGCCGCTGGCTGGCATGGCCATCGCCGCAGCGTCGCGTGCGGCAGACGGCAGCATCTTTCTGGCGTCATCATCCGACGCCGGCATCCGATGCCTGCGCCCCGTCCCGTTCCTCCAGCAGGTGCTTTCACGGCGATGGGACATGACAAGACTCTGCCCAGAACGTAAGACCTCGCACAAGCAGTGCCCCAGACAGCGCGGCAGTACTTTACTTGCCATATGGCCTCGTGTAAATACAAAAATAGTAGTGTGCTCAAGTCCTGAGCTCAGTCATTGAGCTCAGTCATCAAAGAATTCTGCGGCATGCAATGTCCTGATATGCACGACAGGCGCGGGAGCTGGCGGCGTGTCACGAGTACGAGGAGGCGCTGGCCATCTGCTCCCTCTTTCCCCGCGACCAGGTGAGCACCTGTGACGCGCCCATGTTGAGAACCACAGCAGCCTCCTACAAAGAATATGCGGCAGCCCACGGTCAAGTGCTGGATCGGAGTGGAAGTTGCTTGCAGCAGTCAGCAGCACGCTGTGTGCCACCCAGCAGGTTACCGGGGAGCTTATGTTCGCCCGCGCTCGTAGTGAGCGAATGAAAGTAAAGAAGCAGAGAAACCTGACCATCAAATGACAATTAGTATCACAAGATGCAGGCGGAGGAGCGCGCGGAGCTGGAGAGCGAGATGCACATGCGCTTCGGCGTGCACCTGTTCGGGGAGGGCGACTACGACGGCGCCATGGCGCACTTCGGCATGTGCTCCACCGCTACGCCGGTGCTGCTGCTCAAGCTCTTCCCGTCGCTCGCGCCGACCGCGCTCATGGAGCCCATCGCGCCCTGCTTCCCGGGTGCGCACCGCCTGACGTATCAGCGACAATCATGCGTGTCCAGCGCCAACGTGGCGGATACGTCGCTTGCCACACAGCGTCACCATACATCGATGCTCAATGCACTGCTGCTCGTCATCGATGCTGCACGGTCTGCGCCGCTTTGCAGGCCACAAATGTGCTCTGGCGAGCATGTGACTGCATTTTGCAAGCTCTGAAGCATCTGGACGAATACGACTTCTGTGGATCGCCACAAGGCTTGTGATCGACCTCGCGGCGCCCTGACGGCTGATCGCAGAGGTGCTGGGCGTGGCGGACGTGCCTGAGCCGACGGGGGAGGCGTACCGCGGCGCCGTCAGCATGCTGCTGCCCTACCTGCTTAGCTGGCGCACCCGCCTGTCGGCGCTGGAGCAGGAGGTTAGTGGCCTGCTGAGATCGCGATAAATGGAGCTGACAGCAACACAGACCAAGTCCTACGCGTTCTCAATGCCTCAGTACCGCTGCCTTGCATTGTGCCCAGGGTTGGTGCTACAGGCAGTTGTCGCTGGAGATGTGCTGTGCGCAGTCCGTCGCCGGCAGCAGCCCGCGATCGTCGTCGTCCGAGAAAGACGCGGAGGAGGGCGGCGCCCTGGGCAGGCTCAGCGTGGCGCAGCGGCACCAGCTGGCGGTGCTGCTGGACACAGCCATGCTGAAGGTCCGAGACGTCGCAACTCAGCTTATATCGCCGACTCACGGTCCGAATCGACCCTCAGCCTGATGCAGCATCATATTGATGCAAGGGTCTGAAGGAGGGGCAAACAAGTGAGATAGCGTGGGTAGCTCGACAAGCCGATGGATGACCTGAAGAGCCGCGACTCCTACATGCAGGCTATGCTAGCGGTGCACGACACGGGGCAGCTACTGCGCTTCATCCAGCGGCGCAACGTGGTGGACCTGACCGAGGGCCGAGCCGTGCTGCGCGAGGCGGGACGCTACTCTGAGATGGTCGCGCTGCTGCAGGCGCGCGCTGCGCGGCGCGCTCTTGTCGCTCTGAGCTAGGATGCAGGACTGAACCCATGACGACATATGACGATCGCGTCATTCAATGCGTTACAACGCATAGTCCAGGCTGCGCGGCTGCTGTGCTGCCAGTTTGGCTCGCGTGGCGATCACAGTGCTCGAGTTCCTGTCTGCGGTGCGCAGGGTCGCGGGCAGCACGAGGCGGCGCTGGACGTCCTGCGAACACTCTCGCAGGCGCCGGACGAGCTGCCTGTGCCGCCGACCGGTGCCGCCCTACTGTATCCATAATTGCGCATGCCAGTGTCTGTACGAATTCTGCGACCCTGCAAGCGGCAAGAGTCACAAGTGTTCAGCCATAGCAACATATTGTCAAGCACAGCTAGCGTCTGCAGAGTGCGAGGGGCTGCATCCTGGAGCAAACAGCTGCGAGCGCCTGTGCAGGCGCCGCGAGGGACCTGGTGGGCCTGCCGGGCGTGTGGGCGACCGACAAGTACCTCATCGCCGTGTCGCCGCCCGACGAAAAGCTCGTCAAGCGACACGCCAGGTACCAAGTGGCGACCCCATACACCTGGATACACCTGGAGAGGACATTTCTGGATGTCACTTGTCATGCGCTCGTAACTGGTATGGTAGCTATGCGCTGTCGTGGTAAGTGATTGGAGCGTGCATACCCGGACCGTCTCCACCACGCCAGAGCCACAGACTGTTGGTGTGCCTTGGCTCGCCAGGTGGGTGCTGCAGGCGGACCCTGAGGCGGGCCTGGACATGTTCGTGCAGCTGCGGCCGCCGCTGGCGCCGACGACGGTGCGGCTATATATTGCTCGCTGCCTGCCTCGTCTGCTGCGTCGTCACGACGTGCTAGTCACTTTGGCCCCATGGCTGCACTGCGCAGCATGCAGACCCTCCGCTGAACTGCAGTGCTGGACTCTGCTCTCTGTCCTATACCTGGGCCTGCCTGACCCTTTTTGTCAGATCTTGGCTACACACCCTGTCGCAGGTGCTGCCGGTGCTGCGGGGCGTGTCGCCGACGCTGTGCGCGCCGTATCTGGAGGCCGCGCTCGCCGCGCACGTGGCCAGCCGCGAGACGTACGAGACGGAGCTCGCCGTCATGTACCTGCAGGCGCTGCTGGAGGGCGGCCCCGGGCCCGCGGGTGCGCCGACTGAGCCTCATGCCCAAGTGTCAGGGTCAGGGTTAGCAATAGGGCTAGGGCTAGGGTTAGCTGTAGGGTCAGGGCTACAGTGAGGGTGAGGGTGTCAACAAGATACGGCCAACGGGCTAGGAGGCATTTTAAGGCAAAAGCTCTGCTGTCCGTCATGACGCCTGTACTAGTTCTGATCGCAGGCCACAATGGGGACGCAAAGCCGCCGGCGCGCAGTCCCTTTGCAAACTCTGAGAAGTTCCCGGCGAAGCTGGATAAGGGCGAGGCTTTCAAAAAGCTGAAGACGCTGGTGAGCGCCAAACGCTCAGGCTGTGCATGAAATCAATGGTTGCTTCATGCTGTGTGGATGTCATGCTCCGCCATGCATGATATGTTCATCACTGCAATGGCACCAGTGCGACCTCAAGCATCTACGAGTTGCAGGTTATGACGTCGGAGCATCTCGATGCCGACCGGCTGCTCCGGATGCTGCCGTCAGCGGCCTGGTTGGAAATACGAGCTCTGCTGTTGGAGCGGTTTGGGCGCCACAACGAGATCCTGCGGTGCGCTCTTGGTTGACTCTGTGGCGCTGCTCCTCAACCCATGTCCTGCTGGTTCTGCAAGGCATCATTGTTCCTCTGCACGAATGGCAGTCACAAGTTGCTGGTGGAACATGAGGTGAGACCCTTCGCATGCCGCGCACACGCAGGAGCGCAAACCGAGACCGCACTTGACATCGCACCAGTGCATAAGACACTTTGCCAGCATGGCTGGGACGTACAACCCCTGCACAGCGGCGCTATTGCTGCGTTGGTGACACGATGGCAGGATGACACAGACTGCACGCTGAGCCGACCTCGCTTTGCGACGCAGGATCTATGTGGAGCAAATGGGCAGCCCCCAGCTGGCGGAGGCCTACTGCGACCGCGTGTACGACAAGGCGCTGCGCGAGCGCGTCGCCGCGTCGGCGCCTGGCTCCCGCGGCATCGAGTCATTCCTGCCGGGCCATGCGGAGCCGGGCGACTACGACATCTACCTGAAGCTCGTGCAGGTGTGCCACATACGTCAGCTCGGCATGCGGGCATGGTGATGTAGGCCGACGAGATGTTGCTACTCTGCAGATAGTTTCGAAAGGTGCTTGATCAGAAGGTCTGGCGACAGCCTGTCTACTGAGCTCAAAACGGCACACTTGAGCCGCTTGCTGCTGACGGGATGGTCGTCTGGGTTCATCCTTGCGCAGAAACTATTGTGTCCTCATCACTTGCAAACAGCCTATTCAATATTGCTGCTGCAGGTGTATCTGCAGCAGGGGCAGGGCTCTGAGACCAACGCCGCTGATGACAGGGCGGAGCTGGACAGCGAGCGCTGGACGGAGATCGCAAAGCTGCTGAGCCGCAAACACGACCGCATCGACCCGCTGCATGCGCTGTCCCTGCTGCCGGATGGGGTGTGTGGCGCTGTTGCAATGCTTTGCAGCATTGTGTCACAAACTCGAATGACGGCTTATTGTCGCCACCAATGACCATGCAACGGCTCATGCAGGTGCCGCTGGCGGCTGTGCTGCCTTTCCTAGAAGGCGCGCTGAGGGCAGCGGGCGAGCGGCGGCGCAATGCCTCCATTATCAAGTCACTGCGAAAGGCGGAGAACCTGCAGTGCCGTGAGGCTGCCATTCGCTGCCGTCAGAGGTACCTGCGTCGAGCTCGAGGCCGATCCCTCGTCACTGCGCAATGCCTACTTAGTCTGCTAGCTTACGCATGCTGCCCGTGCTCATGCGACTAAGAACTGTGCTGGTTGATCACAGGCGGGTGATCGTTACAGCAGAGAGGGCGTGCTCCATCTGTCACAAACGGATTGGCAGCTCCGTGTTTGTTGGACAGCCAGCCGGGGTCCTCCAGCATTACAGCTGCTTTCAAAGAGCGTCCGCAAAGACAGGGCAGGGCGCTGCTGTGCCAATGCGCTGAGTCCTATTCTGACCCGCGCATGCGTTCTGCATCGTCATCTACAGGTACAATTGCCAGGCGGTCGGCAGGTGTGTACAGAAACGCGATGCTGTCATTGTTGCAGTCAGCTAGGTGCAGGTCTGGTATCAGGACTCAAGGCCGCCAGTGCCCTGGTCAGCTGATCAGGCCGCATCACACCTCAGCCTCCAGCCAGGACCCAGGCCGTCCACGGATGCCGGTTCTGCAGGCGCAATGATGTTTTAGTGCCGTTGCTGGCAAGGCAAACAGCCAAACGATTGAGCGTGTGCATGCACACGCGCTCCTGCCCTGCTGGGGCTTGACCTTGCGCCAGGCAGGCAGAGCACCTGTACTTGTCCAGAAGCTGGTTTGAGTGTGCCAGGAACTCCTCCCTGCACCACATCACGGCCGTATCATAGAGGGTCGATAACCGTGCATCGAGTTTTATTCTACACAGCGTCAACGCAGCACGCACTTCTCCTTGTTCATCTTCTCGCGGCGCGCCTCGCCTCTGGCCTGGAGTCCAGCCAGCTGTGCCATCAGCTCCTCCGCCTGCTCCTGCACGCTGGCCGGTCGACTGTGAGTCATGCTGGCCCACACAAAGCGGCACGCCGGTTCTGCCGTGCGGTGAATTCGGGCTCATAAAGTCGGCACCTATAATCATGAGCATGACGGGGCGCACTGAGGAGGACCATCAGGAACATGTCAGCTCCATACCTCGAGCAACATGTCGGGTCCCGACAGGGCAGGTCGCACGTCTGCTTGCCGAGGCAATCAGCTGCGAATGGGCAGGCGGGCAGAGCACCTTCTTGGCCGCCAGGTCGGCTTGCAGGTTGCGCAGCTCGGCCGCCATGGTCGCGACCTCGCCGATCGCGGACGCCGCAGCGCTGCGCGCCGCCTGCAGCTCCTGCTGTGCCTTCTCCTGCTTCTGTGCACAAATGACGCCACGTGGTGCCAAGCTGCGGCATGTCCTTCCTCGTGCATTGGACCGCTTGGCGAAGCTGTCAGCAGCAACATGCCCAATGCTAAGACCCAGCCACCGAGCATTTGAGGAGAAATCCACAACATCGTTGTTCGGCAGAATGCAGCAGGACATGCCTCGTCCACCTCCTCGCGCTGGCGTGTCAGAGACTCGATCTCGGCCTCTGCAGTGCGCATGACGATGTCAGATCCCGCCTCATGCATGCGGCACACGAACAGTCATGCTTTGAGGCTGAGAGTGGCCAGCGCCAGTGCCTCATACGCCGTGACCTTCGACGGCATGCCTCTTAAATTCGTCTCACCGGCCTTGCTGATGTCGGCAGCGTAATTGTCCAGCAGACGGTAGATGTCAGAGGCAGGGTCCCGTGCGGCCCTCTGTGGGGGCGCTATGGTCGGCCTGATTGAGCTGCGGAAGCCGGACAGCAGCCTGTCGGTCACCGAGGGGTTGCCAGAGCCAGGCATGATGGTATTCGCTGAGAACGACTCCCTTCCCGAATGCTGTATAGCGAGTGTCGTTCACGGACGCGATGACTGCAAATCACAGCTTATAATTATATTATTTGGCAATCTGCCATGCATGTGTGACGAGCTGTCAAAACCCGAATCAAATCGGCGAGACCAGATC
>JAABUX010005481.1_pt1 | contig 15569 bp, 13 predicted proteins | sample 5561851 | NCBI WGS metagenome assembly JAABUX01 (sample SAMN10711883, study PRJNA513361) | rock metagenome | isolation source: Antarctica rocks | place: Antarctica: Victoria Land, Richard Nunatak red sandstone | collected 2016-01-03 | reverse complement strand
AGCGGCAACGAACACCCTGAAAGGGGTGGGCCTGAGGCCCCAGACCCGCCTTTGTTTGGGTTCCCAAAGGCGTCATGCCTGTGGCGGTTGCACCAAAGGGAAGCTGGTATGAGAACTTCACCGCGTCTGGCGCATTGTGGGAAATGAACCCCATCCGGAGCCCGTCCGATGCGCCTCCGCCCTCACGTCCCGGCAGCCTTCGCCTTTGCATTGCTGACCGGTCTGGGCGGCTGCGTCGGCACCCCGCAGGCGCTGGTCGAGTACTCGCCGCCAGTCCAGGATCCGCAATCGGCGGATCGCGTCGTCACCTACGGCTCACACTGCCACGCCGGTTTCTACGGCTGCTCGCTCACGCAGAGCGTGCCGGTGGGGTCGGGATGCTCCTGCCCCGCCCTTGGCGCGCCGTCGTTCGGCACGGTGCGGTAGCGGCAGCGCCCGAGGCCGTCGATATTAGAACAGCTTCGGCGTCTTCTCCGACGTATCGCCGCGCGGGAAGGTCTGCTCCCACCCGCCGCCAAGCGCTTTATACAGCTGCACCAGGTTGGTCGAAAGCGTCGTGGTGCTGTCGGCGTATTGCTGCTCGGCCACCAGTAGTCCGCGCTGGGCGGTCAGCACATCGAGGAACGAACTCGTGCCCTGCTTATACTGGTCCCGCGCCAGGCCCACCGCGCGGCGGGATTGCTCCACGGCCCGGTTCAGTTGAACCCGGCGGCGCTGCTCGGCGCCGTAGGCGGTGAGCGCGTTGTCCACGTCGTGAAACGCCTGCAGCACCGTCTGCTGGTAATTGGTTGCCGCCTCCTGCTGCTGGGCCTTGCGAAGCTCCAGCGTGTATTTCAACCGGCCGCCCTCGAACAGCGGGAGCGAGATCGAGGGGCCGCCGGAGTACATCCGCGAATCCCAGTTGCCGAGGTCCTTGAACCTGGTCGCCTGGATGCCGATGCTGCCGGACAGCGTCACCTTCGGGAAGAAATCCGCTTCCGCCACGCCGATGTCGGCCGTCGCCGAGTGCAGTTGCGCCTCCGCCTGGCGGATGTCCGGACGCCGCCGGGCCAGCTCGGACGGCAGCCCGACGGGAGCGGTCGGGGGCACCGGAGGCACCGGTTTGGCGGCGCCCAACTCGGCCGCCAGCGCGCCCGGCGGCTCGCCCAGCAGCAGGCTGATGGCGTTGATGGAGGCGGCGAGGCCTTGCTCGAGCTGCGGTATTTGCGACGCCGTCGTCGCGACCTGGGCCGACGCGTTGGCGACGTCGAGGTCGGTGGTCAGCCCGCCGGACGCGCGCTGCTGGGTCAGGCCAAGGGTCTGCTGCTCGGTCGCGAGGTTCTCGTTCGCAATCTGCAGGTCGCGCTGCTGCCCGCGCAGTTGCAGGTAGTCGCGCGCGAGTTCGGCGACGACCGAGAGCAGCATGTTGCGCCTCGCCTCGACCGAGCTTTCCACCGTGGCGTCGGCCGACTCGACCTCCCGCTGAACCCGGCCCCATAGGTCGAGCTCCCAGGACGCGTCGAAGCCGTACTGGAACAGATTGAAGGGGGGGATGCCGGCAGCCTTACCGCCCGTGATGCCAACGCTCGGAATGCCGCCAACCGTGCCGCCGAGGCCGTTGGAGCTCGTCTGGGTGGCGCTGCTGCTGCCTCCGCTGCCGCCGAACAATCCGGCGACGCCGCGGTTGCTGATCTTCTCCCGCGTGTAGGACGAGTTGCCATTCAGGTTCGGGAACTGGTCCGATGCGGTGACGGCCCGCTGCGAGCGGCTTTCCGTCAACCGGATCGTGGACAGCCGGACATTCAGGTTGGCGGCGGCGACCCGCTCCTCCAGCGACGTCAACTGGGGATCCTTGAACAGCCGCCACCAGTTCGGGTCCACCGGCTCGGGCACGGTCCGGCTGGTGCCCAGCTTCGACGCCGTCCGGCTCGTGAACCAGGTTGAGGGCGCGAACAGGCTGGGCTGCTCGAAGTTCGGCCCCAGCGTGCAGCCGGACAGCAGCAGGGATGCCCCGGCGGCGAGGGCAAGACGGTCGATGGCCAAGGGGCAGCCGCTCCTGTCGGGAGTTTTGGAACGCAGCATGGGATCGCTTAGTGCGGTTCCCGGGCTTTGACAAACAAAGCCGATCGGGCCGAACGTCATTTTTATCGAAGAAGGCCATTTTAGGAGAAGCGCCCCGTGGCTGCACCGCTCCCCGCGATCCTGGACCGCATCGACGCCGGGCTGGACGACTCCATCGGCCGACTGTTCGCCCTGCTGCGCCTCCCGAGCGTCAGCGCGCAGCCCGTCCACGCTCCCGACTGCCTCGCCGCGGCCGATTGGCTGGTGGCCGAATTGACCGCCGCCCACGCCACCGACGGACATCCGGTCGTGCTGGCGCATCATCCTGGGACCGGCGCCGGGCCGCGGCTGCTGTACTACGGCCACTACGACGTGCAGCCGGCCGAGCCGCTCGATTTGTGGCGAAGTCCGCCGTTCGCCCCCGTCATGACCGTCGGCCCGCATGGCCCGCGCATCGCGGCGCGGGGGGCGGTGGACGACAAGGGCCAGGTGATGATGTGGCTGGAGGCGTTGCGCGCCTGGCACGCCGTCGCGGGCGGACCGCCGGTCCCGGTGACGGTGCTGATCGAGGGCGAGGAGGAGGTCGGCAGCGTCAACCTCGAGCCGTTCCTGGTCGCGCATCGGACCGCGCTGGCGGCCGACGTCGCGATCATCAGCGACACCGGTATGTGGGACATCGACACGCCCGCGCTGACGACCCGGCTGCGGGGCCTGGTGTACGCCGAGCTGACCATCCACGCCGCCTCGCGCGACCTCCATTCCGGGCTGTTCGGCGGGTCCGCGCTGAACCCGATCAACGTGCTGACGGCGATCCTGGGCGGGCTGCACGATGAGTCGGGGCGGGTGCAGCTCCCCGGTTTCTACGATGGCGTGGCCGAGCCGTCGCCGGATCAATCGGCGGCGTGGGACGCGCTGGGATTCGATGAGGCGGCGCTGCTGGCGGGCATCGGCCTGTCGGTGCCGGCGGGCGAGCATGGCCGCCCCGCGCTGGAGCGGCTATGGGCGCGTCCGACCGCCGACATCAACGGCATCTGGGGCGGCTACACCGGCGCGGGGAGCAAGACCGTGATCGCCGCCGAGGCGTCCGCGAAGGTGTCGTTCCGGCTGGTGCCCGGCCAGTACCCGGCTGCGGTGTTCGACGCGTTCAAGCGCTTCGTGACCGAACGGCTTCCAGCCGACGCAAGCGCCACCTTCCAGCAATTCGGCAGCGCGCCCGGCGTCGAGATTTCGGCCGATAGCCGGTGGGTGCGGGCGGCCCAGGCGGTGCTGGCGGAGGAGTTCGGCCGCCCCGCCGTGCTGATCGGCAGCGGCGGTTCGATCCCCGTGGTCGAGAGCATGCGCCGGCTGCTCGGCCTGCCCGCGCTGCTGATGGGGTTCGGCCTGGACGACGACCAGGTGCACAGCCCCAACGAGAAATTCGAGCTGCGGTGCTTCCATCGCGGCCTCCGCAGCCACGCGAGATTGCTGGCCGAACTGGCGAGGCGGCCCATGTAGCTTGGCGATGCGCTTGCTTCGAATAGTGGACACGATCGTGCGCTGGATCGTCGCGGCGCTGCTGCTCGCGGCGCTGGCGGTGTTCGGGATGCTGTTCATCCCGCTTCCGGGGGTGCATGAGCGCGCCACGATCCCGGGAATGGCCGCGGCCGCAACGGTCGATTTCGACGCCGATGGCATTCCGCGCATCGCCGCCGCCCGCGCGCAGGACGCGGCGGCCGCATTGGGCTACGTCCACGCGCGCGACCGGATGTTCCAGATGGAGCTGACGCGCCGGGTCGCCTCCGGGCGGCTGTCGGAACTGGCCGGGCCGGCAACGCTGAAGCTCGACCGGACGATGCGGGTGCTCGGCCTGCGCCGGTCGGCGGAGGCCGCGTGGGCGGACATGCCGCCGGATGCGCGCGGCCTGCTGGACGCCTACGCGCGCGGCGTGAACGCCCGGCTCGCCCAGCGCGGACGCTTTACGGCGCCGGAGTTCGTGGCGCTCGGCCGGCCGGAGCCGTGGACTCCGATCGACAGCCTACTCTGGGGCAAGACGATGTCGCTGTACCTGTCCGGCAACTGGCGGACGGAACTGTCGCGCGCCGGGCTCGCCGGCAAGCTGACGCCGGTGCAAATCGACGAGCTGTGGCCCGCGCAGCCCGGCACGCCTGCCCCCTCCGCGACGCTGGACGTCCGCTACGCCGCGTTGGCGACCCGGCTCGGCGCGATCCTGCCCCGTTTTCCGGACCCGTTCACCCTCCCTGACCAGGCCAGCAACGAGTGGGCGGTCGACGGCACGCACACCGCGTCCGGCGCGCCGCTGCTGGCCGGCGACCCGCATCTGGGGTTCGGCCAGCCCGGCATCTGGTATCTCGCGCGCATCGAGACGCCCGACGGCGTGCTGGCGGGCGCGACCGCCCCCGGCGTGCCGTTCCTGGTCATCGGCCATAACGGCCACATCGCCTGGACCTTCACCACCACCGGCGCCGATACCGAGGATGTGTTCGCCGAAACGATGCTCCCCGACGGACGCTACCAGACCCCGGACGGCCCGCAGCCATTCACCGCGCGGGAGGAGCGCATCGGGGTCCGCGGCGCGCCGGATAATGTAATGACAGTGCGCTCCACCCGGCACGGCCCCGTCGTGAGCGACCTCGATGACCCAGGCGGCCCGGTTTACGCCGCGTCCCTGCCGGCGCAGCAGCCCGGCGACGACGCGGTGCCGGGGCTGCTCGCGCTGAACCAGGCGCAGGACGTCGACGCGGCCGGGCGGGCGGCGGCGGCGATCACCTCGCCGATCCAGAACCTGCTCGTGGCCGACCGCACCCGAATCGCGCAGTTCACCACGGGGCGCGTCCCCCTCCGGCGTAGCGGCGACGGGAGCGTGCCGGCCCCCGGCGACGGGTCGCGCGACTGGATCGGCTGGGCGTCCGGCGCGGCGCTGCCCCACATCGTCGCCCCCGCCAGCGGACGCCTTGTGAACGGCAACGAGCGGACCGCGCCGCCGGACTTCCCGGTATTCCTCGGCCGCGATTGGTTCGGCGACTGGCGGGCCCAGCGCATCCGCACCTTGCTGGACGGCGCGCGCGGCCTGGGCACGGCGGATTTCGCCGCCATGCAGGCCGACGACGTCAGCAGCTTCGCCCAATCCCTGCTGCCGATCCTGCGCGCGGTGCCCCGGAGCGACGACCTCCCCGGCCACGCGGCCGCGCTGCTCGGCGGGTGGGACGGCGCCATGGACCGCGACGCCCCGCAACCGCTCGTGTTCAACGCGTGGGTGCAGGCGTTCTACGCCCTGGTCCGCCAACGCGCCGGCGTGCCCGACGGCGCCTTCAGCCCGTGGCTGGAGTTCACCGCCTTCGTCCTGAGTCCCGCGGGCGTGCACTGGTGCGGCGGCGACTGCACGCCCTTGTTGCAGGACTCGCTCCGAACCAGCATGACCGCGCTTGCGGCAAGTTACGGCGCCGACCCGTCCGCCTGGCGCTGGGGCGCGGCGCACGAGGCGGTGTTCGCCCATCCGATCCTGGGCGCCCTCCCCGTGCTCGGCCCGCTCACCACCGCCCGCATCGCGCAGTCCGGCGACGACGCCACCATTTTCCGCGGCGGCAACCGTCCCGGCGCGCTGAGTTCGGTGCACGGCCCAGGCTATCGCGGCGTCTACGACCTGGCCGATCTCGACCGCAGCCTGTTCATGGCGGCGCCGGGTCAGTCCGGCAATATAGTCAGCCGCCACGCCACGGATTTACTGCATCGTTGGCGGGATGGCGCTAGCATCCAACTCTCCCCACATGCCGTTCGAACCGAAGCCGTTCTGCGATTGGACCCGCCCTGATGTTCGCAACAACCCTTCCCCTCGATGCCGAGTACGCACTGACCGACGGCGTGCTGACCCGGCGCGTGCTGGCCTGGCTGGTCGACATGCTGCTGGTCGGCATCCTGCTCGCCGTCGCTTGGACGATGCTGGGCGTGCTTAGCGTGGCGACGTTCGGGCTGGGGGTGCCGCTATTCGCGCTGCTGCCGGCTGTGCCGTTCGCCTATCACTGGCTGCTGATCGGCGCCGTAGGCACGACGCCGGGTCAAGCGCTGTGCGGCATCCGCGTGCGCCGCGACGACGATCTCGGCCCGGCCTCGATGTTCGCCGCCCTGGTGTTCACCGCAATCCTATGGCTGCAACTGGCGTCGAGCGGGTTGTGGCTGCTCGCGGCGGTGTTCACCGCCCGGCACCGCGCCATCCACGACCTCGTAAGCGGCTTGGTGGTGGTCCGCAGTCAGGCATTGACCCGGCTCGACCGTGGTTGGACCATGCCGAACGCATGACCTACAAGCCGCCACGCCGCCCCCAGTTCTTCTACACGACAGCGCCGCTGCCCTGCCCCTACGTGGCCGGACGGACCGAGCGCAAGGTGGTGACGGAAATCACCGGCCCCGACAGCGACTCGCTGCACGACCGGCTCAGCCGCGCCGGGTTCCGCCGCAGCCACAACATCGCCTACGCGCCGGTCTGCCCGTCCTGCAACGCCTGCGTGCCCATCCGCATTCCGGCTGCGACCTTCCAGCCCGACCGCACGCTGCGCCGTAACCAGCGGACCAATGCCGGCATCGAGGGCTACGAGGTCCCGGCCCGGGCGACTGCAGAGCAGTTCCAGCTATTCCAGCGCTACCAGGTCGCGCGGCACGGCGACGGCGACATGGCGACGATGAGCTTCTACGACTACCGCGCGATGATCGAGGACACTCCGATCGATACGCTGATCGTCGAGTTCCGCGACGCCGACGACCGGCTGGTGGGCGCGTGCCTCACCGACCGGCTCGGCGACGGCCTGAGCGCGGTCTACAGCTTCTTCGCCCCTGAACTGGAACGTCGTTCGCTCGGCAATTACGCGATCCTTTGGCTGATCGCGCGCGCCCGGACAGTCGGACTTCCCTACGTGTACCTTGGCTACTGGGTGCCCGAAAGCCGCAAGATGGCCTACAAGGCCCGTTTTCGCCCAAGCGAGATTCTGGCTGGCGGCGCATGGCGCGTGCTGACCGAAGCGGACCAGGCCGGCCCAGTGACGGCCGAGGCCGAGGCGATGGTGTCGGAAGCGACGTAGAGGCGCTACTCGGCTCAAAAGTATCTTGATCGAAACCGGTCTTGTTTGATATGCTTCGATCATGATCATGATCCAGCCTGAGCAGCTCCGAGCCGCCCGTGCCCTCCTTCGCCTGGAGCAGGACGAAGTGGCTCGCCGTGCCCGCGTGTCGGTCGTGACGGTCCGGCGTCTTGAGACCGCGCACGGCACGGAGCGTGTCGCGCCCGCGACTCTGGACGTGGTTCGCCACATCCTGGAACAAGCCGGGGCGGAGTTCATTCCGGACGGAGTACGTCGCCGCCGTATGGTGCGGAACGACGCCGAAGCACTTTTCGACGATCTGCGGGCCATCAGCGTTCGCAGCGCCGAGCAACTTCGACAGCATGAACCGATGACCGAAGCCGACCTGTATGACGAGGATGGGCTGCCGGCGTGATCGTGGTCGATAGTTCGGCGCTGATCGCGATTTTGCAACGCGAGCCGGACGCGGACGAGTTTCTTCGCGTCGTGGCCGGCGCGGCGGAGTGCCTACTCTCGTCCGTAAGCCTGCTCGAAACCTCCATGGTCTTGGCAGGGCGGACGGGGACGCAACGATCATGGGACGGCCTCGACGCGTTGCTGTCGCGCGCCGACATCCAGGTGGTGCCGCAGGACGCTGGGCTGGCCGAGGTGGCGAGGACGGCGTTCCTTCAGTTCGGCAAGGGACGTCATCCCGCGGCCCTGAACCTTGGTGATTGCGCGTCGTACGCGCTCGCCAAGGCGCGGAACCTGCCGCTGCTGTTCAAGGGCGACGATTTCTCGAAGACCGATCTGGACGCTGCCGGGTCGGCGTTCGTCCGGCTTTAACCGGCAACGATCCCCAGCACCGCGGCGCCGTAGCGATCCAGCTTCGACGTGCCGACCCCCTTCACCTGGCCCAACTCAGCCAGCGACCGCGGACGCACGGCCGCGATCTCGCGCAGGACGATGTCCTGGAAAATCACGTAGGGCGGCACGCCTTGCGCCTTCGCCTCCGCCGTCCGCCAGGCCCGCAGCGTCTCGAACAACCCACCGGGCTCCCCTGCAGGCGGGGACGCGACGGGGGCCACGCTCTCGCGCCGGGCGGTGCGCTCGCGTGTGCGGGCCGGCGCGGGCGAGTCCTCCCGCAGCATCACCCGCTCCTCGCCGCGCAGGATCGGCCGGGCGCGGTCGGGCACCAGCGCCAGGCTGTTGTATTCGCCGCGGGTCTCCACGGCGCCATGGGCGATCAATTGCCGGATCACGCCGCGCCAGAACCCGGCCGGGCGGTCGGCGCCGGCGCCGTAGGTGGGCAGCCGGTCGTGGTCGTGCTTCTCGACCATCGGCGTGCGCTCGCCGCGGAGCACGGCGGCAATGTGCACCCCGCCGAACAACTGGCCGGTGCGATAGATCGCGCTCAGTACCTTCTGCGCCGCCACGGTGCCGTCGAACAATGACACCGGGCTGGCGCAGCGGTCGCAGTGGCCGCACGGCTGGTCCAGCGCCTCGCCGAAGCAGCCGAGCAGCGACCGGGTGCGACAGTGCGGCGTCTCGGTCAGGGTGATCATCGCCTCCAGCCGCTCGCGCTTGACGCGCTGCTCGGTTTCCGGCGCGTTGGACTGGCTCAGCCAATGGCGGGCCCGGGCGATGTCCTCGCCGCCGTACAGCAGCAGCGTGTCCGCCCGGTCCCCGTCGCGGCCGGCCCGGCCGATCTGCTGGTAGTACGCCTCGGGGCTGTCCGGCATGTCCAGGTGAACCACGAAGCGCACGTCCGGCCGGTCGATCCCCATGCCGAACGCGATCGTCGCCACCATCACCACCGGCTCGCCGGAGCGGAATCGGGTGAGCGCCACACGTTTCTCCATCGCCGACAGCCCGGCGTGGAACGCCACCGCCGGAACGCCTTTGTCGCGCAGGCTGGCGGTCACCCGCTCGGTCTTGGCGCGGCTGCCGCAGTACACGATGCCGGCGCTGCCCACCCGGCGCTTGAGGAAGGCCGCGAGCTGGGCGGTCTCGCCCTCTTTCGGCTCGGCGGCGATGTGCAGATTGGTGCGGTGGAAGCTGGCGGCGAACACGGCGGCGTCCGGCATGTCGAGCGCCGTCAGGATGTCCGCGCGGGTCCGCGGGTCGGCGGTCGCGGTCAGCGCCACGCGGGGCACGCCGGGAAAGTCGCGCCGCAGCCGGGTGAGCGCCCGGTACTCCGGCCGGAACTCGTGCCCCCAGGCCGACACGCAGTGCGCCTCGTCGATGGCGATCAGGGCGATCTCTAGCCGGCGCAGGCGCTCCATCGTGCCCGGCATCAGCAGCCGCTCGGGCGAGACGTACAGCAAATCCAGCGTGCCGTTGCCCAGGGCGCGCGAGGTGCGAGCGGAGTCGTCCGCCTCGACCTCGGAGTGCAGCGCGCCGGCGCTGACGCCGAGTTGGCGCAAGGAGGCGACCTGGTCGTCCATCAGCGCGATCAGCGGCGACACCACGATCGCGGTCCCGGGCCGGCATAACGCCGGCACCTGGTAGCACACGCTCTTGCCGCCGCCGGTCGGCATCAGCACCAGCGCGTCCCCGCCCGCCACGACCTGTGTCACGGCGGCTTCCTGGAGCCCGCGGAAAGCCGGAAACCCGAACACGCGCCGGAGGATGTCGCGCGGGTTTGCCGGGGCGGCGCCGACGTCAGGCACGGTCAGGGAACATCGACGTCGATCTCGGCGCGGCGGCTGGGGAGGCCCGGTTCGCTGCCGGGCGGCGTGCCCCTGGCGAAGCGCTGGATGCGGTCGGCCCGCACGCCATCGGCGATCAGCAACCCGGCGACCGCATCGGCACGCGCCTTGGAATGGCGAGCGCTGACGGCCGGGTCGGCCGGCTCATCGGCAAAGCCCTGCACCGTCACCGGGGCGCGCGGGAACTGCTTGGCGACGGTCGCCGCGCGCGCCACGACGTCCTGGGCCGGGGCGTCCACCACATCCGAATAGTCGAGGAAAAATACCGGGAAGGTGCGGTCCGGCGGCGTTGGAGCGGCGCAGGCGCTGAGCGCCAGAATGGCCGCTGCGGCAGAGGCGCTGGTCAAGCTGCGGCGCATATAAAACTCCTGCTATAATCCGTTCAAGCCGACAACCTACCTGCCCGGGCGCGTCGCGTCCCGTCAATCGGGCGTCACGCCGCGGCGGCGACCGCGTGGCCGGCCGACAAGCGCCAGATGCGGTTGAGGCGCTCCACCCCCGTCAGCCGGTGCGCGATCAGCATGACCGTCCGCGCGTCGCCGATGCCGTTCAACGTGGTGAGGAACGCCCGCTCGGTCTCCGCGTCCAGGCCGGCGCATGGCTCGTCGAGGATGAGGATCGGAGCGTCCGACAGCAGCGCGCGGGCCAGGGCCAGCCGACGCCCCTGCCCGCCGGACACGCGCGCGCCGCCTTCGCCAAGCCAGGTGTCCAGTCCCTCCGGCAGCGCCCGCACGAAATCGCCGATCTCCGCCAGATCGAGGGCGCGCCACAGCGTTGGCTCGTCCGAACTGGGACGGCCGAGCAGCAGGTTGGCGCGGATGGTGTCGTCGAACAGGTGGGTCGACTGGCTGAGCCAGGCGATGCGCGACCGGACATCGGACGCCGTGAGAGTTGCGATGTCCGTTCCGCCCAGCAGCACTCGTCCCGCTTCGGGCGCCGCGACCTTCAGCGCCAGCGCGGCAAGCGTCGACTTGCCGACCCCCGAGGGTCCCAGGACGGCGACGTGGGCGCCCTCGGGGATATCAAGGGTCAGGCCATCGAACAGTTCGGCGCGGTCGGCGGACCAGCGAAAGCGCACGCCCTCGAACCGCAGCCCGCTGCCCGGCGGCAGCTCCTGCGGGGCGACCGGTTCGCACACCGGCGCCGGGCCCTCGGCGGCATCCAGAACGCGCCGAGCCGCTGCGGCCGCATGTCCCGCCAGGGCGCCGGCGCGGGGCAGTCCGCCGACCACCTCGAAGGCGGCGACCACGAGGAATACCGCGCCGACCGCGAACACCGGCCGGGTTCCAGACGCGAGCAGGACCAGCAGCAGCGCCGCTTGCCCGCACAGGAAGCCGGCCGCCTGCGCCACCGCGGCGCCCCGAGCGACCCGGCGCTGCGCGGACATCGCGTCGGCCTCCCGGCTCTGGATCGTCGCCAGCATCCGGTCCTCGGCGTTGAACGCCCGCACCTCGCGCAACCCGGACAGCGTGTCAAGCGCCGCGACCCGGAGTGCGGCGGAGGCGTCGGCCAAGCCGGTTCCGGCGGCTACGACGCCGCGCGCGGCGACGATCGGCAGCACGACCGCGGTGATTGCGAACAGCGCCGCCGTCGCTGCGCCGAGCCAGCCGCCCAGCAGCACCGCCAGGACGGGCAGCAGGACCAGGCCGGCGGCCAAGGGGACCAGGATGCGAAGATACAGGCCGTCCAGCGCCTCCACGTCGCCGACCAGCCGCGCCAGCACGTCGCCCGAGCGCCGCAAGCCCAGTCCACCGGCCGATTGCCGCGCGAGGCCGCGAAAAAACCAGACGCGCAGATCGGCCAAGGCCCGGAACGTGGCGTTGTGCGTCGCCAACCGCTCCAGGTAGCGCAGCAGGACGCGTGCGACACCCAAGACCTGCAAGGTTGCGGCGGCTGCCACCACGCTGCCGAGCACCAGGGCGGCGACCCGGGTTCCCGCCGTCGCCATCAGCGCCACGGCCGCCGCAACCGAGGCCAGCGACAGCAGCAGCCCGGTCGTCAGCCACCCCGCCTGGCCGCGCCATAGCCGCAGAATCCGCACCAGCACGATCATGCCGCCCCCCGTGCGGTCAGGGCGCCGCCATCCCGAAGGTCGATCCGGCGGCCGGAGAAGGCGTGGGCGGCCGACGAATGGCTGGCCAACACGACCGTCCGGCCCACAGCGAGGCGGCGCAGGCTGTCCAGCACCTCGCTCTCGGTCGCCGGGTCGAGATGCGCGGTGGGTTCGTCGAGCAGGAGCAGCGGCGCGTTTTTCAAGAAAGCGCGCGCGATCGCCACGCGCTGCGCCTGCCCGCCCGAAAGCCCGTAGCCGCCCTCGCCGATGCGGGTGTCGAGGCCGTCCGGCAACTCGTCGGCGAACGCGAGCACGCGGGCGTTGCGGGCGGCCGCCTCCACCTCGGCGTCGTCGGCGTCGGGCCGGCCGAAGCGGATGTTGGCCCGCAAGGTGTCGGCGAACAGCACCGGACGCTGCCCGATCCAGGCCGTCATCCGCGACAGGGCCGACGGCACGATGGTGGCGATGTCGGCGCCGTTGATCGTGACCCGGCCGGAGTCGGGTTTCGCGAAGCCGAGCAGGATTTCGAGCACCGTCGATTTACCGGCGCCGGATACGCCCGCCAGCACCAGCGTCTCGCCGGCAGGCACGCGGAAGCTCAGCCCGTCCAGCGCCGGCCCGCGCGACGCGTCCCAGGTCAGTCGGACGTCGTCGAAGGCGACCGTCACGCCACGCGCTTCGACGGTGCGGATCGGCATGTCGGCCGCCGGCGTCGGCAGCGACGGGATGGCGACCAGCGCCTCGGCCGCGCCGATCGCCTGCATGCGGTCCTGATAAGCCGCGGAAAAAGCGCGCAGGGGCGCGAAGAACTCCGGCACGAGCAGGAGTGCGAACAGCGCCCGGGCCGGATGGATGTCGCCCGCCATGGCCTGCGCGCCGTAGCGAAGCGCAAGCCCGACCAGGGCGGCGGCCATCGCGCAGTCCAGCGCCGCCGAGGACAGGAACGCCACACGCAGCACCCGCATCGTCCGCTGCCGCAGCTCGTCCGCGGACCGCGCCAGCGACTGCGCCTCGTCCTCGGTCCGGCCGGCCAGCACGATCGTCGCGATGCCACGGATGCGATCCACGAAGCGAACCTGCAGCCGGGCCAGCGCCTGAAACTGCCTCCGCGACGCCGCCGCCGCGCCGATGCCGGACAGCGCCATCGCGAACGGCACCATCAGCCCGGCCGCCGCCAGCGCCAGCGCTGCGACCGGGTCGACCCAAACCACGGCGGCCAGCACCAGCAACGGCCCGGCGATCGCCAAGCTCGCCGCTGGAATCCACCGCGCGTACAACCCGTCCAACCCCTCGATCCGGTCCACCACCGTCGCGGTCAGTTCGGCCGAGTGGCGACCCTGCAACGTGCCGGGCGCTGCGTGCAGCAGCCGTCGCAGCACGTCGCCGCGCAGCCGTCGCCGTGCCGACGCGCCGAGCGCCACGGACCGGCTGTCGACGAACAACCCGATGGCCGCACGGGCCACTGCGATTGCGGCGATGACGCCCAGCAGCAGTGGTCGGGGCACGCCCTCTCCGGCCAATGCCGCCCCGAGAACAGCGGCGACGCACCAGGCCTGGGCTGCGGCCAGCGCCACGTTCGCGAGGCCTGCGCCGGCCACCGGCAGGGCGGCGCGACGGCCCAGCCCGGTTTCGGCTTTCACCCAGTCGCGCGCGGCTTGCTTGGCACTATTCATGGCGTCGGGGATGTAGCGACACGGACGCCGTTTTGACAGAAGGTATTCCGCTCACGCAGATCAGCCTGCCAACGCACGCTTGGCGGCGGCGGCCATCCAGGTCGCCGCGACCGGCAGGATGGCGTCGTTGAAATCGTAGCGCGAAGCGTGCAACCCGCGTCCATCGTCCGCCGAACCGTTGCCGATCCAGGCAAACACGCCGGGCCGGTATTCCAGGTAGACGCCGAAATCCTCGCTCGCCATGGTGGGCGGCAGGTCCCGCCGGAGCGGCGCGCCGGCGTCCTGCGCCGCCTCGACCGCCATCGCCGCCTCGGCCTGGCTGTTCACCGTGGCGGCGGCGCCGTGGCGGATGGCGACGCTGGCCGTCATCCCGAACGTCTGCGCCACCCCAGCGACGATCTGCCGGATCGCTGCCTCGACCTGGTCCCGCACCGCCGGCTTGAAGGTGCGGAAGGTGCCGCGCAGAGTGGCGAGCTGCGGGATTTGGTTCGGCGCGGAACCGCCGTCGATCATGGTGACCGACACCACCGCCGTCTCCAGCGGATCGACCTGGCGCGACACCACCGACTGCAGCGCCACGGTCAAATGGGCCGCGGCCAGCATCGGGTCGCGCGTCAGATGCGGCATGGCGGCGTGGCCGGCGTAGCCCTCCAGCACGATCTCCATCCGCGCCGCCGCCGACATCACCGCGCCGTCATGCACGACGACAGTCCCGGCCGCGACGCCGGGCCAATTGTGGAAGCCGAACACGCGCTCCATCGGAAACCGGTCGAACAAGCCGTCGGCGACCATGGCCAGCGCGCCGCCCTGCCCTTCTTCGGCCGGTTGGAAGATCAACTGCACGGTGCCCCGCCAATCCGGGTCGTGGACGAGCAGGGCCGCCGCCCCCAGCAGCGAGGTGGTATGCCCATCGTGCCCGCACGCGTGCATCACGCCCGGCGTGACGGACGCGTAGGGCAGCCCGGTCGCTTCGAGGATCGGCAGCGCATCCATGTCGGCGCGCAAGCCGACGCTGCGGTTGGACCCGCCCTGGGTCAGCGTGCCCACGAGTCCGGTCCCGCCGACGCCGGTCTGATGCGGCACGCCCAGTTCCGTCAGCCGGGCCGCGACGAACGCCGCGGTCTGGTGCTCGCCGCGCGACGACTCCGGATGCGCGTGCAGGTGACGCCGCCATCCCGTCAGCCGCTCCGCCAGTTCCTGATCCATTCGACCCCGCATGCAGGCCGCATCCTACCATGCCGGACGCACCCTTCGTCCAGCGTGTCAGACGCCCCGGAGCGCGGCCAGCGCCACCGGTTCCGGGTTACGCGTCTGCATCGGCATCTGCACGACGTAGCGGGTGCCGTGCTCCTGCTCCACCACGAGGGTGGCCCCGAGCTGGCGTGCGAACCCGCGGATCAGCCGCAGGCCGATCCCGTCGCGGATGCCCATCTCGGTCATCGCGCGCCCAGCCGGCAAGCCCACCCCATCGTCCTCGACGATGAGGTCGAGCGCATCGTCGGTCTGCGTCAGGGTGACGACGATATGGCCGGACCGCTTGGCGGGAAACGCGTATTTCACCGCATTTGTCACAGCTTCCGTCACGATGAGCGCCAGCGGAACCGCCTGGTCGCTGGCCATGCGCAACTCGGGCGCGGAGATCGACAGGCTGATCCGGTCGCCCTCCGCCTCGCCCATCGCCTGGAATAGCTGGCCGCACAACTCCACCAGGAAGCTGCGCATGTTGATCGTGTGCACCTCGCCCTGCGTGTAGAGGTGGCGATGCAGGGTCGCGAGCGCGCGGATGCGGTCGCGCGCGGACTGAAACTCGGCGCGGGCGTCGGGCGAGCGGATGCGGCTGGCCTGCAGGTTGAGCAGGCTGGCCACGACCTGCAGGTTATTCTTCACCCGGTGGTGGATTTCCTGCATCAGCAGCTCCTGCCGCGCCTGCGCCTCCTTCAGCCGCGCCTCGCGCTCCCGCAGGGCGCTGGTGGCGCTGGTGAACGACCGGGCAAGGTCGCCGAGTTCGGCCGGTGCGCCGCGGAGGTCGCCGGGATCGAACACG
>JAABUX010005478.1_pt1 | contig 15574 bp, 15 predicted proteins | sample 5561851 | NCBI WGS metagenome assembly JAABUX01 (sample SAMN10711883, study PRJNA513361) | rock metagenome | isolation source: Antarctica rocks | place: Antarctica: Victoria Land, Richard Nunatak red sandstone | collected 2016-01-03 | reverse complement strand
CGCCATGTCGAGCGCGGAGACGTGCCGAATCCCTTCGACGTGCACGGCGTCGAACGCGACCGGCTGACCGAAGGCGAGGGCCGCGAGGATGGCGAGCTTGTGCGCGGCGTCGACGCCGTCGATGTCGATCGCCGGGTCGGCTTCGGCGTAGCCGAGCGCCTGGGCCTCCGCCAGCACGTCGGCGAACTCGCGCTGGTGGGCGCGCATCGCGGTCAGGATGTAGTTGCAGGTGCCGTTCAGGATGCCGGCGACACGACTGATGCGGTTGCCGGCGAGGCCTTCGCGCAGGGCCTTGATGATGGGGATGCCGCCGGCGACCGCGGCCTCGAACGCGAGCGTGACGCCGGCGGAGTCGGCCAAAGCGGCGAGTTCGGCGCCGTGGACCGCGATCAGCGCCTTGTTGGCGGTCACCAGCGGCTTGCCGTGGCGCAGGGCGGCGGTCGCGACCGCATGGGCCGGGCCGGATGCGCCGCCGATCAGCTCGACGACGACGTCCACCGCCGGGTCGGCTGCGAGGGCGGCGGGCTCGCCGTGCCAGCGCAGCCCGGCGAGCGGGACGCCGCGGTCGCGGGTGCGATCGCGGGCGGAGATGGCGGTGACCACGATCGGCTGTCCGGCGCGGGCGGTGACGATGTCGGCGTTGTCGCGGAGGAGGCGCAAGACGCCGACGCCCACGGTGCCGAGGCCGGCGAGACCGACGTTCACCACTTCACGCCAGTGCGTCCTGCGGCACCGGCGCATTGGTCCCCGCCTGTAGGAATCCCTTGATGCTGCGGACCGCCTGCCGGAGCCGCTGGGTGTTCTCGACCAGCGCGATCCGCACGAACCCCTCGCCCTGCTCGCCGAAGCCGATGCCGGGGGCGATGGCGACGCGGGCGCGGGCCAGCAGCAGCTTGCTGAACGCCACGCTGCCGAGATGCGCGTATGCGGGCGGGATCGGCGCCCAGGCGAACATCGACGCCTCCGGGTTCGGCACCGCCCAGCCGGCGGCGTTCAGGCCGGGCACCAGCACGTCGCGACGTTCGCGGTACAGGTCGCGGACCTCGGCCACGCAGTCCTGCGGGCCGTTCAGCGCGGCGACCGCGGCGACCTGGATCGGGGTGAACGCGCCGTAGTCGAGGTACGATTTCATCCGCGTGAGGGCGTTAATCAGCCGCTCGTTGCCGACCGCGAAGCCCATCCGCCAGCCCGGCATCGAGTATGTCTTCGACATCGAGGTGAACTCCACCGCGATATCGCGGGCGCCGGGGACCTGCAGGATCGACGGCGGCACCCGGTCGCCGAAATAGATCTCGGAGTAGGCCAGGTCCGACATGATCCAGATGTCGTGCTGGCGCGCGAACGCCACGAGCTCGCGGTAGAAGTCGAGGTCGGCGAGCATGGCGGTCGGGTTGGACGGGAAGTTCACGATCAGCGCGGTCGGTTTCGGCACCGAGTGCCGCACGGCGCGGTCCAGCGCGCGCAGCATCTCGTCGTCCGGGGTGGCCGGGATGCTGCGGACGGACGCGCCGGCGATGATGAAGCCGAACTGGTGGATGGGATAGGACGGGTTCGGCACCAGGATGGTGTCGCCGGGCGTGGTGATGGCGGCGGCGAGGTTCGCCAGGCCTTCCTTGCTGCCGAGGGTCGCCACGATCTCCGTCTCGGGGTCGAGCTTCACGTCGAAGCGGCGGGCGTAGTAGCCGGCCAAGGCCCGGCGCAGGCCCGGAATGCCCTTGCTGACGGAGTAGCGGTGGCTGCGCGGGTCCTGCACCGCCTCGATCAGCTTGGCCACGATATGCGGCGGGGTCGGCGAGTCGGGGTTGCCCATGCCGAGGTCGATGATGTCCTCGCCGGCGGCCCGGGCGCGGGCCTTGGCGCTGTTCACCTCGGCGAACACGTAGGGCGGCAGGCGGCGGATGCGGTGGAACTCGTTGGACATGCGGCAGACTTTCAATTGAGCCGGGCGAGGCCGCCCGATCCGGCGGCCTCGGCGGACAAGCGTAGATTGGCGGCGGGCACGCCGGCCTCGCCCAATGATACGGCGATCGCCTGGGCCCGCTTCAGCGCCAATGCCAGCGAGCGGCCCTGTGCGTCGGCGTCGGGCCGGACGTTCTCGCCGTGGCCGACCACGGCGAGCGGCACGCCCCGATGCGCCAGGGCAAATGTTCGCAGGGTCAGCGGGGCGGACGGCGGTAACGTGGACGACCCCGGCGTGAACGCAATCTGCACGCCGTTCACGACCGGGGCTGGCGCGAGAACCACGGCCGGGGTCGGTGGCGGCGCGGCCGGGACACGATAGCCCTCGACCGCGGGCAACGCTGGCGGATTTGCTGGAACCGCCGGCAACTCGCCGGGCACGATTGCTGCGGCCGGCTGCGGCACGGCATCCAGAGCGGGCGGGGCCGCCTGTGCCGCGGGAGCGACCGGAGCAACGGGCGCGGCCGGCAGCGGCGCCGGGGTGACGGCATCAATGGTCATCGTGGAGGCGGTCGGTTCCGCCTTCGACGGCGGCGTGGCCGGCGGCGGGCGAGCGGGCGTCGTTGTCGGCACCAGGTTCAACGCCGCCTGCGCCTTCGTCCGGTCGCGTTCGGCCGCGAGGCTGTCGGCGATACGCTGCCGGGTCGCGAGTTCGGTCGGCGCCGGCTTGGCAGGCACCGTGGCGATCTTGGGATAGGGGTCGTGCTCGCCCGGCGGCGGCGGGCGCTGACTGGCGACGATGCCGCCCTCCAGGTCATGCCACCACGCGAGCGGCGCGTCGGGCGCCACTTTGCCGCCGCATCCGGCCGGCGCCAGCAACACTCCGACCATCATCATATGATATACGATTTGCCGGCCCCCGCGCCGATGCTGACCCTGCGTGCTAGAAACCTGAACCATACCGCCGCGATCCCCGCCGAGACTGCTGTCTAGCGCGGGGTTGCATCCCAAGGAAGGACGCGCGCATGAACGAGATGGCGAAACTGGATGGCTTGACCCCGAAAAAATCCGATCCGGCACATCTCGGCCGGTCGATGGCCGATGTCGCCGAGCGCTCGCAGCGGATCGTCGGCGACTGGCTGAAGCGTCAGTCACAGCTCCAGCCATCGCCGGACCCGCTCAATATCGGCTCCGCCTTTCTGGAGATGACGGCCAAGCTGATGGCCAATCCGGCCGGTCTGATGCACGCGCAGATCGGCTTCTGGCAGGACTACATGACGCTCTGGCAGAACACGACCCGGCGCTTCATGGGCTTGAACGGCGTCGCCCCGGTTATTCAGCCCGATCCGACCGACAAGCGCTTCAAGGACCAGGCGTGGAAGGAGAGCGAGGTCTTCGACTTCATCAAGCAGAGCTATCTGCTGTGCGCCCGCTACGTGCAGGACGTGGTCGCGCGCGCCGAGGGACTGAACCCGAAAACCGCGCAGAAAGTCGATTTCTACAGCCGCCAGTTCGTCGATGCGATGAGCCCGTCAAACTTCCTGATGACCAACCCGGAGGTTCTGCGCCGCACCGCCGAGACCGGCGGCGAGAACCTGCTGCGCGGCCTGAACAACCTGCTGGCGGACCTGGAGCGGGGACGCGGCAAGCTGTCCATCAAGATGACCAACATGGATTCCTTCAAGCTCAGCGACAACATCGGCGTCTCACCCGGAAAAATCGTATTCGAGAACGAGCTGATGCAGCTCATCCAATACTCGCCCACGACGGAGACGGCGCTGAAGCGTCCACTGCTGATCGTGCCGCCCTGGATCAACAAGTTCTACATCCTGGACCTCCGTCCCAAGAACAGCTTCGTACGCTACGCCGTCAGCCACGGCCACACGGTGTTCATGGTGAGCTGGGTCAACCCCGACGAGACGCTCGCGCAGAAGGGCTTCGACGACTACATGCGCGAGGGCGTCCTGGACGCGCTGGGCGCGATCGAAGCCGTCACCGGGGAGGCCGGGGTGAACGCGATCGGCTACTGCCTCGGGGGCACCCTGCTCGCCACCACCCTGGCCTGGATGACGGCCAAGGGCGACGACCGCATCAAGTCCGCGACGTTCTTCGTGACGATGCTGGACTTCGCCGAGGCGGGTGAACTGGGCGTCTTCATCGACGAAGAACAACTGAAGGGCCTCGAAGACCGCATGGGCAAGCGCGGCTTCCTGGAGGGCGGCGACATGGCGCAGACCTTCAACATGCTGCGCGCCAACGACCTGATCTGGTCGTTCGTCGTCAACAACTACCTACTCGGCAAGGAACCGTTCGAGTTCGATCTGCTCTATTGGAACAGCGACGCGACCCGCATGCCCGCCCGGATGCAAAGCTTCTACTTGCGGAACATGTACCAGGCCAACCGCCTGGTCCAGCCCGGCGGGATCACCCTGGCCGGAGAGAAGATCGACCTCGGCCGTATCACCGTGCCGGCGTATTTCCTCTCGACCCGCGAGGACCATATCGCACCCTGGAAAAGCACCTACCGCGGCACCCAGCTCCTGCAAGGTCCGACGCGGTTCGTGCTGGCGGCGTCGGGGCACATCGCCGGCGTGGTGAACCCGCCCGACGACGGAAAGTACAGCCACTGGGTCGGGTCCGACCTGCCGGATTCCGCCGACGAGTGGTTCGCAGGCGCCATCGAGATGGCCGGATCATGGTGGCCCGATTGGCACCGTTGGATCACGGCACTCGCCTCCGACCAGGTTCCAGCGCGCGTTCCGGGCGCCAGCCCGCTCGGCGCCATCGAGGACGCCCCTGGGCGCTACGTGCTGGTCAAGGCGTAGCCGTCTACTCGATGAAACCCGATGCGTTGTTCCCGGGATCGAGCAACTCGGTGGCAGCGTGGGTGGTGGCGGCGTTGGCCATCTGGTTGTAGGGCAGGTTGGCCAGGCGCTGCAGCGTCTGGTCAGGCGTCCCGGTGAAGGCACGGTTGTTGAGCGCGACTGCGGCCTGTGCCTGGTCCCCCGCCTGCAATTCGCTCGCTGCGGCAATCAGGCTGTTGACCACCGCCTGCGACGGAGCGTTCGGCGCGATCCCGGCGGCCGCGCGGGTCTGGTCGCGGGCTTGCAGCAGCTCGAATTTCGTCTCCGGACCGATGCTGGCCCATCGCGGGCTCGCGCTCAATTCGCCCGCGATGTAGTCCATCGCCAGCGCCGCTCGTGCCCCCGCAGCCGGGGTGCCGTAGGTGCGGCTGCTATCCGAAAAGACGTACTCGGCATACTGGATCGCGGCCGCATCCTGGTCGCCGCCGCCGAACACGCCTGGCGGCAGCACCGCGACGTCGGGCGGCGGGCTTTCCGGCGCGCACGCGACAGGGAGCAGTGCGACTAGAAGGAGGGCGACGCGGGCCTTCATGGTCAGGCTCCAGGCCCGGTCAGGCCGGGCCGAGCCCCGACCGGTAACGCGCCGCGAGCTCGACGTAGTGCACCGCCGTTTGGTCCCAGCCCGCGCGCTCCTCCGCCGACATGACCCGCAGCAGGCGGGCCGGCGCGCCCGCCCAAAGCTCGTTGCGTCCAATTCGCTTCCCAGGGGTCAGCAGCCCGGCCGCGGCAAGCATCCCGCCCTCCTCGATCACCGCGCCGTCCAGCACGGTGGCGCCCATGCCCACGAAGGCGCGGTCGTGCAAGGTGCACGCGTGGATGATGCAGGCGTGGCCGACCGTCACGTCCTCGCCGATCAGGCACGGGAACTGTCCAGCGTTCACGTGCAGGATCGACCCGTCCTGGATATTGGATCGCGCGCCGATCTGGATGAAGTTGGTGTCGCCGCGCAGCACGCAGTGGAACCAGATGCCGACCTGGGCTCCGAGCTCGACGTCGCCGATCACGGCGGCCGTCGGCGCCACCCAGACGTCGGCTGCAAGCCGGGGCGACACGTGGTCGAACGAGAACAGCGGCCCGGCGAGGGCGCGGGGGCCCGGCATGTGCGGCAGCTCGTCGGCCGGCATCTTTATGTCGTCAGGCATCGGCCAGCTCTCGCGCTTGCACGGCGTCGAGGCCGAGCATCAGGCGGATATTCTGCACCGCGGCCCCGGACGCGCCCTTGCCGAGGTTGTCCAGCCGCGCGACCAGCAGCGCGTGGCCGCACGCCTGGTTGGAATACACCCGAAGCTCCATCACGTCGGAGTCGTTCAGCCCCTCCGGTTCGAGCGCGCCGCCAGACGCGGCCGGCAGCACGTGGATGTTGGCGGCATGCCGGTAGTAGGCCGTCAGGATTTCTGCGAGCTCGGCCCCGGTCGGCGCGCCGGGCAGCGTGCCGAGATGCAGCGGGATGGAAACGAGCATGCCCTGCCGGAAATGCCCGACGGAGGGGACGAAAATGGGACGCCGGGTCAGCCCGGCGTAGCGTTGCAGTTCGGGCACGTGCTTGTGTTCCAGGCCGAGCGCGTAGAGTTCGAACGCCGGGCCGCCGGCCGCCTCGTGCGCCTCGATCATGCCGCGTCCGCCGCCGGAGTAGCCGGTGACGGCGTTGACGCTGATGGGATGGTCGGCAGGGATGATCCCGGCGTCGACCAAGGGACGCAGGAGCGTGATGGCGCCCGTCGGGTAGCAGCCCGGGTTGGCAACGCGGCGGGCGCAGGCGATGCGGTCGGCCTGGCCCGCATCCAGTTCCGGCACGCCGTACACCCAGTCGGGATCGACCCGGTGCGCCGTGCTCGCGTCCAGCAGCTTCGGTACGCGGTCGCCGAGGCTCGCGGCGAGGGCGGCGGACTCGCAGGCGGCAGCGTCGTGCAGGCACAGCACTGCAAGGTCGGCCTGGGCCATCATCTCGCGGCGGGCGTCCGGGTCCTTGCGGCGCGCCGGGTCGATGCTGCGGACGACGACGCCGGGCACGTGCTGCAGGCGGTCGCGGATGCCGAGGCCGGTCGTCCCAGCCTCGCCGTCGATGAAGATGGAGTAGGCCAACCAGCGCCTCCTGTCCGATCCCCTCCCGCCGGCGAGAGGGGGTTTAGGCGACTACCGCTTGCTGAACTGGAAGCTACGGCGGGCTTTGGCCTTACCATACTTCTTGCGTTCCACCACGCGGCCATCGCGAGTCAGGAACCCGGCGACCTTCAGGATGCCGCGCAAATCCGGCTCGTAGTAGGTCAGCGCGCGGCTGATGCCGTGCCGCAGCGCGCCCGCCTGCCCGGACAGCCCGCCGCCGGTGACGGTGCAGTACACGTCGAACTGGTTGTACCGGTCGGCGACCAGGAATGGCTGGGTGATCAGCATGCGCAGCACCGGGCGGGCGAAGTAGGTGCCGACCGTCTTGCCGTTGACGTTGATGTCGCCCTTGCCGGGCTTGATCCAGACGCGGGCGATGGCGTTCTTGCGCCGCCCGGTGGCGTAGCTTCGGCCCTGGGCGTCGCGCTTCGGAGCGACCTTCACCGGGGCGTCGGGCGCCAGGGCCGCGGTGGAAACCGCGAGGTCCTTCAGGTCGGCGAGCGTGCGGGTCTGGGTCTCGGACATCGTCAAACCCTCCGGTTCTTGCGGTTCAGCGCGGCGACGTCGAGCGCTTGCGGCTGCTGGCCGTCATGGGGATGCTTGCCGCCGGCATAGACGTACAGGTGCTTCATCTGCTGGCGCTGCAGCGGTCCGCGCGTGATCATGCGCTCGACCGCCTTCTGGATGACGCGCTCGGGATGGCGGCCGTCGAGGATTTGGTTGACGGAGCGGCCCTTGATCCCGCCGGGGTAGCCGGTGTGGTAGTAGAAGATCGACTGCTCGCCCTTGTTGCCGGTCACGCGAACGCGCTCGGCGTTGACCACGACGATGTTGTCGCCGCAATCGACGTGCGGGGTGAACTGCGGCTTGTGCTTGCCGCGCAGGCGCTGGGCGATGATCGAAGCAAGGCGTCCGAGCACGAGCCCGTCGGCGTCGATCAGCGTCCAAGTCTTGCTCACCTCCGCGGGCTTGAGCGAAACGGTGGTCTTCATCTGGCGTATTCCATCTGGGTCAGATGTTGCGTATCGCGCCAATACCGGGCGAAGTCAAGGCATTGCCTATGTGGTATCAGGTTACCACAGGTTTTCGCCAGCGGCGCGGCGCGGTAGTGTTCGCCATGGTCGTTCATGTCATCGGCGCGTCCGGGCGATCGGGCCTGGCACTCTGCCGGGCGCTGGCCGCGGCGGGGATCGAGTTCGTGCCGGTGGTCCGAAACGTCCCGAAATGGCACGAGGCCGGGCTGCCGGGGGCGCCTGGCATCGCGGATTTGGCCGACCCCCCTGCCCTTCGCCGCGCCCTGGCCGACGCCCACGCGGTCGTCTCATGCGCCCATGCCCGGCACGCGCCGGCGATCCTGGCCGCCGCCCCGCGCGCGACCCGGTTCGTGTTCCTGGGCAGCACCCGCAAGTTCACCCGCTGGCCCGACCGCCACGCCGACGGCGTGCTGGCCGGCGAGGCCGCGTTTCGGGCGTCCGGCCGGCCCGGCGTGATGCTGCACCCGACCATGATCTACGGCGCCCAGGGCGAAGACAACGTCCAGCGCCTCGCCGCCCTGCTCCGCCGCCTGCCCGTGGTCCCGCTGCCCGGCGGCGGCCGGGCGCTGGTGCGGCCGATCCATCAGGACGACGTGACCGAAGCGGTTCGCGCCGCCCTGGACGTGGCTTGGCCGGCTTCGGACAGCATGGTCATCGCCGGCGCCGCCTCCGTCAGCTACGCCGATTTCGTCCGCGCCGTCGCCAAGGCGGCGGGCCTGCGTCCGCCCAGAATCGTCGGCGTGCCCGCCGGGGCGCTACGCCGCCTCGCTCCCCTCACCCGCATCATCCCCGGTGTGCCCACCATCCGTGCAGGCGAAATCCGCCGGTTGATGGAGGATAAGACGTTCGACATCGGGCCGATGCAGCGTCGCCTGGGCGTCAGCCCGATCGGGTTGGACGAAGGGCTTGCGAGGACGTTCGGCGCGACTACACACTTAGTTCAGTCGAGGAGAGACCCCCGTGCCCGTCATCAACCGCATCGCCGCTTTCCACAATGAGATGATCGCGTGGCGGCACGATTTGCATATGCACCCCGAGCTCGCGTTGCAGGAGGTCCGCACCAGCGGCGTCGTGCAGGAGAAGCTGCGCGCGTTCGGGGTGGACGAAGTACACGCCGGGCTGGCCGGCACCGGCGTGGTCGGCGTCATCCGCGGACGGCCCGGCGACGGCGCGGTCGGGCTGCGCGCCGACATGGACGCCCTGCCGATCCATGAGGCCACGGGTGTCGAGTACGCCTCGCGCACGCCGGGCGTGATGCACGCGTGCGGGCATGACGGCCACACCACGATGCTGCTGGGCGCCGCGAAATACCTGGCCGAAACCCGCAACTTCGACGGCACCGTGTACGTGATCTTCCAGCCCGCGGAGGAGAACCTGAACGGCGCCGACCGCATGATCAAGGACGGCTTGTTCGAGCGTTTCCCGATGACCCAGGTCTATGGCCTGCACAACTGGCCCGGCCTGCCCGCCGGCGTGTTCGCCTGGCGCGACGGCGACATCATGGCCGCCGTCGCCAACATCGAGATCGTGGTGACCGGCCGCGGCGCGCACGGCGCCCAGCCGCATCACGGCGTGGACCCGATCGTGGTGTCGGCCGCCATCGTCTCCGCGCTGCAATCCATCGTCGCCCGCACGCTCGACCCAGGCGAGAGCGGGGTGGTGACCATCGGCAGCATCGCCGGGGGCAACATCTACAACGTCATTCCCGAGAGCGTGCGCATGCTCGGCACCGCGCGGTGGTTCTCGCCCAAGGTTGGCGACCAGCTGGAAGCGGGGGTGCGCCGGCTGGCGACGGGGATCGCCGACAGCTTCGGCGCGTCAGCCCACGTGCTGTTCGAGCGCACCTTCCCCGCGACCGTCAACGACCCGGCCGCGATGGCGCTGGCCCGGCACGCCGCCGAAACCGTGGCCGGCGAGGCGAAGGTGATCCACATGTATAAGCCAACCATGGGCGGCGAGGATTTCGCGTTCATGCTGCAGAAGAAGCGGGGGGCCTACATCATGATGGGCGCCGGCCGCGGCGAGGGCGACGCGCAAGTGCACCACCCCCGCTACGACTTCAACGACGCCATGCTGCCGGTCGGCGCGTCGTACTGGGCGACCCTGGCGGAGCAGCTTCTGGCGTGAGCTAAGTTAACCGGTTGTTCCAAAATGGAAAACCTCCGTTGAACGTTGCAATAACGACACATTATTCGTGGGTGCGCGAGGGTTCCATAGCGGTACGAAACACATTCATTACAAAAAAATAATTTAACAGGCAAATCATCTTTTCACCAAATTAGGTCGACATCGCTTGCCTCGGCCTCGCTTGGTTTTCGAACCCGTGACGCATGTCTGCCGCAAAATCGTGTGACGAACCGCAAGCCGCGATATTAGGATGCGCACGTGAACGTTCTGGCTCCTCCCAAAGCGCGTCTCTCGGTCGAGATCGTCCATGATCTCGTATGCCCCTGGTGCTACCTCGGCGTTCGCCGCCTGCTACGCACCCTGCGGCGCCGGCCGGACCTGCTGTTCGACCTGACGTGGCGGCCGTTCCTGCTCAACCCCGACATGCCGCGGATGGGCATGTCGCGGTCGGATTACGTGGTGCGCAAGTTCGGCGGCGAGGACCGAGCGCGGCGGCTCTATGGGTCCATCGCCGAGATCGGACGAAGCGAGGGGGTAGAATTTCGTTTCGACCGGGTCCGCCGCACTCCAAGCAGCGTCGACGCACACCGGCTCGTCCGCTGGGCCAACCGTTTCGGCCGCGCAGCCGGCATGGTCGAAGCGCTGTTTGCCGCCCATTTCACCGATGGGCGCGACATCGGTGACATCTCGGTCCTGAGCGCGGTGGCTGCCTCGTATGGGATGGACCCGATAAAGGCGCGCGCCTTCCTGCTCAGCGACGCGGAGGTCGACGCCGTTCACGCCGACAATCTGCGCGCACACCGCCTCGGCATCAACGGCGTGCCCTGCTTCGTCATCGGTGGCCACCACGCCATCGCCGGCGCCCAGGAACCCGAAGTGATCGAGCGCCTGCTCGACGTCGCCGCGGTTGAAGCGACCTTCGGCTAGGCGTTTGGTCGCAGGAGGCGACGCGGTACGCTGACACAAAAGCGCTGGTTTAATTTGGAAGCGGGTTCGGAAAGGGTTTGAGGCGATACTTCGCCCGGTGGCTCAATCGCCTGATCGGCATCTCGAAGGAGGTCGTCGACACCCAAGCCAGCCCGACCGAGATCGCCATCACCGCGAGGGCCGCCAGAAAGTGCCGCACGTCGGTAATGCGCGGATCGTCCGCAAACAACGCGCCGTGCAGGAGCCCATTGATCGCGGGATGATACATATAAAGGGCGTAGGAGATCGTCCCGGCGCCGACGAGTACTCGCGACGACAGGATTAGCCGGTACGGCGTGGCGGCGGGAACGAGGAATATGCGCATGATGGCGTAGTAGAACAGCGCCGAACGCAGCGTGAAGTCCATGCTCCGGATTGGATACGACAGGGCGTCCGGCATCAGGCGGCCGATCGGTAGCAGGGCGTTGCTGGTGAGGAAAACAACCGTCAGGAGCGAGAGCCTGTCGAGCGAGCGCCGGTGGCGTTGCAGGTGGGCGAGCGCGGGGGCGGTGCGCAGCGTCATGGCGCCGAGCAGGCCGAACATCAGCGAATCCATACGCCCCGGCAGCAGGAAATAGCCGGCGGCCCAATGCCCGGAGACCTGCCAAAGATGGCCGCGGACCACGGGCGCGAGGGCAATGCAGGCGACGGCCAAGGCGGCCAGGCGGCGGCGACCGAGGACGTAGATCAGCGGTGGCAGGAGCAGGTAGAATTGTTCCTCGATCGCGAGCGACCAGGTGCTCGCGACCCAGCGGGCGCCGCCATCGCCGCCGTCGATGGACTGGGCGAAGTTCTGGACGAACAAGGGATACGTCCAAAGCGGCATCATGTTGTCGAACAGGTAGCCGTCGAGCCAAGGCAGCGGCAGCGACGGCTTGATCAGCAGCGCCACGTAGAAGGTGAGCAGAAGAAGGTAGTAGACCGGCATGATGCGGGCGACCCGCCGCGTCCAGAACACCTTGAAGTAGTTCGCCGCGTGTTTGTGGTCGAGCAGGATGCCACCGATAAGAAAGCCGGACAGAACGAAGAACAGGTCCACGCCGCCAATGAGCCAACCGGTCAGCCGATAGTATCCGGGAATCCAACCCGGTGGAAACAGGCCGAAGACGCAGTGGTCGAACAGCACGACCAGGCAGGCGACGCCTCGGATGCCATCGAGCTCGGACACCCGATGGTCCGGCAATTTGGATGAACTTGCGACTTCGCCTTGGAACACGAAACAACCTCCGTCGGCACTCGTCCGTGCTATCGCGGCGGCAGCGGGCTGCACGCCGTCGCGGTCGCCCTCCCCAGCAAGACCATCCGTCGCGCCGCGACACCCGCCCCCGCCATCTCCCCTAACGCGTGTTGAAGGAGCGGGTTGGACAGCACCGCGTGCGCCGCCGCGTTCACCGCGACCTCCGACCCGGCGACGAAACCGGCCGCCAGAACGGTCCGGCGCAGCAGCCCGAGCGTGCCCAACGTACCGGGCCGCATGCCGTGCAACGCGGCGACTTGGCGCACCAGGCGCACGCCACGCCAGGCGACCAGCAGCACCGCCAAAGCCGGCGCGGGGGTGGCGGCGATGCCGGCGGCCATCTGGAATGCCGCCGTTCGGCCGAGCGCGTCCGATTGCGCGCGCAAGGACTCGGCCGGACCGGCGCGCAGCAGACCCAATATCGCGTCAGGGTCGTTGGCGGCGTCGATCGCCAGGATCAGCACGGCGGCATCCGGCAACTGGGCCGCCCAGCGCCGGGCGGCGGCGTGGATGCGGTGGGCGTCGCCGCTCGCGAGGTCGGCGCGCAGCCGATCCACCCGGCCCAGCGCGAACAAGCCGCGCGCCTCCCGCCACACGGCCGCGCCGAGCAGCCCGAAGCCGCCGGCCGCCACCGCCAGCGTGACGCCGCCAAGCCAAGGCGACCGGGCAAACTCGTCCATCACGAAGTTGCCGATCTGCAATGCCGCCAACCCCACGGCGAGCACCGCCACCCCCGCCAGACCCAGCACGACGGTGCCGGGACCGGACGCCACGGCGGGTACTGCGATTTCGACCTCCGCGGCCGGTTCCAGCTTCGGCGCGGCGACCTGCTCGACCTGGATCCGGGGCCCCAGGCGGTCCCTCACAGCAGGTCGTCCAGCAGGAAGGCCAGCACGGCGTCCATGTTGAGTTGCGGCACTCCGGCCCGGCCGCCCGAAGCCAGACGCGTCGGCTCGAACTCGGGCAGTTGAAAGAACGGGTGCGTCCAGAACGCCGCGTCCGGCGGCCGGTTCGGCACCTCGCCGGGATAACTCCGCACCAGCGCGCCGTCGGCGGTCCGGCCGCGGACGGCGGAAACCGAACGGCCGTCCAGGGTCATGCTGACATCCTCCGTGCAGCGGATCGCGGCTAGGGCGAAATGCGCGGTCGGCTGCGCTCCCGCGGGCGCCAACGACGCCATCAGCGCCGCCAGATTGCCACGCTGCCGTTCCGCCACATGGTCGGCCTTGGTCGCGGCGTATGCCACCCTGCGGATCACGCGCGGCGGCAGGCGGAGGTTCCGCAGCGCCTCGAACGCGTCGGTCCACGACCACTCCCAGCGCAACGCCGCGCTCGCCGCCGCCAGCGCCGCCTGGGCGTCGGCGAAGCTGTCCGGTCCGGCGTGCAGCGCCGACAGCAAATCGGCCAGCACCACCAGCCGGTCGAGGTCGCCGAACAGGGGGGATACGATGTCGCGCCGCACCGCATCGACGTAGGCGCCGTAGCGCTCGTGCATCAGCCCGGCGAGCGGCCCGGCGCCGCGCAGGGGAAAGAACTGCATCCATGGCGGCTCCGGCCCGGGCGCCGGCATCAGGAACCGGCCCGGCTGCAGGAACGCGAGGCCGTCGTCGCGCAGACGGCCGAGAGCGGCGCGGTACAGGCGATGCCCGGTGGTGGCCACCGCCTCATCCCGGCCAGCGCTGCCGGGCAGGGCGGTGGCGAAGGCCAGGAAGTCCCGCGCGGCCGGTTGCGTCTCCAGCCGTCGTAGGGTTGCGGCCGACCAGGCGTCGAACCCGGTTTGCAGCAGCGGCAGGTCCACCAGCCACTCGCCGGGGTAGTCCAGCAGTTCCAGCCGCAGCCGTCGCGGCGGCAGCGGCAGCACGCCGGACCGCGCCACCTCGACGTCGAAGGCGAGCAGCGAGACCGCCCCGGTCCGCGCGGGCCAGGATGGCGGGTCGGCGGCGAGGGCGGCCAGCGGAGGCGCCGGGTCGAACCGGGGAATGGCGTCGGCCCGGGCGGGCGCCAGCCGCACCGACAGCCGGCGTCCGCCGAGCCGCTTGGCCAGCGCGGGCAAGGACGGCAGCCCCGCCCCCGCCGCCAGCAAATTCGCCGCCAGCGAGGTCAGGAACGCCGTCTTGCCCGCGCGCGCGAGCCCGGTGACGCCGATGCGGACGGTTCGGCCGCCGAGTAGGTCATCCAGCAGCGGCGGCGCGAACGGGATCAGCCGCGCTGGACCAGCTCGACCTTGTAGCCGTCCGGGTCCTCGACGAAGGCGATGATCGTGGTGCCGTGCTGCACCGGCCCGGCCTCGCGCACGACCTTGCCGCCGCCCGCCTTGATCCGCTCGCAGGTGGCGGCCACGTCCGGCACGCCGACCGCGAGGTGGCCGAAGCCGCTGCCGAGGTCGTAAGGCTTGGACTGGTCCCAGTTATGGGTCAGCTCGATCACCGCCGTGCTGGCTTCGTCGCCGTAGCCGACAAAGGCGAGTGTGTACTTGCCGGCGGGAACCTCGCTACGACGAATTTCCTGCATTCCCATCAGGCGCGTGTAGAAATCCACGCTCTGATCGAGATCCTTCACCCGAAGCATCGTGTGCAGCATGCGGCCTTCAGCCATGTCAGCCTCCTTGGTTGGTTGGCAGCGATTTAGCCGATCCCGCCATGGGACGGAATGCCCAGCAGGAACAACCCGGCGGCGTCAGCGCGGGCGACGCATTCGGCTCGCTCGGTGAACAACGTCCCGCCGGCCTCGAAGGCGATCCCGCGCAACCCGGCGGCGGCGACGGCATCGATCGTGCGCGGGCCGATCATCGGCAGGTCGGCCCGGCGATCTTGCCCCGGCTTGACCAGCTTCACCAGCACCCCGCCGGGTCCCGGACGCGCCAGCCCGGCCGCCCGCGCCAGCATCTGGTCGGTGCCCTCGATCGCCTCCACCGCCAGCACGATGCCCTGCTGAACGACGCAACCCTGCCCCACATCGACGACGCCGAGCGCGCGCACGACACTGACGCCCCGCGCGATGTCGTCCCGCGCGACCGCATCCGGCGTCGACCGGGTCAGCAACCCTTCCGGCCCGATCGCGGATTCCAGTACCTCGTGTGCGCCTAGGATACGAAATCCCTCCTCGCCCAGAACGCGTACGACGGCCGCCAGGAAACCGTCATCGCCGCCGAACGCCGCCCGGCCGATCCGTGCCAGGATGCGGGCGCCCTCCCCGTCCGGCCGCAAATCCAGCAGCGACGGGCGGCGCACCGGACCGATCAGCACGAGGTCTTGGCAGCCCGCTTCCCGCAGCAGCGCCAAAATGCGTCCGGCAGCCCCCAGGCGGACCACGGCGTGAGGGAACGACGCCACTCGCGGCAATTC
>JAABUX010005477.1_pt1 | contig 15584 bp, 14 predicted proteins | sample 5561851 | NCBI WGS metagenome assembly JAABUX01 (sample SAMN10711883, study PRJNA513361) | rock metagenome | isolation source: Antarctica rocks | place: Antarctica: Victoria Land, Richard Nunatak red sandstone | collected 2016-01-03 | reverse complement strand
CATCTTCTCGACCTTCGCAACGCCGGCTTCGGTGATCGGGACGGCGTGCGCTTTTTCATCGACGGTGAAATCGACGTCCTTGACCAAACGCGGGATGATCTTTGCAAATTTGGCGTAGAGTTCGGTCGCGTCTTGACCCTGGCCGGAAATGATCAGCGGCGTGCGCGCCTCGTCGATGAGAATCGAATCGACTTCGTCGACGATCGCGAAGAAGCGCTCGCGCTGCACCATGTCTTCGAGCCGCCACGCCATGTTATCGCGCAGGTAATCGAAGCCGGCTTCGTTGTTCGTCACGTAGGTGATGTCGCTGTCATACGCATCGCGCCGTTCGGGCGGCTGCATATCGTGCTGGATCACCCCGACGCGCAGCCCGAGAAAGTTATAGAGCGGCATCATCCACTCGGCGTCGCGACGCACGAGGTAGTCGTTGACGCTGACGAGGTGCACGCCGCGCCCGAGCAGGGCGTTGGCATAGACGGCGAGCGTGCCAACGAGCGTCTTGCCTTCGCCCGTTTTCATCTCCGCAACCTTGCCTTCGTGCAGCACCTGCCCGCCCATGATCTGCACGTCGAAATGACGCATCGCGAGCACCCGTTTGCCGGCCTCGCGACAGACGGCGAACACCTCGGGCAGCATCTCGTCGAGCAACGCGCGGCGCGCTGCAAGCGCCTCGACCGCGAACAGACGCTCGCGGAACTCCGTCGTTTTGGCGCCCAGCGCATCGTCGGACAAGGCCGCGATCTCGGGTTCCAGGGCATTGGTCGCGGCGACCGTCCGACGGAGGCGCGAGATCTCGCGTTCGTTACCGTCGAAAAGCGTCTTCAGGAAGGCCATAGGTTCTCTAATCGTTCGCGCTCGGGCAGAGTTCCGCATGCCGCGGCGGGCGTCGCACGAGCCTAGGCCGGGAGAACGATGGTGAAGGTACTCCCTTGGTTCTCCTCCGAGACGACCTCGAGCCGCCCCCCATGGACGTCGACGATCTTCTTCGCGATGTAGAGACCGACGCCGGAGCCTGTGAAGCCACGCGAGCGGGCGTTGGTGGCGCGGCCGAACCGTGAAAAGACCCGCTCGAGGTCGGCGGCCGGTATCCCGATCCCCCGATCGCTCACGGCGATCGCGACGTGCGCCGGGTCGGGGTGCGCGATCCGGACGTCGACCGTTCCGCTGGAATATTTGAGCGCGTTGCCGACCACGTTGTCGAAGACGTGACGCAAGCGCGACCGGTCGAACGACGCCAAGACCGGTTCGTCCGGCGCGTGGACGACGATACGTTGGCTCGTGCGATCGAGCGGTGCGACGACGGCGCGGACGAACTCCGCAAGATCTTCGGTCGCGCGACGTAGCGAGAACCCCGCGCTCTGCGTGGCGGCGAGCGCGAGTGCGTCGTCGCTGAGCTTCGCGAGCCGACGCGTCTGCTCGATGATCGTTTGCGCGGTGCGACGCGTGCCCGCGTCCTCGGTATCGAGCAGGAGTTCGGAAAAGCCGGAGATGACGGTGAGCGGCCCTTTGAAATCGTGTGCGAACATCGCCATCAGATCGTCTTTGAAGGCGTTGCTCTCGGAGAGCGCGCGTGCGGCATCCGTCGCCTGTTCGTACAGATCGACGTTGCGCATCGCGAGTGCGGCGAGCGTCACGAGCGTTTCGATCACGCGTAATTCGCCCTTTTCGAACGGCGCGGTACGCGCGAAGACGATGAGCCCCATCTGTGCGCCGTCGCTCGCGTCGCTCGCGTCGCCCGGGAGCGCGATGCGCGAGACGCTGACGACCTCGTTGCCGAGCACGTCGCGCAGCATCGCGCGCGCCGGCGCAACGTAGGGCGGCAGAAGCTCCGGCGGAGCGGGCGACTCGTGTTCGGCGTCGTGCGCGGTCGCGGTGGAAAGCAGCGCGAGATCGCCGTCGCGGTGCGCGTACACGCACGTGCGTTCCGCATGCACCAGCCGCACGCCCAACCGGCAGAGCGACGATGCGAGCGGCGCGCGCTCCGTAAAGCCGAGGATCGTACGCGCGGCTTCGGTAAGGGCGGCGCCCTCGGCGGCGTACCGTCGCAATTGCTCGAACGCGCGCGCGTTGAGGAGTGCGAGCGAGACGTGCGCGGCGACGGCGCGCAGATATTTGATTTCGTCGTCGCTCGCCCGAGACGGTCCGTTACGATCGATGACCAGCAGTGCGTGAATCGGTCCCTCGCCGTCGAGGCTCAACACGTCCCGCTCGGCGCCGCATGCATCCCCGTTCGTGCCGAGCGGCGCGACGCCGCGGACGCGCAGCTTGTCGAGATCCAGGGCACCCGGAGCGATCGTGAGCGGTTCGCCGTCGCGCGGTCCGATCGCCTCGAAGCGGCCCTCGCGCAACTCGTACGCGGTACACGCCCGGCGCAGATCGCGCGCGAGACTCCGCGCCGCGACCGTAAGCACGTCGCGCGGTTCGCGCGCATCACGCAGCGCGAGCATCGTTCGCTCGAGATGCTCCAAACGCCGCAGGCGTTCGAGGGCCGCGCGTGTGTCGTCGATCATCTCAAATCGGTTGCGGCATCGCCGCCGCTACCGATTCGCTCTTCCGGCGACGTTACGTCGCTGCGGGCGCGGGCGCGGGTGCGCTCACGGACGAACCGACGCCCGCATCGACCGCACGATTCTTCGTCGCACTGTTTAGGAAAAAGAAAATTAGCAGCACGGCCGCCGCGACGACGATCATACCGAGCGCGGCCTTAACGGCTGTCGACGACGCGAGACCTTGCCCACCGGTGTTGACGATCTGCCTACCCATGTTGTTCTCCCCTGACGTTCGCGTGCCCGAGGCATTGGCGCTCGAACGTAGTCGCCCTCCCCTCCGTTAGACGCGGAGTTTTGCCGGGTGAACGATCTGCGCGGCGGGGACTTTCGCCATCAACGCCCCGACGGTCACGAACGTGTAGCCCGCACGACGGAAACGGTCCACGATCGCCCGTAACGCTTCGACCGTATTGAGCCGACCGCTGTGCAGTAACACGATATCCGGTGCCGTCGCGTTGTTCGCCATGTGCTCGTCGATCGCGGCGGCGGGGACCGAACGCCAATCGCCGGGATCGTCGTTCCACAAGATCACGTGGTAGCCGTCGGCTTGCGCCGCGGCGACCGTCTTTTCGGTGAAGCGTCCGTGCGGCGGACGCATCATCGTGCGGATCGCGGGATCGCGCACGAATCGTTCGAGCGTCGATGCGCCGGCGTCGAGTTCGTGTTTCACGCCGGCGGCCCCGAGCGCGTCGAAGCGAGCGGGATGCGTCTGCGTATGGTTGGCGATCTCGTGCCCGTCCGCCGCGATCCGCTTCGCGAGGCCCGGATAGATTTCCGTATCGTGTCCGATCAGGAAGAACGTCGCGCGAACGTGGAGTTCGGCGAGCTCGTCGAGCAGCAATCCCGTTTCGACGGGATACGGACCGTCGTCGAACGTCAGCGCGATGAGCTTGGGATTTTTCGAACGATCCGTCGGCGGACGATCGTGTAAGAGCCGATCGACGCGCGCCCCGACCGATCCCGATAGCATGCGATGTGCGTCGGTGTCGCGCACCACGACGGCCGGGATCACGGGCTTGACCGCAACATGGAAGATGCCGTAGCCCGTGACGATGACCACCGCCGCGGCGATCACGGCGATGACGAGCCGTCGCATTCTTACTTCGAGGCCGGCGCGGTGACCGTCGCGAGGACGTCGCGGCCGACGATGACGGTCACGTCGCTCGTCTGGGCGGGTGCGGCGGTTTGTGCGTCGCTTTCGAGCGACGCGCCCTGCAGCGCGAGCGCAGTGCGCACGCGTTCGCCCAAGAGCGGCGTCGCGGAACCGCGCACGTGGATTTCGGTCGTTTCGTAACCGAAGGTCGCGGCGTTGGAGACGCTATCGACGACGAAACCGGCCTTGCGAAGCGCGTCTGCGACCTTCGCTCCCTGGCCACGCAGACCGGAGCCGTTGCGCACCGCAACGTGCACTTTCGACGGCGCGATCGCAGCGACGGCCCGCGCGTCGGGCAAGACCGGCGGCAGCAGTGGGCTCAAGAAAAGCTTTTTCACGAGCTTCGCCTTGCCGGCGTCGTCGGCGATGATAACGTTGCCGCAGCACGCGAGATCCTTGTCGCCGACGAAGGGAACCTGTTGGGTATCCATCTTCTTGAGGTCGATGTGCTGGAACGCCCACGCGAGGCTGAGGATTTCGCTTTGCGAGAGATCGGTGTAGACGTTGCGCCGCACGACGTCGATGAGCGAATTGATGTGCACGAGGTCGTTGAACCGATCGTTCTTGAGTTTGGCGATCGTGATGCGCAGGACTTGGTCTTGCCGTTTGATGCGGCATGGATCGCTGCACGCGTCGTGACGGAAGCGCGCGTACGAGACGGCCTGCTCGCCGTTCATGTGGTAGTGCTTGCCGCCGATGAAGTGGATGTGGAGATGTCCCCACGTGTCGTCGTAATTCATCGTCTCGTCGGGGACGACATCAATGCCGCCGATCGCATCGACGAGTTCTTTCGTGGCGTTGATACGTAGCGTGAGATAGCGATCGAATCTCGGGAGACCGAGAAAACTCGCGACGACCTTCTCTTGATTGTGCGCGGCGGCGGCGTAATTGTAATTGAAGCCACCATAGGCCGCGTTGATTTTGTTCTCGCGTCCGTTCGTCATCACGGCGTCCATATCGCGCGGGACCGACAACGTCGAGACCGATCCCGACGGATTCTGCGCCGTCGGAAAATTCAGTGAGACGGCTTTGATCGTGTCCGCGCGCGCGTTGGCCGACGTTTCCTGGTCTTTGGCATCGTAGTTGTAGTCGATGCCCATTAAAAGAAGCGCGACGCGATCCGTACCAAAACGCGATTGCGGGGACTCGATGAGCGGTAATCCGTAGCCCGCCATCACGTCGGCGGCGCTGCGCTTTTGGATGATCGCCTGCGTTGCCACGGCACCCGCGAACACGCCGATGATGAGCCCGAAGGCGATGAGGATGCGCCCGAGGAGTTTGGTCGCCGTCATACCGCCCGTGGGTTCGGGCGGCGCCATGTGTCGTCCCACGCCGTCCCCTTATACGATCGCGAGTCGCGGTAGGAGGTCGCCGTAGAAATCGAACGCAGTCGCCCCGCGGAGCGATATCTCGACGAAGTCGCCGGGTGACGGTTCGGGCTGCGCCTCGGGGATGGTGAAGTAGATGCCGCCGTCGACGCCGGGCGCCTCGCCCATCGACCGGCCGACCCATGCCTGCGCGACGCCAAGCGCGCCGCGTACCGGATCGCTCCTCTTGAGCGGAACCTTCGTTTCGACGAGCACCCGCTCGACGCGGCCGATGCGCTTGGCGCGCGCGCGTTCCGACGCAAGCCGCTGTGCGTCGCGTAACCGCAACAGCCGCGCGCGCTGCACCTTCGGCGGAATCTGCTCCCCGAGGAGGGCAGCCGGAGTGCCATCTTCTTGGCTATAGGTAAAGAAGCCGACGCGATCGAGTTCCGCGCGACCGATCCACGCCTCGAGATACGCGACGTGTTCTTCGGTTTCGCCCGGGAAGCCGACGATGAACGTCGAGCGCATCGTCACGCCGGGAACGCGCTCGCGGAACGAGGTGATGATCTCGAGATAACGCTCGCCGTTGGAAGGCCGCAACATCGCGCGCAACATCTCGGGATGCGCGTGCTGCAGCGGCATGTCCATGTACTTCGCGACCTTCGGCAGCGTCGCCATCGCGTCGATGAGCTCGTCGTCGACGGTCGCAGGATATAAATAGAGCAATCGAATCCATTCGAGGCCGTCGATCTCGTGCAGCTCGCGCAGCAGGTGTGCGAGGCCGCCGCGCTTCTCGCCGCGATCGCGGCCGTACATCGACGTATCCTGCGCGATGAGGATCAACTCTTTCGTGCCGGCGGCGGCGAGCGCGCGCGCTTCCATCACGATCGACTCGCGGCTGCGCGACCGGAACGTCCCGCGCAACTGCGGGATGATGCAGAACGTACACGGATGATCGCAGCCTTCGGCCACCTTGAGATACGCGGTCGCGCGCGGCGTCGTGATGAGGCGTGGAAGAAAATCGTGCTCCGGCTCGACCTGGAATTCGAGCCGAACAGGACCGCGACCGGCCCGCGCTTCCTCGAGGACCTCGACGATCGACGCGTAGGCGCCCGTGCCGACGACGCCGTCGATCTCGGGAACGAGCGAACGCAGTTCCTCGCCGAAACGCTGCGAGAGGCAGCCCGCGACGATCAGCTGCTGGCCCGGCTGTTTTTGGTGTGCGTGTTGCAGGATCGTGTCCGTCGATTCGGCCTTGGCGGCGTCGATGAACGCGCAGGTGTTGATGACGACCGCGTCTGCGTCCGCGGCGTCGGGAACGAGTTCCCAGCCTGCGGAGCCGAGCTTTCCGATCATCACTTCAGAATCGACGAGGTTTTTCGCGCATCCCAGTGAGACGAACGCGACGCGTTGTTGTAGTGCTGACACGACCCGCCTCCGTTCGTCGAACGCCCCGCGCAGGCCCCTTCGTATCATTTACGCCTGAGACGCACCGGTGATGCCGACCGACCCGAGCGGCCTTACCGATAATTCGTAAATTGCAACGGAATATCGATATCGAGGCCTTTGGCGACGGCCTGCGCCTTTTGTAAATCGTCCTTGCTCTTGCTGGACACGCGAACTTGCTCGTCCTGGAACTGCGCGGTCACCTTGAGTTTGGCGGCTTTGATCGCCTCGGTCACGAGCTTGGCCTTGTCTTTTGCGATCCCGCTACGCAGCGTGATGACCTGGCGCACGGCGTTACCCGCCGCTGGTTCGACCTTGCCAAAATCGAAGGTTTTCAACGATATGCCGCGTTTGTTCGCGCGGCTCTGTAAGACGTCGACGACATTTCTGAGTTTGAGTTCGTCGTCGGTCGTGATCGTGATGTCTTTGGCCGTGTTGTCGATCGTCGTCTTCGAGTTTTTGAAATCGAAACGGCCGTCGATTTCTTTGCGCGTCTGATTGAGCGCGTTATCGAGTTCCTGTTCGTCGATTTTCGAGACGATATCGAATGAGAAGTCCGCCATCATTCGCTCGCGAGCGTCAGCGTGCGCTCCACGACACTACCCGAATTGCCCATCTTGCCAAGTTCCTTACCGTTGAGGACGAGATCGATTCCGCCCGCATTCCCCGCGCGAACCGTCGCGTTCTTTCCATGGAAATCTTTGGACGATCCAGCCTTGGCGATACCTTCGAAGACGGTCGCACCGTCGATCTTGATCGACGCCCACGAGTCGGCTGTCACGCGCACGCGGAGCATCCTTGCCGATGCGGGCGTGGCCTTGTGCGCGGGCGGCGCCGATGGCGTGGTGCCGGCCGCCGCGGCGGATGGAGCCGGAGAAGCGACGGCGACCGTCTGCGACGACCCGCCGGATTGCTGCAGATCGAAATATTTGTAGCCCACGAAGACGAGCAACACCGCAGCGGCAACGCCCGCGATCCAGAGCCATGGCGACGGCCGACGGCGCGTCGGCAACGGCGCGACCGGGACCGGTTCGTGCGATTTCCCGTGTGCGCTCCCGTGCGTCGCGTTGAACTGCGCGACGACGGCCTCCGTATCCATTCCGAGGTAGCGCGCATACGTTCGAATGAAGCCGCGCACATAGACGGGCGCAGCAAACGACGCGTCGTCGTGCTCGATCGATTCCAGATACACCGAGCGAATATGGATCTGCTCGGAAACATCCGACAGCGAGAGATGTCGCGCTTCCCGAGCAGCGCGAAACTCATCCCCGAGTCCTCGCATGGCACTTTGAGTTTGCTCAGCCGATAGGTTATCCTTTGAAGAATGCACACGACCCACGAGGCCCCGAGCGACGGGCGAATCCGCGTCATCGCCGCGATGAGCGGGGGCGTCGATTCCGCCGTCGCGGCGGGCCTCTTGCACGAAGCTGGCTACGATGTGGTCGGCGTCACGATGAAGATGTATGCCCCGACGAAACCCGCGGCGGCAAAGTCGTGTTGCGGTGCCCAGGATTTCGACGACGCCCGCACGGCTGCCGCGACGATCGGCATTCCGCACTACGTCCTCGATTTCGAAGAGGCGTTCCGGACCACGGTCGTCGCGCGATTCATCGACGATTATGTCTCCGGCCGCACGCCCAACCCGTGTGTGAGCTGTAACAACTTCGTCAAGCTCGGTACGTTACGGCGATTCGCAAATCGCATCGGCGCCCGCTACGTCGCGACGGGCCACTACGCACGGCTCGTCCACGAAGTGGACGGCCCGCATCTCTTTGCAGGCGACGACGCTGGCAAAGACCAGTCGTACGCGCTCGCGCAGCTCGACCGCACGCAACTCGCGGGCCTGCTCCTCCCCCTCGGCAGCCTCACGAAGTCGGCGACGCGCGCGCATGCCGTACGCCTCGGGCTCTCCGTCGCCGAAAAGCCCGATTCCCAGGACATCTGCTTCGTCGAGGGCGGCGACTACCGCAACGTTCTCGCGACGCGAGTAGCTGGGCCCGGCGCAGCCGCGGAACGCGCTGCGCCCGGCCCAGCCGCGGAACGCGCTGCGCCCGGCGCCGGGACGATCGTGACGACGACCGGCGAGCGAATCGGTTCGCACGACGGGATCGCAGCCTTCACGGTGGGGCAACGACGCGGTCTGCCCGCGACGCATTTCAACGACGGGCCGCGCTACGTGACGCGCATCGACCCGCGTACGAACACGATCGTGATCGGCCGCGAGGACGAACTCGACAGCTACGGTCTGCTCGCAAACGAGGTCAATCTCATCCGGCCCGAACGCTTCGCGCACGGCCAGGTGCGCGTGCGTGCGATGACGCGCTATCGCGCGCCGCTCGGCTTCGCCGTCGCCTCGATCGACGCGGACGGCGACCTGCACCTGCGCTTCGACCGCGCCGAACGCGCGATCGCACCGGGGCAACTCGTCGCGCTCTATGGCGAGACGACGAACGAGGTGCTCGCGGCGGCAACGATCCGCGAGGCCGTCTGACTCCGCGGACGCTTCGCACCGTCGCGCTCGCCATCGCGTGGCTCGCGATCGGCGCACCGTCCGGCGCCGCCACGCCCGCGCGCAACGCGTGGACGGTGCCGAACGTCCTTCGCGTGGCGATCACGACCGAGCCGAATTCGCTCGATCCGATCTTCGCGCTCAACGATTACGAAACGTTCGTCGAGCGACTCGCCTTCGATCCGCTCGTAACCGTCGCGGCCGACGGTCGCACGCTGCTGCCACGGCTCGCGCGCGTGGTACCGACGCAGAGCAACGGCGGCATCTCGCGCGACGGCAAGACGATCGTCTGGCATCTGCGACGCGACGCCACGTGGCAAGACGGCGCGCCGTTCACGAGCCGCGACGTCGCCTTCACGTTCGCGGCGATCCGCGATCCGAAGAACAACGTTGCGAACCGGCGCGGCTTCGATCTCATCACTCGCGTGAAGACGCCGGATCGCTACACCGTCGCGATCGACCTCCGACGCGCGTTCTCACCCGCCGTGACGTGGTTTTTCGGCGACGGCTCGCCGTACGCGGTTCTTCCCGCGCATCTCCTCGAACGAGAACCCGACCTCAACCGCGCCGCATTCGGTGCTCGGCCGATCGGTACGGGCCCGTTCCGCGTCACGCAGTGGGCGCGCGGCGATCATATTACGCTCGAACGTTTCGACGGTTACTACGCGAAGCCGAAGCTTGCGAAGATCGTCGTTCGGTTCGTTCCCGATGAATCGACCGTCGCCAACCTCATGCGAACGCACGAGATCGATCTCTTCACGATCGCGACGACCGCCGCATATGGCGCGATGCGCGCGATTCCCGGCTACCGCTTCGCGCTGACGCAGATTCACGGCGCGAGCACGTTGCTGACCAATACGACATCGCTGCCGCTACGCGACGTTCGGGTGCGACGAGCGATCGCGATGGCGATCGACGCACGCGCGCTCGTCGCACGACTGACCTTCGGCGCCGCAACCATCGCGAGCGCGGATTTGCCGCCGTTCATGTGGGCGCACGACGCGCGCGTCCGTCCGATCCCGTACGACCCGGCGGGCGCGCGGGCGCTCCTGCGCCGCGCGGGCTACGTGCCGGGAGCCGGCGGCATCCTCGAGCGCGACGGCGCCCCGCTCTCACTCGTGCTCGCCTTCGCGAGCACGAGTGCGACGCAGCGCCTCGAAAGCGTGCAGCTGCAAGCGTATCTGCATGCCGTCGGGATCGACGCGCAGCTCAAAAGCTTTACCGCTCAACAAATTTACGCTCCGTTCGCCATGGGCGGCATCTTCCAGACCGGCAAGTTCGATCTCGCGACCTACACGATGACGCTCGGCATCGATCCCGACTCGTCCGGGCGCTTCATGTGCGATGCGGCGCCGCCGTCCGGCCAGAACTATTCGCACTACTGCAACGCAGAGGTCGACTCAGCCGAACGGCGCGCGCTCGCATCGTACGATCGCGGCGTTCGCGCGCGCGCGTACGCGACGGTGCAGCGACGCCTGATCGCCGACGTTCCATTCACGTTTCTGTGGTATCCCGACGACATCGATGCGTACAACACCGATCTCCACGGATTCCAGCCGAATCCGACGACGGCGTCGTGGAACGCCGCGGACTGGTCCATTTAAGGCAACAACTCGTAGGTCACGGTGACGCCGGAGGTAACGGGAACGACGAACGGCCCGTAAGGATCGTAAAAAAACTGTTGCTGCGGCGCCATATCGTCCGGCTTCGTAGCACACCCTGCGGAACCGAAAAATTGACGTTGATCGATCGCGATCGCGCGGCCGACGTGCACCCCGGCCGCCGCGGCGGCCAACTCGGCGCGTGCTCGTGCGTCGGCAAACGCCGCCGTCTGCGCGCGACGCTCGAATGGGCTGCAATCGTTGACCACGAGACGCGACTGAATCTGGTAATTTGGCAACGCCGGACTGAACGTGGCAGGCAGGTCGCTCGTGACCTTACGGACGATCGACTCGACGAGCTCGCGCGTGGGTTTCGTTAAGGAGCCGACGACCTGCGGTGCCGCATTCCCGCCGCTCGGAAAGAGTGGTAGCACGATGCGGGCGTCGTCGACGCCGGCACGGTGCATCGCGTTGACGACGGACCGCGTGACGTCGTCCAGGGGAAGGAAGCCGACGGGTCGCGGCATGCCCGGAGGCGAGAATTGGGTGTTGAAAAAGATCGTGACCGTCAACCGGTCGGGTGGGGCGTTGACCGTCCCGCGACCGCTCACGGTAATGCCACGGGTCGTAGCGCCGACGATTCCGTCAGGGACGCCGGAGGGGGGAATCGGCAGACCGCGACCCGGCAAGACCGGCATGAATTGCGCCAGCGCGGCGCCGCCCGAAAACGCGACGCACGTGAGGGTCGCAAGTAGACGCACGAAGATCATGACGCTCCTACCGTTCGCGCTCGACCCGTGCGATACCGTGCACCCGTACCCGTTTAAGTGAGCGAGGTCTCCCGCGATTTATCCGAAGGCACCCTGGGTAAGACGAGGCGTAAGAGGTACACCGATGAAGTATCCGCTCGTAGCCGTCTCTCTCGCCGCGCTCGCGGCGCTCGCCGCCACGACGAATGCCACGGGTGCCCGAGGCGCCCGCTTGCGAGCGTACGATTACTGCGCGCAGTCGCCGCTCACGATAGGATCGCCCTTCGAGAACGCGGGACGCGTCGCGGACATTCACGTCATCGCCGATGCGACGGGCGCGCCGGTCGGCTGGATCTACCAGAGCGACCGCGGACGCAGCTTCATGCAGTCGAATGCCAAAATGAGCGCCGACGATCAATCGACGCTCAAACTTTCGGCTCACAATGCCGTCTCGAACCTCCGGGCGCGGTCGGCCGCGTTACCGCCGGACCTGACGATTCGCTCGTGCCGACCGTCCGAGATCGCGCGCTTCTAGCTCGCCGAGGCGAGGGCCATCCCGGGTCGCAAATTCCAGTACGTGTCGCGAACGACGGGCGTGAAGCCCGCGCTCGTGACGAGATGCTCGAGTTGCCGGCGCGTCGCGACGTTGGTCGACCCGGCGAGCGTGACGACGCGCTCCTCGAGGATCGTGCCGCCCATGTCGTCGCAGCCGTAGAAGAGCGCGAGCTGTCCCATCTTGAGGCCCGGCGTGAGCCACGATGCTTGGAGGTGCGGAAAATTATCGAGATAGAGCCGCGAGATCGCGAGCACGCGGAAGTAGTCGAGCCCGGTCGATTCCTGACCGCGTAGCGGCGTCTTGAACGGCACGTAATACCAAGGAATGAACGCGGTGAAGCCACCGGTCTCGTCCTGCAGCCGACGCATGACATCGAGGTGCTCGATGCGTTCCTCGAGCGTCTCGATCGAACCGAACATCATCGTCGCGGTCGTCGGCATGCCGAGCCGCTGCGCGTCGCGCATGATGCCGAGCCACGCGTCGGGTTTGATCTTGCGCGCGGAGATGCGCTTGCGAACGCGCTCGACGAGAACTTCCGCACCCGCGCCGGGCAGCGATCGCAGCCCCGCGTCACGCAAGCGTTCGAGCACGGCCGTCGGCGTCATGCCCTCGACCGTCGCGAGCCCGTTGATTTCCGAGACCGAGAGCGAATGGATGTCGACGCCCGGATATTCGCTGCGAACGCGGCGGAAGAGCTGCTCGAACCACGCGATGCGGATCTCCGGATTGACGCCGCCCTGGATCATGATCTGCGTCGCGCCTTGATCGGCTGCGAACTTGACGCGCGACAGCACCTCGTCGTGCGACATCGTGTAGCCTTCGCCGTGCTTCTCGGGGCGAAAGAACGCGCAGAAGGTACAGTGCACGTTGCACACGTTGGTGTAGTTGATCGTCGTATCGATCACGTACGTGACGTCGCGCGTCGGGTACATCGCGAAGCGCCGATAATTCGCCGCCGCGCCGAGTTCGTGCAACGGGGCATCTGCGTAGATGCGCACGCCCTCATCGAACGAGAGCCGGCCGCCGGTCGCGGCACGATCGAGTAAACTAGCGAGTGACAACCAAGACCTCCGGTTCGACCGACGGTACGCGCGAGATCGCGCCGATCGCGTGAAGTTCCTCGACGTAACGCATGAGCCCGGCGCGCGCGCGCGCGTCGAAGACGAAATTGAGCGTCTCGTAGTAGGCCGCGTAATAACCGACGTTACGCGGCGCCGTGGCCTGCGCCGCGGCGACGACGGCGTCGCGATGCTCCGTGCCCCACTGCTGCGCGGCGACGAGCGCGTCCATCGCGCCCGCGACCTCATCGCCGTGACGCGCGAGCACGTCGCGGCGGACGGCCCACACGGCGAAAACCATATCGAGTCCCGTCCACGCGTGCCATTCGGTGCCCAGATCCCGCACGTGCGCTGGCGCGAACGTCAGCGCGGCGTCGATCGCACGATCGCCGATGAGCAACGCCGGGCCGCCGCGTGCCGCAACAGCGAACGGATCGGGATGCTCGACGAAATGCGCGCGCACGCCGTAGTGGCGTTCGAGGAGCACACGTAAGAGGTTGCGACCCGACGCCGACTCACGCGTCACGGCGATCGGCACGTCGCCAAGTTCCGCGAGCGGCGCACGGCTCACGCACACGACCGACCAGACGTCCCCGCGCGCACCGATGCACAAGTCCGGGAGCAGCGCGAGTTCGTCCGAATGCTTGGCCCATGCGAACGCGCTGATGGGCGAAAGATCGAGCCGACCATCGAGCAACATGGCGTTGAGGTTCGTCGGCATATCCGCGACGAGCGCACCGGGATAGCGGACGACGCCGAGATCGAACGCGGTGTAGATCGGCAGATCGTTCGTGTAGATGATCCGCCCCGAGCGCAGCATGCCGCTTCTTACGCTCCGGAAGCGCCGGCGGTTTCGAGCTCGCGCGACGGCGGGGCCCAATCGTGCGCGAACTCATCGTACGTCGAATTGCGGCGTACGGGCACGTAACCCGAGGCTTCGATCAGCCGTCGGAATTCGCGATCGTCGACGTATTGACCCGACTGCGTGCCCGCCGCGTGATAGATCCGCTCCTCGTCCGTCGAGCCGTGCGTACCGTCCATGTCGTCGGCACCGAATTGCAGCGCGACTTGACAGATCTTCAAGCCCTGAATCATCCAATACGCTTTGATGTGATCGAAATTGTCGAGCATCAGGCGCGCGGTTGCGAACATGCGCAGGTCGACTAGGCCGGTCGTCGGGCCGCAATCGTTGAGTTCGTTGCCGTCGGGATGGAACGCGAGTGGAATGAACGCGTTGAAGCCGGGGGAACGCTGCTGCGACTCGCGCAGCATCACGAAGTGTTCCGCGCGTTCCTCGAGCGTTTCGACCGTGCCGTAGAGCATCGTCGCGTTCGAGGCGATGCCGTGGCGATGCGCGATCTCGTGGACCTCGAGCCAGTGCGCCGCGTCGACCTTGTTCGGACAGACGAGCTTGCGAAACCGATCGCTGAAAACTTCGGCACCGCCGCCGTTAATGTTATCGAGCCCGGCTTCGCGCAAGCTGCCGAGAATCTCGTCGTACGAAAGCCGATGGCGGCGCGCCATGTAATCGATCTCCGCAGCCGTAAACAGCGAGAGCTGAACGTGCGGCAGCGTTTCTTTGAAACGACGCATCAGCGGAAGCCAGTAGTCGAGCGACAACTGCTTTGGGTCGTGACCGCCGACGATATGGACCTGATTGAAATTCGTGCCCGTCTCCATCGCCTTGGCGAAGACGTCGTCTGCGGGCATGCGGACGAGGCGATCCTTTTCTTTGAACTCGTCTACGGCGAACGAACAGAACTTGCAGTTCGCGTAGCAGACGTTGGTCGAGTTGATATAGCGGTTGAGAACGTAGAAAACTTTGTCCCCGCTCTTACGCTCTTTCGCGGCTTTCGCAAGGCGGCCGAGCGTGTGGAGATCGGGCGTGGAAAGCAACGCGACGCCGTCTTCTTTCGAAAGCGAAACGCCGTCGGCAATCTTACGCTCGATGTCGACGAGGGCGGGATCGGTCACATACGCCATATCGAAACTTAGACTAGCGGCCCGTGGGAACAGTTACAACGACTTCGACAACGCCTTAACCGTTAACTTTTGTCGCATCGGGAGCGACGGTGGCCGACGGCTCGAAGGCCCCGGGCCGGCCGCTCGCCGCGACGCCAGCGTTCGGCACGATTCCGTACGTGACGACGGCGCAGCAAAGTCCGGAAAGCCCGAGGAGATAGCCGCCGATCAGATCGGTCGGATAGTGCGCACCGAGCGCGAGACGCGACCAACCGATGCCGACGATCATCACACTCGCGACGACCGCGACGCCGGCCTTGAGCGCATCCGGCACGCCCGCGCGTACGATTGCGTAGGTCGCGAAGCCGTAAAAGGCGATCGAGAGCGCCGCGTGGCCGCTCGGATAGGCGAACGACGTTTCGTGGATACCGTACCACCAGTCGGGCCGGGCGCGATGGAACGACGCTTTGAAGAAATCGCCGACGCGCCAGACCGCGAGCATCAGCGCAATCTGCACGAGCGCGGCCGCAAGCCACCGGCGACGGACGAGACCGAACGCGAGACCGGCCGCGCACAGGATCGCGTAGGGTTCGAAGCGTCCGGACTGCGTGAACGCGAGTGCGAGCGCAGCGAAGCGACCGCGCTCCTGGATCGCCGCTGCATCGAACGGCAGCGGCGGCCGCGGCGACAC
>JAABUX010005476.1_pt1 | contig 15585 bp, 15 predicted proteins | sample 5561851 | NCBI WGS metagenome assembly JAABUX01 (sample SAMN10711883, study PRJNA513361) | rock metagenome | isolation source: Antarctica rocks | place: Antarctica: Victoria Land, Richard Nunatak red sandstone | collected 2016-01-03 | reverse complement strand
CATCCGGAACCGACGTGCGGGTGGTGCAGAACCTGCTCGGTCCTTCCGCCGACGGCTCCTTCGGACCGCAGACCAAGACTGCTGTCATCACCTGGCAGCGCCGGCACAACCTGACCCCCGACGGGGTTGTCGGGCCGATGACCTGGCGCTCGCTGGGCTACTGATCGTCACCAACGAGGGCGCTGATTGGCCCCTTTTCCCGACAGCATCGTCGCAGCCGACCCCGCCCCGGTCGTCCTGCAGGTCGATGGAGCCAGCTCAAGCCAGTCACGGTAGGGCCGACTCAGGTGCCGCACAGCCATCCGGTCACGGCGGCGGTCCAAGCTGCACAACCCCCCGCTTGGCCTGGCCGTCCCACACCAGCCGGGAGCTGATCTGGTCGGCGGCGCGCACCTGCAGCACCGCCCACTCCCCCGCGCCGGCCGACGCGCTGCGCCTGGCCCGGCCCAAAGCGGTGGTCGCTGCCTGCTGGCTGGTGTGGCCGCTAAGCACCACCACCGGCCCGTGCTCGGGATCGGCCCGGTCGGGCTGCACCACGAACCAACGCGACCGGCCCCGCGAGCGCACCACCACCGGCGCCCCGCCGGCCGGTGCCGGCCCCACCGACGCCAACGCTGCCGGTGCATCTCCCGCCGCCTCCGTCGCCGCGGCCACCGGCTCTGCCATGCGGGCCGGTGCCGGCGCAGCTGAGGTCGAGGGCACCGGCGTCGTGGCCTTACCCAGCGCCCGGTAGATCGAGGTGCGGCTCACCCCCAGCACATCGCCGATCTGCTCGACCGTCAGCTCCCGCGCGTCGTACATCCTGCGGGCCTGCCGGACCTGCTCCGCAGTCAACTTCGACGGCCGGCCCCCAACCCGCCCCCGGGCCCGCGCCGCCGTCAGCCCGGCCACCGTCCGGTCCCGGATGAGCTCCCGCTCGAACTGGGCCAGCGCCCCGAACAGGTGGAACACCAGCCGCCCACCGGCGGTCGTGGTGTCAATGTTCTCCCGCAACGACCGGAACCCCACCCCCCGCTCGTCCAACCCGGTCACCACCTCGATCAGGTGCCGCAACGACCGGCCCAACCGGTCCAGCCGCCACACCACCAGCGTGTCCCCCGGCCACAACTGCTCCAGCACCGCGTCCAACTGAGGCCGCCGGTCCAACGCCCCCGACGCATGGTCGGTCCACACCTTCCAGCAGCCCGCCGCGCTCAACTCATCGACCTGCAGGTCCGGGTTCTGCTCGGTCGTCGACACCCGCGCGTAACCCAGCAGGTGCACCATCCCCGAACCGTACCGCAAACCTCGACACGACGAGTTCGCGGCACGTAGATTCCGGACACCAGTTGCGCGATACGGCCGGTCCCCGCAGCACGCTCACAAGCCGGCCGCATCAAGTCGATCGGCGACACGAGCACGCACCGGCCCACAAACGAGCGATTGCGGGACGTCTCCTTGACGCGCGTAACCGGCGCTACCGTCGGCGGGGTGAGCCCCGAGATCTCCGTCTTACGCCTCGACTTCGGCTACTTCGTGCGGCCGGCTGAGGAATCGGGCAGCACCGCCCCTCGGGTCGAGCCGGTCTTGGGTTACGTGGTGCAGCATCCCAAGGGCACGGTGCTGCTCGATAGCGGGATGGGCTCGCACCCGGATGTCGATGACCACTACCGCCCACGACGCATCGCGCTGCCCGACGCGCTGCACGCGGCCGGGCTCACTGTCGAGGATCTGACGGTGGTCGCCAACTGCCATCTGCACTTCGACCACTGCGGCGGCAACCCGTCGCTGACGGGCCTGCCGATCGTGGTGCAGGAGGTGGAGCTCGCGGCAGCGCATCTTACGGACTACACGCTGCCCAAGCTCGTCGATGCCCCTGGGCTCACCTACGAGAAGGCTGCCGGCGACGTCGAGATCTTCCCCGGAGTCACGGTCATTCCGACTCCTGGGCACACGGACGGCCACCAGTCAGTCGTCGTACGCCGAGGCGACGGCAGTGTCATCGTGCTCGCCGGGCAGTCCCACGACACGGCCACGGCCTACAGCGCCGACGCATTGGCCCTCCGCGCATCCGACGACGGCCATCCGCCTCCCCTACCGGTGACACCGTCGTGGATGAGGCGACTCGTCGACCTGAATCCGTCAAGGGTCTACTTCGCCCACGACCACGCCGTTTGGATGCCAACGTAACTGCTTCTCCGGAGCTCAGGTATCCGGCACTACGTCCATCGCGGACGCCTGCCCTAACCTCAGTGCCATGCAGGACCAGGCTCTAGAGATTCCTGCGAACCTGGCGAGCGCGGCAGTTGACCAGCCGGACCTTCAGCGCTGGGTTGCTGGTCTCGCGGGCACGGTCGCTGGGCTGTGTGATCGTTGGGGGCTTGCGCCCGAGGCGCCCTTCGAGCCGGGCGGTACGTGCTCGTGGGTCGCGCCTGTGCTCCGTGGAGCGACGGAACATCTCGTGTTGAAGGTCACTTGGCCGCATGCGGAGTCCCGGGACGAGGCGCGCGGCCTACGGGCATGGAATGGCAACGTCGCCGTCCGCCTCCACGACGAAGAACACCTGGGCGCGACGACGGCGATGCTCCTGGAACGCTGCCTCCCGGGGACTTCTGTAGTGAACTGCTGAGCGAGCACGAGCAAGACGACATTCTGGGAAATGTCCTTCCGCGACTGTGGGCGCAACCTATGGACGCGCAAAGCTTCCGCCCTCTTGCCGACATGTGCGATGAGTGGGCCGACGAGTTCGAAGCTCGCTTGGTCGAAGGTCCCGCGCCTGTGGACTCGGCACTCGCCGCCGATGGCATAGCCACATTCAGGGGACTGGCGCGGGAACGCACGGATAGTGTGCTGCTGTGCACGGATCTGCATGCAGGCAACATCCTTGCGGCGGAGCGCGAACCGTGGCTCGTCGTCGACCCGAAGCCATACGTCGGCGATCGCACCTACGACGCCGTGCAGCACATGCTCAACTGCTGGCCGAGGCTCAGCCAAGATCCGGTCAGATTGGTCGAACGAATCGCGGGCGTGCTGGATCTTGACCGGAGCCGATTGCAAGCGTGGCTCTTCTCCCGCTGCGTCCAACTGTCGTTTGACTGGCCAGCCTTGTACCCGGTCGCTCGCGTTCTCGCCCCATAGATCGTCGCCGCCCAGCGACCGGCGCGCCGGCCTGCCGTTCGGCCCCCCGAGAAGTGCCGCTCCCGAAGCTGCAGCCGCGCGCGGGTAACCGCGCTCATGCGGCGTACTCGTCGGTTGAGAACCGGCATCGGGGCGTCACATAGCGCGCGCGTTCCCGAGCCAGGCATCGACTGACCCATATGGTGCTGGAGATGGACTATGCGCCGGTGTGTGACGCCTATTCGTCGATATCAGAGCAGTACATCGGCTTGTTCGACGGAGACGCCGGAGCGCAGGAGGATGACACGGCCCTCGTCCGGCAGCACCTGACCGGCCTTGCCGGCCCGGTCCTCGACCTCGGCTGCGGCCCGGGGCATTGGACTGCCTACCTGCACTCCCTGGGCGCTGACGTGGCCGGCATCGACATGGTGCCGGAGTTCATCGCTCATGCTCGCGCACACCACCCCGGCCCCCAGTTCTACCTCGGCTCGATGACTGAGGTGGACGTCCGGGAGCACTCATTGGCAGGCATCTTGAGCTGGTACTCAACGATCCACCTGCCGCCGGCCGCCCTTGACCGGGTGCTCGCCTCGTTCCGCCATCTTCTGTCGTCCTCCGGAGTGCTGGTCGTGGGCTTCTTCGACAGCGACGACCACGTGGCCGCGTTCGACCACGCGGTCGTGACGGCCTACCGCTGGCCGGTCGAGATCTTTGCCGAGCACCTAGCGAAGGCGGGGTTCACCGAGGTGCAGCGAGTACAGCGGCAGGTCCCGGAACGCCCGGACCGGAAGTACGCCGCCATCGCAGCGCGCGTCGCCTCTTGAGTTCCACCACCTACACGCTGCGCAGCGGGACGCCGGACAGAAGGTCCTGCGCAACCGCGAGGGATCTTCGGACCAAGGTGAAGCCCAGATAACCGCGATGACGCGGCGCTATCCACGGTGGAGGGACCGGCCTTCCGTCCGTCGGTGCCGGACGATGAGGACTACGCCGACCTTGGTCGGCTGGGCAGTCCCAAGAGTGGCCTACTCGGTCGATGCGTCTCGGAGGCGGGCGCGGGCGTGTTGTGCGTTGATGCGGTTGGCGCAGGTCCTTGTGCAGTAGTGGCGGCCGTTGTTGCGGGACCGGTCGTGGAACATGTCGTCGCAGTGGCTAGCGGCGCAGCTTTTCAGGGTGCCCCAGCGGTCTTGGTCGATGAGCGCCGCTAGGCCACTTGCGGCCTTGACCGCGTCTAGCGCTTCCGCGGTTGCGTTGACGGGGTGCAGGTGGAGCCTCCAGCGGCCGGGCGCCTCGAGGCCTAGTTCGGGTGCTGCCTCATAGTCGCTGAGGAGCTTGTTCAGCAATGACACTGCCTTGGAGGCCTCTTGCTGCTCCACGATGGCGCGTAGGCGCTCGCTGAGGCGTCGCACGGCGGCGGGCTCGTCGACGCGGACCGAGACGGCGCGGCTTCGTGGATGAGCGGGGAGGCCGTGGCGCTCTTGGCTGATGTTGTTGACAAGCGCGAGGGCAAGCGTGAGGCCCTCATCTAAGTACGCAGTGAAGGACGTCATGGTCCTGACAGTGTTACCGTCAGCACCGTTAGCGCGTATGACGCTGACAGAGGGATGGTGTGGCCTTGGAACTCATCGACCTGCCCCTGGGCCACCCAGGATGGGAGCTCGCGCTGCCTGTGCTGCGTGAGCTGCGTCCCGACCTCACCGCGGCGGCGCTGGAGAAGGTGCTGGCCCAGGGTGCGCCACAGGGACTGCGCTTCCTGGGTGCCTTCGCAGACGAGCGGTGCCTGGGTGTTGCCGGGTGGCGCCTGATGGTGACGACCAGCGTGCTGCGCAAGCTCTACGTCGATGACCTGGTGGCGACCGGCCGGGCGCGGTCACAGGGGGTTGGCGCGACGCTGCTTCGGGAATTGGAGCGGCGGGCCCGCGAAGCGGGCTGTCGAGCACTGGAACTGGATTCGGGGGTGCAGCGCTTCGCAGCGCACCGGTTCTACCTCCGTGAGCGCATGGACATCAACGCCCACCACTTCGCCAAGACGCTGTGACAGGTCCGCTGCTGGCTCTCGCGGGCGGGGGTCTTGTTGGCACTGCTGACTTCTTCGCCGGGTCCGCCACTAAGCGCCTACCGGCAGCGGTCGTCGCCGCTACCGGACAGGCCATCGGTGTGGCAGCGCTGCTGACCGTGATGACGGTGACGAACTCCTGGAGTCCGCCCAAGGGCCACCTGCTGTGGGCCGTCGGCGCCGGCGTCCTGAGTTCGGTCTCGCTGTCTGCCTTCTACATCGCCCTGGCTCGAGGGCCGATGGGCCTGGTCGCCCCGGTGGTCTCCGCAGCCGTTGCCGTCCCCGTCGTGGCCGGACTGGCGGCCGGGGACCGACCCGGAGATCTTGCCGCGCTTGGTCTGTTCGCTGTTGTGCTTGGGCTGGCGTTAGCCCGTGCACCGGCCGCGCGTCGCAAGGGCAACCCAGAGCACCAGCATCTCGGCGCAGCCTTGATGGTTGCGCCGGGCCGTCCGCCCACGGCCGCACTGGCGGCCGGCGCTGCCCTCGGCTTTGGACTTGTCTACGTCCTCCTGGCCCACGCAGCGGCGGGCAGTGCCTACATGGCCGTGCTGACCTTCCGATGTACCAGCCTGACGATGCTCGGGCTCTGGTTCGTGATGCACAGGGAGACGACACGGCCAACGCGGCGAGAGGTGCTGACCCTGGGCTTGATCGGCACAGCCGACATAGCCGCAGGCACCGCTTACACCGCAGCAGCAGCGGCTAGCGGCGCCCTGCTGACTATCGACGCCCTGCTCTACAACACCTACCCGATCGTCACGCTGGCGCTCGGCAGAGTCCTTCACAAGGAGCGCCTGAGTCACCGACAGCAAGTAGCCGGTGGCCTCACGCTCCTTGGCGCCCTTCTCATCGTTACGTAACCGACCCCAAAGTTGGCTTACCGACAGGGATCTCGCACGACGCAGAAACTGCGTGCGGACGGCTTCTCCAAGCGCGGTCGCGTGGCGCTGATGATCCCTGGCGCTATCGCACCCCTAGTTCCAGCTTGCGGCTGACTGCTTCGTCCAGGTCGACATCGAGGAGGCGAGCCAGGATCACGGCGCTGATGACGACATCGGCAAGTTCTGCCACAACGTCGTCAGGGGTTGCGGTGCTCCGGGCGTGCCCAGCAAAGCGGCGAAGCTGCTGGACAGCCTCGCCGGTCTCCTCAGCGAGTAGAAGCGCACCGACGAGGACGCTCTGCTCACCAGTCCGATCCCGATGCGCTCTCACGATGTCGTCAAGCCGCTGATCATGGTGGTCCACACAGGGAGGCTAGTGCGCGGTGAGCACAAGGTTGCGGCGTTCCTTGCCCTCCCGCCCCGCGTTACCGTTCGCCGGTGACTCAGCCCGAGGTCGTAGCGCTCTGCGGCTCGGTGCGCTTCGCTGGTGAACATCTCGCCATCCATCGAGCCCTGGTCGCTGGTTTCCTCCGGGATGCAGGGCCGGGTGAACGCCACCTACCGGGCCGTCGTGTTCGGCTTCGCTCGGTTCGGACTCGACGGCGGAGGACTGGTGGTCGGCGACGTCGGCCCACGGATGCCCTCCGTTTGAGCGCATCTGTCCGCGTGGCACCGTCACGGGATGCAGGTGTCGGCGTACGACCTCACGTGTCAGCGGGTCAGCGGTGACCGGTGACACGACGTCTCAGGCCGACGGGCGGGGTGCGTGAGGCCGCTACTGCTCGGGGGCGCCCGGCTGCTCGACGGCAGCGTCGTCGACGTCACGATCAAGGACGGCCTGGTCGTCGACGCGGGATCGCACGACCCCGCGACGTGGGAGACCGACGCTGACGTCGAGGATCTCGACGGCTATCTTCTGCTGCCCGCTCCGGTCGAGCCGCACACCCACCTGGATAAGGCGCTAACCGGAGAACGCGTCACGCCTACCTACGACGGCCTCACCGGCGCCGGGCGGACCTGGCAACAGCAGGCGGTGACCGTCAGCCGCGACGACGTCCTGCGCCGTGGTCGCGACACCCTCCGCGAGCTGCTCTGGTCCGGCGCCACTGCGGTCAGGACCCACGTGAACAGGTCCTGCGGCGAGGACCCGCTGCTGGCTCTCCGCGCCCTCGTCGAGCTACGCGAGTCCGTCGCGGATGTGATGAGCCTCCAGGTCGTATACCTGTCGTCAAAAGCCAGCAGTCCTGAGGAGCTACGGTCGGCAGTTTCGGCCGGCGCGGACCTGCTCGGAGGCGCCCCGCACACGGCGGCTGACCCCGCGGCCGCGCAGGCGGCGGTCCTCGTGGTGGCGGGTCAGACCGGTGTCGGCGTCGACCTGCACACCGACGAGGAACTCGACCCGGCGGCGCGGGCCCTCGCCGCGCTGGTTGGGCAGGTACTGTCCTCCGGCTTCGTGGGGCGGGTCACCGCGAGCCACTGCGTGAGCCTGGGGACGCAGACGCCAACGGAGCGGGCGGACACGATCGCGGGCATGAGTTCGGCCGGCATCGGTGTGGTGGCCCTGCCGTCAACGAACCTTTACCTCCAGGGCCGAGCACTTCCAGGGTCGTCGTCGCCACGCGGCATAGCGCCGCTGAGAGAGTTGCTCGACGCCGGAATCCTGGTCGCGGGCGGAGCTGACAACATCCGGGACCCCTTCCTGCCTGTGGGCCGCGCCGACCCGTTCGAGACGGCTTCGCTGCTGGTGACCGCTGGTCACCTCACCGTCGAGGAGGCGTACGCCGCGGTCAGCGCGACGGCTCGTCGGATCATGGGGCTGCCCCCGGCGGGGCCGGCGGCGGGCTTGCGCGCCGACCTCCTGGCGGTACGGGCAACGAGCCTGACGGACGCGATCGCGCGAGCGCCTCAGGACCGCCTCGTCATCTTCGCCGGACGGGTCGTTGCGCGCAGCACCGTGAGACGTGAGACACAGCTGTAGCTGTTGCCGTTGCTGTGACAAAGCGTTGTTGCGGCCAGGAGGGCGGCCGGATCGTCCACGCCGACGACGCGGAGACCGGCTACTACGAGTCCGCTGCTGATCCGTTGCATCTTGAAGAACGAGCGAGCCCGCAGACGGTTCAAGGGTTCGTACATCCGGCGATTGCTTCGGCTGAACAGCCGACCACGAGAGGCCAGTCCGAACAACTGAGAAGCGGCGCCATCGTCTGCCGCCGAAGCCCGCGTAGGCGGCGTTCCTCACTAAGAGGCGAAGCGCCTAGCAATCCTGAAGAACCGGCTGCAGACGGTGCAACGGTGACCCTGCTCACGTGTCTGTCTTGGATAGCCTTTGCCTTCGACGACACGGTGGAAGGGCCAGCGAGGATGAAGGCGTCAGAAGCCCTCCGTGCGGTGGGTGCCGCCATGTCCACTGCCTCGTCGGCTGGTTTGGAAGTCGACCAAGCGGCCATCCTCCAAGACTCGAACAAGCTTGCGGTACGCCTGCTGCCGTGTGACGTCCTTGCCCGCGTGGCACCCGTCGGGCATCACGTCGCTGAGTTCGAAATCGAGCTTGCTCGACGGCTCGCTGCAACCGATAGCCCCGTCGCTGCGCTCGACCCCAGGGTCGAACCCCGCGTCTACGAGATTGACGGCTTCGCGGTCACGCTTTGGACCTACTACCCATCGGTGACTGCTCCGGTCTCACCAGGCGACTACGCGGATGTGCTCGGGCGACTCCACGCCGGCATGCGGGCTCTCGGTGTCAGGAGCCCGCACTTCACGGACCGTGTCGCGGAAGCCGAAGAACTCCTTGTCAGCCCCGACCGCACACCGAGGCTCGCCGAGGCGGACCGAGAGCTCCTGGTTAGCACGCTGCGGACCTTGCGACGAGCGGTCGCCGATCGAGGTGCGGTCGAGCAGCTGATCCACGGTGAGCCGCACCCAGGCAACCTGCTCAGTACGCGTGACGGCCTGATCTTCATCGATCTCGAGGCGTGTTGCCGAGGACCTGTCGAGTTCGACCTTGCTCATGTTCCCGAAGTGGTCGGCGCGGGCTATCCGGACGTCGATCAAGAGTTGCTCGACCACTGCCGGGGGCTTGTTCTCGCAATGGTCGCCGCGTGGCGCTGGGATGCCGATGATCAATTCCCGAACAGGGAGCGGGCAGCGCACGAATTCCTCGAAGCCGTGCGTCAGGGACCACCATGGGCGGCGCTCGACGCGGCGATGCCCCGGAGTACGTGATGGGAAGGTCCGCGGTCATCGCCAATTTCCGGGCAGCGTCGCGAATCGTCCAGACGAGCCCGCCGTGGGCTGCGGTGCTGGCGCGGACTGCCGTCTTGCTGGGGCTCGCCTCGTTCATGCTGCGGCTCGTCGCCGCGGTCGTGCAGGCCTCGCAGGACGAGTTCAGTGGGCTCGGTCGCCTCTGACGGTGAACTGCGGCTATGTGCCGTTAGCCGCCTTCGATAAGCGCCCGTTGTACCCGCCGGACTGTCTCACATACGGTCGTTTGCGGACGGCCGCCGGACCGGACTTGGTCTCACGTAGTTCGCCAAGACGCTGCGACTGACACCCGATCCCGGTCGCTCGCCCTGATGCTCCGATGCCGGGCGCCGTGCGGTGGTGACACGGCAGGCGTCCCACCGCACGGCCAGATCTTGTTACAGGATTTGCTGGTGGAGTCTGTGGGTAGGCGTCGGCCGCAGTGGCGGGGTGAGCGGAAGGCGGTGTTGGTGCGGGTGCCGGTCGCGTTGGCACAGGATTTGATCGAGGCGGCCGCGCGTGAGCATCGGTCGGTCAGTGAGCATTGCGCCGCGTTGTTGGCTGAGGTCGTTTCGGCTCAGTCCGGTCGAGTGCTGCGGTGACCGAGGTCGCTGCTGACCGGTTCCCGGACGTGCGCGTGTCCGGTTCGGTCCTGCCGTCGGCGTTGGGCTCTGTTGGGGATAGCGCGGGGTTGCGGAAGGCGCGGGGCGCGTTCTTCACTCCGGTCGAGCTGGCCCGGTACATCAGCCGGTGGGCGTTGCGGACGGCCACCGATCGGGTGTTGGAGCCCTCGTGTGGGGAGGCAGCGTTCCTTCTTGCTGCGGCGGGTCGCCTCGATGAGTTGGGTGCGACCGCGGGTGTGGGGCAGTTGGTTGGTGCAGAGCTGCACGCGGCGAGCGCTGCGCGGGCGCAGCGGGTGGTGGCGCAGGCTGGGTGGCCAGTGTCGATCATGGTCGGTGACTTCTTCGCGTTGCCGCGTGCCCGCGAGTTTGATGCGGTCGTGGGGAACCCGCCGTTCGTGCGCTTTCAGGGCTTCAACGGCTCCTCGCGGGCCGCGGGGCGGCAGGCCGCGCTAGCCGGTGGGGTGGGCTTGACCGGGTTGGCGTCCTCGTGGGCGGCGTTCACGGTGCACAGCGCGGAGTTCGTCTGTCCCGGCGGTCGGCTGGGGCTGGTTTTGCCGGCGGAGTTGCTGACGGTGAACTACGCCGCGCAGGTCCGGCGGTATCTGATGGAACGCTTCGGTCGGGTCCGGCTGGTGGTGTTCACCGAACGGGTCTTCCCCGGGGTGCTGGAGGAAGTTGTTCTGCTCCTGGCCGAGGATGCCCTGTCCCCCGGGGGCACTGATCACTGCGAGCTGCTGCAGGTCGGGTCCGCAACGGACTTAGCCCGTCAGCTTGATGAGCCCCACACCCGACACACCTGGCGGCCCACCGACACCAGCGCGAAGTGGACCCCGGCGCTGCTGACCGCCCCGGCGCTGCAGGTCTACGGCCCGTTGGTCACCGGCCCGCACAGCACCCCGCTGCTGAGCTGGGGAGAGACCACACTGGGTGCGGTCACCGGCCGCAACGCCTACTTCGCCCTGTCCCCCGCCCGGGCCGCGCAGCTTCGCCTGGCACCGCAGGAGACGTTGCCGCTGTCCCCGCCAGGTAGCCGGCACCTGCGCGGGTTGAGCGTGAGCGCCGCGCGGTGGCGGGAGCTGGGTGCGGCCGGGTCGGCGACCTTGCTGTTCCGGCCCGGACCGGATCGGGCGACGTTGTCGGCCGGGGCCCGCAGCTACCTGCGCGGCGGGGAACGCGACGGGATCGACCAGGCCTACAAGTGCCGGGTCCGCAGCCCATGGTGGCAGGTCCCGGTCAGTGACCCAGCTGACCTGCTGTTGACCTACATGAACGCCGACACCCCGCGGCTGACCACTAACACCGTCGGTGTCCGGCACCTCAACAGCGTCCACGGGGTGTACCTGCGTCCTGAGCTACGCGAGTTGGGGCGTGAACTGCTGCCCTTAGCGAGCCTGAACAGCTTGACGTTGCTGGGAGCTGAACTCGTCGGCCGCGCCTACGGCGGGGGGATGCTCAAACTTGAGCCGCGTGAGGCCGACCAACTGCCCGTCCCCACTCCGGAGCTGGTTCGCGCGGCCAGCGCAGCCTTGCGAGCTCGGCGACCCGCCGTGCGGGCGGCGCTGGCCCGCGGGGACCTGCTTGGGGCGGTCCGACACATCGATCAGGTCCTGCTCCGTGAGCACATGGCGCTACCCGAAGGCGATCACGCCGAGCTCGTGGCTGCCCACGCGGTCATGACCGCCCGGCGGGTAGCCCGCGGCGCGACCCGCCTACGACCCGAGGCGTGATGGTCCGCGTTCCCGGAACTGACTCCTTTACCCCCTACGACGAGCTGCTCACCGCCCCCCTGACCGACCCGTGGACGCACGCCCGCGGACAGGTTCCCCAGTACACGCCGGACTACGACCTGCTCGGGCGGCTCCTGAGCATCCCAATCAGCGCCGGGGCGGTGTCGGAGTCGGGGAGCTTCGCGAATGGCATCGATGCCTGGATCGCCCAAGAACTGCGCCGCGCTGGCTTCCACCCCGATGAGGTGTGGCCCCGCGCGACCCGCCCACGCGTGCTACCCCGCGACATCGCCGTCCTACTCAGCAAACTCCCAGCCACCCAACGCACCGACCTCACCGCGCGGCTAGCGAACATGGCCGCGGTGGCCCCCGTCGATGCCCGCATCCTGGGACGGGCGTATGAGAAGCAAGTCGACGTCGTGATCTCCCGCTGGGACCGCGGGCCGGAGCTGCTCATCAGCACCAAAGCCCAACTCAGCAGCTTCGGCAAAAACCTCCCGAACCGGTTCGAGGAGTCCTACGGCGACGCCGGCAACCTACGTGGCCGCTACCCCCTCACCGCCATCGGCTACTTCTTCGTCCAACGAGACACCGTCCGCCGGCAAGAACCCGACGCGTTCGAACGCAGCATCGACATGATCCGCAAGCTCCGCGATACCGGCGACACCAACGGCTACACCGCCACCGCACTCCTACTCGTCAACTGGGACACGACCAGCTCCACCCCCCAAGTCACCGCCCAACCGGACCTCGTTCCCCCCGACATCGGCGCAGCCCAATTCTTCGACGCCCTCATCGAGCAACTCCTCCGCGCAACACCTGTGTCCCACCACGTCGCCGTCCGTGAACGGCGGGAACGCCGGGCGCTGCCGCTGTCGGATGTTGCCGAGGGATCGGAAACGTAACCCAGACCGCGCAGCCTGCCCGCCGAGGCCAGGGCCGCCCGTACGGTGCGCCGTGCACCCCCGTGCCGCTCGGCCAGTGCCCGGACCGGCAGCTCCTCGCGGCGGGCATCGCAGCGGAGCGTCTCGTAGAGCTCCACCCGCGTCCTCAACCCGGCCCTCCCGCCAGAGTCGATGATCACGACTGAGTAGGGCGGACGCACCTCGATCGACACCAACACACCTCGAAGGCCCGCCCTACGCGGGCAACCCGAGGCTGACGGCGCCGATGGTGTTGTCCGAGGGGGTCGGCGCATCGGTGCCGGAGCTGACCTGGTTCCCTGACCGTCTCGCTTCGTCGGTGCCGCGTGGCAACCTCGGCGCGTGCCTTCCCGTCGCCGCACCGACGCCTCCCAAACCGTCAGCCGCAACATCCACTGCTACCGTGCCGACACCGGCTACGGCGAGGACGGCCATCTCGTGCCGCTCGACGTCGACGCGGTGCTGTCGGCTGTGCACTGCCTGCCGTTCACTTCGAGCGAGCAGGGCGGGCGGTACCTGGCGCAGGACGACGGCGAGGATCTGTGCGCTTGGGTCGACGCGGCAGCCTCGCCCCAGCGGCTCCGGCTGGCGCGGCTGCGCCGCGACGCGCTTCCGCAGGCAGAGATGGCGGGCCAGCTCTCCGACGTCGCGCTGGCCCGTGGCGCCGCCCTGTACGAGGCGGTGCACCTGCTCTTTCTGCCGAATAACGTCATCGCGGCGGAGTTCAACTTCTACGGGCCGCGTCCCACCCGGCTACCCGGCTACCTTGCGGCGCTCGTCGGTGCTCTCCCGACACCGTTCGTGATGGAGCAACTCCTGCGTCAGGACGCCGCCGACCAGCTGGATCGGCAAAGCGGCCTGCGGCTGTTGGACCTAAGGATCCGTCCGTCCTACGCGGCCACCGTGAGGCAAGCCGACCCGAGCCTGGGCGCGGCGCTTGAGGCTGCGGCCGGCGTCGACGAAGCCGACGTCGTCGGCGTGGTGCTGCAGGCCGAGCCGCGAACCAGGTCGGCCCGTCTCGGCCAGGGGCTGCTCACCGGGGTGCGACGGCTCGCCCGACGTAGCGACCTGCGGGACAACGCCTCACGCTTCGCGGTAAACGGCATCGGGCCGGACGGGCTCGTGGAGAAGATCAACGTGCTGTCGGACGCGCTGGTGTCGGTGCAGCAGATCGCCCGGGTTGGCGGGACCAGCCGGGCCGTGGACCAGGACTCGGCGTACGCCGCGGTCCAGGCCGCCTACCACGAGGCGTGGCAGGGCGGGCTGCTCGACGGCCCGGGGGTGAGCGAGGTGCAGGGCTGATGAGCGTCCCGCAGCGCCGCTCGGGCTGGCCCAGGGTGCACCTGGCGATGGGGTTCGTCGTCGCGGTCGCGCTGTACCTCGCCGCCGACCGATACGCCACTACTGAGGTCGCGGCCTTCCTGAAGGACCGGCGGCAGACCCTCTACGCGGCGCTTGTCAGCGTCCACATCACGATGCTCGGCTTCGCCCTCGCGACGCTGACAGTCGTCCTGGGGTACGCGCAGTCCCCGCGCTTCCAGGTGCTGCGGGACAGCCCCTGGTTCGCCGCGCTGTTCGGGGTGTTCACCGCAGCCCTAAGAGTCCTGGCGCTGGCGTTCGCGGTAGCGCTCGCCGGCCTACTGTTCGACCGCAATGACGCCCCGCTCGCCGTGCTGACCGCGCTCGCGGCGGGCTCCACGGTGGCGGCGCTCGCCCGCGTGGTGCACCTGCTGTCCGTGCTGGAGAAGGTCGTGCGGGTGGTGACCAGCGACCCGTCGAGGCCGCCGGGGGCCTGAGCCCCGGGCCGTGTCGGGCCGGCGATCAGTCCTTCGCAATCCCCCGCCCGCGCACGCACCCGTGCACGTCGGCGGCGCGCCAGAGCTTGCCCATGAGAAGGACGGCAGCAGGTTCGCGCAAGTCGTCGCGCTGTGCGAGGTCCTGGGCGCGCGGTCGACTGACCCCAAGGAGCGCGGACATCTCGGCGGCGCCGCAGGTCTGACCAGCCCGCAGCGAGCGTCCCGGTGCCGACCAGCCCGGAGGGACGCGCCTGGGCAGTAGCCACGACGCTCTCCTGGCTCGGGTTCAGCCGAGGGCCGGGGCCCGGCTCGGCGCTGGGCCCCGGGTGCCGGACTCAGGCAGCGCCGACCAGGACGTCTGAACCGGTTGCGGTGCCGGCGCTGCCGCGGCCAAGGATCATGCGGGCGGCCTTGGTGACGGTCTCCGCGGCCTGCCGGACCTTGGCGGGGTCTCCGCCGGCCCAGCCGGCGAGGTAGGCGAAGGTGTAGCCACTGGTGTCAAGGCCGTGCGCGGCGGCCACCACGTACGCCACGCTCTCGGCCTCAACCTCACAGCGCCCCCGGCAGGTCAGGTAGGTCGACAGGTCCGCCACGTGGCCGCACTGCAGGTGCCCGAGTTCGTGAGCAAGGACCTTCACGGCGTGGGCGTCGTCGACGTCGTCGCGGACCCGCACCACCCGGCGCCTCGGGTCGGTGTAGCCGTTGGCGCCGGCACAGTCACCGCGCTCCAGGGCGTAGCCATATCCGGCGACCTGGCTGGCCAGGTCCTCCCACAGCCCGACCGGTGCCTGGCCGCTCAGCAGCACCGGCGCGACCTCCGGCAGCGGGTCGCCCTCGGTCTGGGCGACGTCAAACACGTGCACCACCCGGAACCCCCGCAGCTGCCTGCCGCTGGCGGCCGGTGCGGCCGGTCCCCCGCCCTCATCCGCAGGCTGCTCGCGGGTGCTGCCGGTCGCGGGGCTCGACGTCTTCGGCCGGTAAGTGCACGGCGCCAGGATCGCCAGGCCCCGCTCCCCCTTACGCACCTGCCGGCCCACGCTCTGCCAGCTGCGGAACCCCGCGACCCGGGTGGCCTGCGGCGCCTGCAGCGCGATCAGCACCAGATTCCCCAGGCTGTAGCTACTTCGACCTGAAAAACCCGCTGGGCTGAGATCGGGGGTCGGCGGCGACCGAACCGGCAGATTCCGGTCTCCCGCCGTGGACCGATTAGCTGGCCAGGGCCCCGATCTTGACCAGGTTGTGG
>JAABUX010005475.1_pt1 | contig 15585 bp, 12 predicted proteins | sample 5561851 | NCBI WGS metagenome assembly JAABUX01 (sample SAMN10711883, study PRJNA513361) | rock metagenome | isolation source: Antarctica rocks | place: Antarctica: Victoria Land, Richard Nunatak red sandstone | collected 2016-01-03 | reverse complement strand
GTGGACTGGGCCACATGACGCTTGACGCTGGTGGGAAGCTGTCCTTCTGCATCCAAATACGTAGAAACGCGGGTACGCTTTCGCAAAGATGAGGGTTTGGCGCAATGTCTAGATGTTCCACGCTGCAACAGGTGGCACGTTGTAGTGTCGAGCTGACTGATCTGAGGAAGGTGTCCTTCCCACCAGCGTCAAGTGTCGTGTGGCCCAGTCCAATCACGCGGGCGATGTGACGTCGTAGAACGCCGTCCTCAGGGCGGCGACGATCTCATCGACCGCGCGCCGGGCGCTGTCGAGGGCTTCGTATGAAAACTGAAAATTGTGAACCATCCCGTCATAGCGACTCACAATAGTTGGCACGCCCGCCTCCCGCAGGCGGCTGGCATACCGTTCCCCCTCATCACGCAGCACGTCGTATTCCGCCGTGATCACGAGCCCCGGCGGCAATCCGCCGACATCGCGCGCCTGGAGGGGGAACGCCCGTGCATCGTCGCGATCGACCGTGGAGGGATAATAGTGGTCGAAGAGCCACACAACGTCGTCGCGTGTCATCCCACATCCCGTGGCGTACGCTTGATACGATGGCGTGCCACCGTCGTAATGGTCGGTCGCGGGACAGAGCAGCACTTGATAGGCCAGAGCGGGCGCGCCGCGGTCACGCGCGACCTGGGAGACCACGGCGGCGAGGTTCCCTCCGGCGCTGTCACCGGCCACGGCAAGACGCCCCGAGTCTCCGCCGACACTGGCCGCGTGCGCCGCCACCCATTCCGTCGCGGCGACGCTATCGTCGACGGCGGCGGGGAACGGGTGTTCGGGCGCGAGACGGTAGTCGACGGACACGACCAGGCACGGGACACGGTTGGCCAGGTGGCGGCACCACGGGTCATACGTGTCGAGGTGGCCGAGGACAAAGCCGCCCCCGTGGAAGTACACTAGCACCGGCAGCGGGTCGGGTCCCTTCGGTCGATACAGACAGACCGGAATCTTTCCGCCAGGACCAGGAATGGACCTAGCGTCGACCACCGCTACCGCTTCGGGAACGACCTCGGGCTCGGGTGTCTGCGCGGCCGCGCGTGCGGCGGCCACCGTCATGGTGTTGAGGGGCGGGTTGCCTGCGGCTGATTGTGCATCCAACAGGGCCTGGACCTGTGGGTCGATTGGCATCTCGTGGTTCGCCCTCCCTTTTTCTTATCATCCTACTATCTCAACGTTGGGCGCAAGTGTGTGGGCCGTGGTGTACAGGGAAGCCGAGAACGGGACAGGGCGGCCATACGCATGGACAGTGTACTGCATGGTCGTCACCCTGGGGTAGCGACCGGAGGCGACGCGACGCACAGGGATCGGGAGGCAAACCGGCAGGATGCGCCTCATCCGTATCCGCGGATATCCCATGGGCAGGATCACAGCCAGCACAGGTCTGCTACCATAAAGCTGCCAAGGAGTCGCTGAAGGAGGGGCAGGGGGTTTTCACCGGTCTGAGCCCAAATCACGCAGGGATGAGCAAAGTAGCCGGCACAAGCCTGCACTACCGCTGCCGACACGCGGCCTAACGACAAACGGATCGACTTATCAGTCAGCACAGCGCCACCCGAACGATGGCACTCCCCTCGCGCAAGCCGTAGCGTCATGCTCTCCGACAAACTGCTAATTGAGGACAATGCTACAGGCGTCGCTTGGTATGCCGACTGCCTCTCATGCTCCCGTCGCGGGCTGTTGGCGCCGCCGAAAGTCGTCGGCAACCTCGCCCATCGAGGCGATCCAGATCCCCTCATGCCCTGTGATGTGCTGAATGATGCGCTCCAGCATCCGCAGCCGATGATGCCGGCCGATGATCTGCGGATGCATGGTCAGCACGAAGCAGACGTCTCCCGCTTCCTCATACATCCCGTTGAAATCCTCGCGCCAGATCTCCTCGACCTGCGACGGCGCCTTTCCTCCCGGTAGTCCGGCTGCCGGTACCATCATGAAGTGTCCTGAGTCGGTCAACTCCCACGCGGACGGAACCTCGACCAGGGTGGTCTGCCTACTCCCATCACGCACCCAGTACGGCCGGTCCGCTCCGAGTTGGCTCGCGTCGTACCCAAAGCCGTACTCTTCCAGCAAGCTGAAGGTCGACTTGGACAGTTCCCACGCCGGTGAGCGGTAGCCGCGCGGCCGCTTGCCCGTGATCCGGTCCAGCGCGTCCAGGCCGCGTTCGATCATCGTGCGCTCCTCCTCCGGCGTGAGGAGGTGGGGCGGCTCATGGAGGTAGCCGTGATGGCCGATCTCATGGCCGGCGTTGACGATGGCCCGCGTTTCATCGGGATGGCGGTCAGCGGTGTCGCCGGGAATGAAGAAGGTGGCTGGCAGATTGTAGCGGTCGAGCAGCCGGAGAATACGCGGCACGCCTTCGGTCGCACCGTAGGCGCCGCGTGAGAGGGCCGCGGGTGTATCGACCTTGAACGAGCCGAGCCAGGCCGACTCGGCGTCAAAGTCGAAGGTGAATGCGACGGCAATGCGTCGATTGTCTGGGTCTCCTACGTTTGTTGCCACGGGCCTCACCATGATCCTTCCGCGCTCTTCGCGCTCTTCACGCTGGACGTCACTGCGCCTAATTTAGGACGATAGAGGAGCTTCATATACCATCTCTCCCCCGCGAATGGTTGCGCGCACCGGCACGCGATCGAGCGTTTCCGGATCCACGGCGCGAGGATCGGCCCCCAGCACGGCAAGATCCGCGAGCTTACCGGACGTGATCGTACCCTTGAGATCCTCCTCGAAGGAGGCGTACGCTCCACCACAGGTGTACAGAGCGATGGCCTGCTCAACCGAGATGCGCTCGTCTGGAGCGAAGTCGGCGCCGCTTGCCGTGCGCTCCGTGACGCACGCTTTGATGCCCAGTAGCGGCTGAAACGACGACACCGGCGAGTCAGATCTCGCCGCCAGGTGAATGCCCGCGTCCAGGACCGACTTGAGCGCGTAGGTCAGCTGGGCGCGCTCATGGCCGAGGTGACGCAGGAAGCCATCGCCAAACTCATTGATAAATGGCGGTTGTCCCACCGGAACAACACCCATCGCCTTGATCCGCTGAATGAGGTCTGGCCGCAAGATGCCGCAGTGCTCCAAGCGATGGCGGTGATTGGCGCGCGGCAACCGCCGCAGGGCGCGCTCAAACCCATCAAGGCACATCTCGATGCCGCGATCGCCAATAGCATGGATGGCTACCTGCCAGCCGTTTGCATGACCGCGCCAGATGAGGTCGTCGAGATCGTCCTGCGGCATCATGGCAAGACCGCGATTGTGTGGATCGGGGTCCTCGAGAAACGGCTGCGACAAGGCGGCGGTGCGGCCGATGAGCGAGCCATCCGCGAGCAGCTTGAAGGAGCCGATGCGCAGGCGCTCGTCCCCGAAACCGGTAAACATGCCCATGGTCTCCATGGCGTCGAGAAACGGCCGCCGCAGCATCATATAGACCCGTAGAGGTAGCTCACCTGACGCCCAGGCCTCCTGAAAGACGGTGAATTCGGGGGTGGAAAAGAGCCCGGCCTCCTGACTGCTGGTGATTCCGGCGGATAGATAGGCGTTCCCTGCTTCCCGCAGGCAGCGATGCAGCGTTTCTTTGTCCTGGGGGATGAAGGGACGGCCCAGGAGTTCCTGCGCTTGCTCTTGCAGAAGGCCGCTCGGTTCACCGGTCCGCGGATCGCGGTGGATAGTCCCGCCGAAGGGAGCGTCCGTGTCGCGGGCGATACCGGCAAGCTCAAGCGCTCGACTGTTGACGACGCACATGTGTCCGGAGGCGTGCCGGATCATCACGGGGTGATCCGGCGTGACCGCATCGAGGTCCCAACGTGAGATATGGCGATGCTCGGCCAGCTTGTTGTCGTCGTACCCTCTCCCCTCGATCCACTCGCCCGCCGGCGTCACCGTCGCGCGTTCCGCGACCGCCGCCACGATGTCGCCGATGGATCTGACGGCCGGGAACGAACAGTTGAGTTGCGTCAACCAATGACCGAGGAGGATGAGATGGTTGTGCGCGTCGTTAAATCCGGGAATGACCGTTGCGCCACCGAGGTCCAGCTCGCGTTGCACGCCGGTCAGGTGGGCGCGCGCATCCGCGACCGTACCCACCCACACAATACGATCGCCCTCGACACCGACGGCGCCGGCAACAGGTCGATCCTCATCCATGGTCAGGACAGTCGCGTTCGTTAACAGGAGATCGACGGACACGGGCAAGCCTCCTTTACACTAATCATGACGCGTAACGGCGGGCGGTCTTTCCCCCTCCCGGGAGATCAGGTTTGGCAGCCCCAACCGCGCCGCCGCGACATGGCAGGCGACACGGCTGCCCGGCGCGTATTCCTGGAGCGCGGGCACGACCCGTTTGCACACCTCCACCGCCTCAGCGCAGCGCGGATGGAAAGGGCAGCCGGACGGCGGATTGAGTGGACTCGGCATCTCGTCCGACACGAGCACCCCACGCTGGACCTGACGTGGACTCGGCAAGGGAACGGCCGCGAGCAGTGCTTTGGTGTAGGGATGCTGTGGGTTGGAGAATAGCTGCGCTTTCGGCGCGGTCTCGACGATTTTCCCCAGGTACATCACCGCGATACGGTCGCTCACGTGTTCAACGACAGACAGGTTGTGTGAGATGAAGAGGAGGCTGAGGCGAAGTTCTTGTTGCAAACGGCTCAAGAGGTTGAGGATCTGCGCCTGAACGGAGACATCCAGCGCCGACGTTGGCTCGTCAGCCACGATGACGCTTGGTCCCAGCGCCAACGCTGCCGCGATGCCGACACGCTGCCGCTGACCGCCGCTAAGCTGGTGAGGATGCCGCTTGGCAAAGGACGCGTCGAGCCCCACGCGATCGAGCAGCTCCTCGACCTGCCGCTGTCGCTCAGCCGCGGTCCCAAGACCGAAGATATCGAGTGGTTCGCGGATAATCGCGCCGATCCGCATCCGCGGGTTCAAGGAGGAGTAGGGGTCCTGGAAGACCATCTGCATGTGGCGCCGGAGGGCGCGCACCTCTCCGCCCCGTAGGGGCACAATATCACGCCCCCGGTACAACACCTCGCCGCTGGTGGGCTCGATCAGCCGTAGGATCGAGCGGCCCAGCGTGCTCTTGCCGCTGCCAGACTCGCCGACCAGCCCGAGCGTTTCTCCCTCGTACAGCGTGAACGAGGCGTCATCCACGGCCTTGAGCACCTGCCGCGCGCGGCCAAAGAGCGGGACCCCTCCCACGGGGAAGTAGCGTTTGAGGCGCCGTACCTCCAGGACCGGCGCGCCCCTCTCCACGTCACTCATGAGCGTCCTCGTGCAGGAAGCAGGCGACACGATGGTTCAGGCGAACCGCGGTCAGGGCCGGGACGACCTGAACGCAGCGCTCCATGCGATGCGGACAGCGCGGGGCAAAGGGGCAGGATCGTGCCGGCGCCCGCAGGCTCGGGACCGTTCCCTCGATAACCTCCAGCGTTCCTCGCGCGCTTCCGGCCGACGGGATAGAGCGCATCAGTGCGGCGGTATACGGATGTAGCGGCTCCTCGAACACAGCGGTGACCGGCCCTTCCTCGACCACGCGGCCGGCGTACATCACGGCTACGCGGTCGGCCATCTGCGCGACCACGCCCAGATCGTGGGTGATCAGGATGATCGATGTGCGACGCTCCGCCCGGAGGTCGCGCAACAGGTTCAGGATCTGCGCCTGAATCGTCACGTCGAGCGCGGTCGTGGGCTCGTCCGCGATGAGCAGAACGGGATTGCAGGCAAGCGCGATGGCAATAACGACCCGCTGGCGCATGCCGCCACTCAGGTGGTGCGGGTAGGTTTTGAAGCGCTGCTCGGGCGCGTCGATGCGCACCTGCCGCAGCAGCGCGATCGCCGCCTCTTTCGCCTCCGCGCTGGAGAGGCCTTGGTGCTCGCGCAGCACGTCCACGATCTGCGCGCCGACCGTGTAGGCCGGATCGAGTGAGGTCATAGGGTTTTGGAAGACCATGGAGAGACGGTCGCCGCGCAGGCGGCGCAACTCTTTGGGGCTCATGGTGAGCAGATTACGCCCCTCAAATTCCACGTCCCCCGTGACCGCGCGTCCGTTTGGTGGCAGCAGCCCCATCAGGGCCAGCGCGGTTGTGCTCTTGCCGCACCCCGATTCCCCCACCAGCCCGAGCGTCTCATTGGGACGGAGCGTGAAACTGACATGCTGAACGGCGTGGATTGTCCCCGCACCGGTACGGAAGTTAATGCTCAGGTCACGTACGTCAAGCAAGGAGGACCCGTCGTCTTCGGACGGAGGGGAGGCGGACCGCTGCGTTGGTGCGACGTCATTCATGATCAAAGCCTCTTGAACTCACGGATACCTGGCCGCAACGGCGCGGCGCCGGGTAGCGGCTCATCGCTCTCGCCCGCGCGGATCGAGCAGCTCACGTAACCCGGTGCCGAGCATGTTGAATGCGAGCACGGCAACCGCGATACCGATGCACGGGAAGATCGTCCCCCACGGGGACTGCGTAATGTACTGGCCGTTCTCTTGCAGCATGTAGCCGAGGGAGGGGGTGGGAGGCTGGATGCCCAGGCCCAGGTACGACAGCGCCGCCTCGACCTGAATGGCGAAGGCGCCGAGGAGCGATGCCTGGATGAAAGTTGGGCCAATGCTGTTGGGCAGAACGTGGCGCAGCATGATACGGATCTGGCCTGCCCCTCGCGCCCGTGCGCCTTCCACGTAGGCCGCCTGCGTCACGTCTAGCACGGAGGCGCGCAGCACACGCGTGAGGATCGGTACGTACACGATGGCGATGGAGATGATGATGACCTGCTCCCCCTGGCCGAGCATGGCGATGAGCGAGATGGCCAGCAGGATCGCCGGGAACGCCAGCATGATGTCGATCACGCGCGAGATGACGAGGTCGACGGCCCCGCCCAGATACCCGGCGATGAGGCCGACCGGAACGCCGATGAGGAGGGCAAGGCCGATCGCGGCGAAGGCGACGACCAGAGATATGCGGTAGGAGTAGAGCACACGGGTGTAGATATCGCGCCCCAGGCCGTCCGTGCCAAAGATGTGGGCGTGACTCGGCGGAGCCAGGATGGCGTCATAGGAGATGGCGTGATAGGAGTACGGCGTGAGCAGCGGGGCGAAGATCGCCAGCAGGCTGAGCAGCGCGATGATCGACGCGCCCAGGACGAGCGGAGAGCGCCGGCGCAGCAGACCTCCCACCCGTTGGCCGCGGCCAGGTGTGATGAGGGCAGCCTCGGCGATGATGGCGCTCATAGTTTCTTTCCTTCCCGGAGAGTGGCGCTAACGAAGGCGGGGGTTGAGCACGGCATAGAGCATGTCCGTCGCAAGGTTGATCAGGATGAACATGAGGGCGATGACGAGCACCCCGCCCTGGACGATCGGATAGTCGCGACTGGACACCGCATCGACCACCATCTTGCCCATGCCCGGCAGAGAAAAGACGTTCTCGATCACGATGGCGCCGCCGAGGAGGGCGCCGAACTGCAGGCCGATCACGGAGACGATGGGGATGGCCGCGTTGCGCAGAGCATGACGGTAGGCAATCACGTTGTCGCGGACACCTTTGGCCCGGAGGAAGGTGACATAGTCCTGCTGGAGCGACTCCTGCATACTGGCGCGCGTGGTCTGGGCGATGTACGCGGCCTCCGGAGCCAGCAGAGCCATGACGGGAAGAACGATGTGTTGCAGATTGCCGAACGGGCTCTCGGTGAACGGCACAAACTCCTGCGGCGGCAGCCAGTTGAGCGCCACGGAGAACACGAGGATCAGCAGGAGGCCTAGCACGAAGTCCGGGACCGCGAAGCCCCAGAGCGTGAGCACGATCAGTGAGCGGTCGGCCAGACCGCGGGGCCGCTGCGCTGCTCTGATTCCCAACGGTGCCCCGATCAGGATGGCCAGCCCCAGCGAGAGGATCGTCAACTCCAATGTCACAGGGAGCCGGCTGCTCAGGAGGTGTGTCAGCGGTTCATGTGAGACGAGATCCTGCCCCAGGTTGCCGTGCAGGATGTTCCCTATCCAGGTGAGGTACTGAGTGACGATTGGCTGATCCAGTCCCATCTGGTGGCGCAGGACCTGCGCGGCCGCCGGCGTGTAGCTCAAGCCCAGCGCCGCCTGCACAGGGTCACCCGGCGTCAAGTGGATAATGGCGAAAACAAACACGCTCATGGCCAGCAGCGTTGGTACCGTGAAGAGCAGGCGCCGCCCGGCATAGACGAGAGTTCGAGGCATCGGTTTTCCTAAAGCGCTGGAGCCGTCCTACGGACGGCCCCGCTTATCCTACTTATATATCCTAACTTATCCTATCCATACATCCTTGAAGAACAACTGCAGCGTTGGCAGGATCTGCGTCCCATGAACGCGGGGGCTCATGGCGTAGTTGAGCGTTTCGTAGTGCACGAAGATGTAAGGCGCGTCGTCCCAGACAATCGCGCGGATGGTCGCGTACAGCGCCTTGCGCTGGTTGGGGTCCGTGGTCTGCCGCGCCTGCTGGATCAGCGCATCCAGCCGGGGGTTCTTGTAGCCGGTAAAGTTGTACGGTCCCGTACTGGTGAGTTCCTCGCTGTAGAAGGTGTCAGGATCGACCGTCCCCGCCGCGTAGATCGAGGTGATCTGGTAATCCCGCTGCGTCAGCCGTTTCACCCAGACCGTCACCTCCAATTGGGTAATGGACAGGGTAATGCCGATCTGCGCCAGTTGCTCCTTCAGTATCTCGCCGGTCTTCAGGAGCTCGGGATACTGCGGCAACCCCAGATACTCGATCGTCAGCCCATTGCCGTAGCCGGCTTCCTTCAACAGCTGTTGGGCCTTGTTCAGGTCTGGACCGCCATGGTACGGGTCGCCAGCGGTGTAGTAGCGGTTGCCGCTGCCGACCTCCTGTGAGCCCGTCTCGCCCACACCGAAGTACGCCACCTTCAGGATGGCCTCCTTGTCGACAGTCCAGGCGATCGCTTGCCGCAGCTTCTTGTTGTTGAACGGCGGCCGCGTCACGACCATGCCCAAAAAGTCTGGATTGCCAGCATTGCGGGAGGTCAGGTAGATCGGATTTGTGCCGTGAAGCAGGTTCGGGATGTCCTGGAGCGGGACGGCGTCGACCCAGTTGAACTCTCCGGCGCGCAACGCGGCCATGCGCGTTTCATCGACCAGAGAGCCGCGGAAGACGATGCTGTCGACGTATGGTCTACCCTGTTGCCAATAGTGCGGATTGCGCACCACGGTGACATGATCGCTTGTGACCCACTCTTTGAACATGAACGGGCCTGTACCAATGGGTTGGCGGTGAGGATCAAGCGTCGTGACGGCTTTCTCGTTCTGCATGTACGCCGCGCTGGCGAGGCTCGTGAGCAATGGACCATACGGGTTCTTCAGATGGAAGCGAACGGTATACTTGTCTACCACCTGGACGGCTTGGACCTGGTCGAAGTCCGCGATTTGGCTGCTCGCCGTCTTGGGATTGAGGATGCGGTTCATGGTGTAGGCCACGTCGTTGGCGGTGAAGTGCTCGCCATTGTGAAACACAGCGTTGTCGACCAGGTGGAACTCCCAGGTTTTCGCGTCAAGCTGCCGCCACGTCTTCGCGAGCTTGGGTTGGAAATTTCCTTGCGGGTCCATCTCCACCAGGTTGTCGAAGATGTTGTCGTAGATCTGGACGGAGGTGTAGACGGTTGCGGTAGCGGGGTCAAGCTGGTCCGGCTGCCCGGTCAGCGCGACATTGAGCGTGCCGCCAGGGCGTGGGACCGCAAGCGCGTCAAGTTGCCCCGCGCGGTTCTCAGCCGCGGCGAACGCCCTGGCTGTCGATCCGCCGAAGGTGATAAGCGCGGTCGCCGCCGTCAGCGCGCGCACGAACTCGCGCCGGCTCAGACGGCCCGCGCTGTAAGACTGCTCAAGGGTGCGTATCACTGCATGTTGGTCCACCATGAAAAGCCTCCTCATTAGTGGGATTGAGCCCGACTAGTCCCGAACGCGATTGATAAAAAGGCGCCGCTCGCCCCGGATCAATCGCGTCCCTCACACTGCTCTCCACGACACGACATCTATCCAGCCGAGAATTGGGCGCCTTGATGCGTCTCAGCATAAGGTGTCCGTTATACGAATGGTCGCGGCACGTCGTCGATAGCAGCGACCAGCAGCAAGGCCCTGGCGCACGATCACGGATCGTCCGGCTGCACTTGTTCCCAGGCGCGGAGCGCGGCGCCATGGAGGCCGGCCAGACTTCCCAATCCAGCAGGCATGATCGGGGGGGTGTCCGGCCGGCTGACGCCTGCCCGCACCAACGCCGAGAGCGGGTCGAACAGGGCGGAGCCGGCCAGAGACATCCCGCCGCCCACCACGACCACCTCCGGTTCGAGGACCTCCACGTAGGTGGCGACAGCGCGGCCCAACGCCGCGACCGCTCGCCCCCACACCCCACGGGCCGCCTCGTCCCCGGCCCGCAGCCGCGTCACGACGTCGCGCGCGGAATACGACCCGCCTCCCGGATGCAGCTCCGCGTAACGCCGGCCAACGGCCTCGGCCGAGGCCACCATTTCCAGGCAGCCAAACTTACCGCAGCGGCACGGCGGCCCCTCCGGCTCCACGACGATATGTGCCATCTCGCCTCCCAGGCCGCCGGCTCCGAGATAGATCTGCCCGTCGAAGATCATCGCCGACCCCACGCCCGTGCCCAACGAGAGGTAGAGGTAATGGCGTCGCCCGCGCGCGGCGCCTCGTCGCCCTTCCGCATAGGCCGCGCTCTGGACATCATGGCCAAAGCCGATGGGAAGGCCCGTCCGCGCGGCGAGCAGATCGACGAACGGTACTGCCCGCCACCCGAGGATCATGGACGAGACGCCGATCCCACGCGCGCTATCCACGATGCCCGGCACGGCGAGGCCAACGGCGACGACAGTCAACCCCTCCGCCCGGCCAGCAGCGATCAGATCGGCGGCGAAGTCGGCGATGGCCGCGACCAGGTCCGCGCGCGCGTCGAACTCCTGCGTGTCACGCTGCTCAAACGCGCTCAGCTCCCCGTCACGGGTACAGAGCGCGCCCTTCATGGACGTCCCGCCCACGTCGATCGCGGCCACGACCGTCGTCGTCATGCGGGGGCCAACGCCAGGTCCCCCAGGACGTGCGGGTCGATATGGGGGGTGATCGTTCGATCCAGATTGCGGACGGAGTCGGGATTGGCGCCCTGTTCCATCGTCTGGTGATACGCCAGTAGCTGGAGGAACGGTAAGGCAAGGTTGCCGTAGAGCCACGGCGGCAGATCGGCCGTCAACGGGATCGACTCCACGCCGGCGGGCAGCGCGCGCACGGAGTCTTCGGGTCCCACCATGATGGCCCGGCCACCCAGGAACCGCACATCGCCCGCCTGGAGCGCGTCGAAGGCGACGGTGTGCTGACAGGAGACGCAAGTGACAACCGACCGCGCGGTCAGAGCGGCGATGGGACCGTGCCGGTACTCCAGGCCGGCGTAGCTCTCCGCCGGGGCTTGCGACATCTCCTGGACCTTGAGGACCGCCTCGGTGCAGAGGCCCGCGAAAGGGCCACTGCCGAGGAATACGTACTGGCCCACACCCGCGTGGGCGATGGCGCGCGCTCTGTCGTCGAACGCGGGGAGCGCGTCGCGCACGGCGGGGGCGACCCGCTCAAGACCATCCAGGTAGGACGGCGCGACAGCGGAACCGGCGGCGTGGGCAACGACCGCCACCAGCCACTGGGCGGCGAGGAGCATGTTGGAAAACGACTGCAACATTACGCGCCCGGCCTCCCGGACGTGGGTCAAGGGGAGGGCGAAGCTGCCCAACTCATGCATGGGGACGTTGTCGGCCAGGCTAATCGTGACGGCCGGGACGCCGCGAGCCCGCGCCATCTCCAGGGCGCGCAGCACTTCCGCGGTCGTCCCGGTGCGCGAGATAGCGACCAGGATCGTCCTCTCCCGCAGCCACATGTCCGGCAACAACCAGATCTCCGAGCTGGGGACGGCGCTCGCTGGCGGGCCGCCGAGGGCCCGCATCAACTGCGCCGCGCATTGCCCGACGTAGTAGGACGAGCCGCACCCCGTGAAGACGAACGCACGCCCCGGCTGCACGGCGAAAGACGGCGCCGCGGCGTCCGCCAGTACTCCCGCTGTCGTCGCCAGCGTCGACGCCTGTCCGATTATATCGGCATAGGCCTTGGATTGTCTCTCCGTCACCTGGCACACTCCTTCGCGGATCTCTCCATATTCGTCATCCCATACTCGTCATCGACCATGGGGGCGTTCGGACATGCCAACACGCGCCGTTCGCGTTGCTCAATCACCATTGAGCACATAAAATCACAAATGTACACGTCGTGTCAAGTGCCGGTCATTCCCGGTTCCCATCATCCGTCCGTCACTCTTCGTTCGATCAGGTTTGACGGAGGCGCCGACGCGTGTCACAATGCGCTTGGATGTGCCCGATGGATGGGCAAGCGTGAAACGGAAACAACGGTGGATGGGATGGGCATGCTGGACGTCGAGCGTCGGCAGCGCGTGGTGGATTTCATCGATCAGAACGGCCGGGCAACAGTCGATGAGTTGAGCCAGCACTTCGGCGTCAGCGCGGCCACCGCGCGCCGCGATCTGGTCCATTTGAGCCAGCGTGGTTTAATCGAGCGCGCGCACGGGGGAGCCATCCCCAGGCGGGTGCGGCACGATCAAGGGCTCGCGGAGCTGCCCGTCCCCAGCCGGGTCTCGCTGCGTAGCGAGGAGAAGCGCCGCATCGGCCGCGCGGCCGCCAGCCATGTCGGGGATGGCGACGTCATCATCATCAGCGCGGGAACGACGACGGCCGAAATGGCGCCGCATCTGGCCGGTCGCCAGGGGCTGACGGTCCTGACCAACGCGCTCAACGTGGCGACCGTGCTGACCGCCTACCGTGACATCACGGTCGTGGTGCTGGGCGGCGTGCTGCACCACGATCAGCTGTCCGTGTCCGGGGCGCTGACCGAGGACGCGCTCAAGAATCTGCGCGCGGACAAACTGTTCATGGGGATACCCGCCCTGCACGTCGACTACGGCCTGTCCGCGGCCGACCTCACCGAAGTCCAGGGCGCCCGCGCCCTCATCGCGGCCGCCAATGACGTCTTCGTGCTGTGCGATCACACCAAGTTCGGCAAGGTGGCGACCATGCGCGTCGCCGCGGTCGAGGCGGCCAGTTGCATCATCACGGATGACGAAGCAGGTGCCGCTGAGATCGACGCGCTCAGGGCGCGCGGCGTGCGCGTGGACGTGGCTTGCTAGCCATCCCGCACGCGACCGTCATCCGATGCATTGAGCGCCTCCGCTTATATATGAGCGATCGTGCTTGACAAACCCGTTCGACTGTGCTTATATCTGATTAACCAGCGTCTACCATGGCAGGACGGTTGGCTCGTCGGTCCCCGAGACATCATCAACTTATCACCAAGGAGGCCGTTTGTTCGTCAGGCAGTCCGGTCGGTGATCCATCACCGCCGGTCATGCCCTTGTCGCACCTGTGCAGCGTACTCGAGAGCGCGCGGCGACAGTTGTGTCGCGCGTCACAGCAAAGGAGATACGGGACATGGCAGACATGCGCGATCATGAAACAGATCAACCCCAGCAGACGACCATGACGACCGCGGTGAGCCGCGATCGTTTCCTCCGGCAGGTCGGACAGGGCGCCGTCGCCGTCACCGCCGCCGCCGCACTCCCCGCGGTTGTCGGCCCCATCACGGCGCGCGCCGCCGCATCGGCGGCGACGCGGACGCTCAACGTCACCTGGTACTCGAACGTCACCCCGCTCCACTCCTGGCTGACGCTGCTCGATGGGTTCGGGAAGCAGGAAGGTGTCCACGTCAACTACATCCCGCTGCCCTCGGTGTTCGGCGACTGGGTCCAGAAGCTGACCACCGCTCTCTCCACCGGCTACACGGGCTACGATGTCCTGTGGATCGACGATTTTATGACCGCGACGTTCAGCACGGCCGGGTGGCTCGAGCCGCTGGAAAACAGCTTGCCGAAGGGCCTGCCGCAGACGGCCACGCCGGCCCTGGTGCAGACGAGCACGTACAACGGCCACCTGTACCGCATGCCGGGCATCGCCGACGACGTCATGTTCTTCTACCGCAAGGATCTGTTCGACAAAGCGGGGCTCAGCGTCCCGCGCACCTGGCAGGATGTGGTCAAAGCAGGCAAGGCGCTCACCAAGGGCGGGCGCTATGGACTGGGCTTCGCGGGAAAGAACGGCAATACCGAGCTGTTCAATGAACTGTGCTACTGGATGGGACAGGCGGGCGCCGACCCTCTCCACTTGAAGACGCCGGGCGCGCGTACGGCGCTGCAGTTCATCTACGACATGCTGCACACCTCCAAGATCATGCCGCCCGACACGGTCACGAATGATTACACCGCGCTGCTGGCCGCGTTCCAGGACGGCCGCATCGCCATGTGGCCCGTCTGGGACTCCCTGCTCGGCGCCGCCTTGCAGGGCAACGCCCGGATCGCGCGGGGCGCGCTCGCCATTGGCCTCCCGCCGCGCGGGCCGGTCGTCGGCTCAACCATCACCGGCGCGGGCGGCTGGTCCATCAGCAAGTACTCGCCCAACAAGAATCTGGCCCTGAAGTTCCTGGAGTACGTCACGACGAACGCGCAGGAAGCGACGATTGCGCAGTTGGGCTACTCGCCCGCGCGCACCTCCGCCCTCTCGATCGGTAGCGTCGCGAAGACGCTGCCGCAGGCGCCGTATCTCGCCTCCTACGCGCGGCTGAACCTGACGCGCAACCGCCCGCTCGGGGCGCAGGCCCAGCGCATCTCTGACGCCCTGGAGGCGGTCATCAACCAGTACCTGAACCAGCATCTGACGCTCGACGCGGCCATCACCACGGCCCAGCAGCAGATCGACCAGATCCAGCAGAACTCGTAAGACGCCGGCGCGAACCGACCGGGCGGCGTGGGCGTGACGGATCGTTCCTGGAGAGAGATGGGACGGCGTCAGGGTCACGTCGCCGGGGGCGCTCGCGGGTGGCCGAGGAGGGCGTGCGGAGACCATGGCACTAGCGGTTCGACAGGTCAGGCGGGCGTCGTGGCGACGGCGCCGCGGACGCGGCGTGCTCCTCGCCTACGCCCTGGTGGCGCCGGCCATCCTCTGGCGCGCCGTGGTCGCGATCTACCCGTTCCTGCACACCGTCGCACAGAGCTTCACAAACGAGAGTCCGCTCAATGGCGCCACGCGTGGGGTCGGCCTGCGCAATTACCACAACATGTTCGGCGACCCGGCCGTCACGGAGAGCCTGGTCTTCACGGTCGTCTTCACCCTGGCCTCGACCGCGTTGCAGCTCGTGTACGGGCTGGGCATCGCCACGCTGCTCAACCGCCGGTTCAGGGGACGCATGATCGTGCGTGCCGTCAACCTCCTTCCCTGGGCCATCCCGACCATCGTCATCGCAACCGCCGCCCAGTGGTTATTCAACAGCCCATACGGCATGATCGACGATCTCATCAATCGCGTCCTGCCCGTGCGGCCCATCTGGCTGGCCGATAGTACGATGGCGCGCATCGCCGTCATCTTGCTCGATAGCTGGAAGAATGCCCCATGGGCGGCGATTATCATCCTGGCCGGCCTGCAGAACATCCC
>JAABUX010005473.1_pt1 | contig 15588 bp, 18 predicted proteins | sample 5561851 | NCBI WGS metagenome assembly JAABUX01 (sample SAMN10711883, study PRJNA513361) | rock metagenome | isolation source: Antarctica rocks | place: Antarctica: Victoria Land, Richard Nunatak red sandstone | collected 2016-01-03 | reverse complement strand
TGTCAATGCCGGTTGAATTCTCCTCAAAAGTGCCGGTTGAAAAATCCCCACTTCGTTACGGTTCAGTCGTGCCCGTAACCGCGTGGCGGTTCGATGTCGGCGAGCATTTCGAGATCAAGGTCGACGATCGCCTGCAGGGCTTCGGCGGTCGCGGTGTCGCGAAGTCCGTCGGGCAACGCATCGGCCCACGCGGCGTAGTCGGCCTGTAGCGCGAGCAGGTCGGCGACGGCTTCATGCCAGCGCTGCGGCCGGGTGCGGCGGTCGGCTGGTCGGCGGTAGCGGACCACAGGAGTGGCTTGGTGGCGGGCGCGATAGCGCGCCTGTCGTGCAGCGTTGCTGAGCGGGTGCTCGCCGTCCGGCTGTCGGCCTCTTGGCATGGCCTGATCTCCGTTACGTAACGCAAGATGATGGCGGATGGCCGCAGTGCCCTGCGGCTCAGCCGGCGCTCGCCGGATCGGCGGTGATCTTGGGTGGCCTGCCGCGGCGGCGCGGCGGCGGCTCGATGAGGCTGGCGTTCGGGCGTTGGGCCTGCGGGAGCAGGTCGATGTGCTGGCGCATGCGGTAGCTGGAGCCTTCGATCTGCACGACGACAGCGTGGTGCAGCAGCCGATCGAGCAGCGCTGTGGCGACAACGGGATCACCGAATACCTGACCCCATTCGGCAAAGCCGCGGTTTGAAGTCAGGATCATCGCACCGCGCTCATAGCGGGCGTTGACCAGCTGGAAGAACAGGTTGCCGGCAGCGGCACCGAGGGTCAGGTATCCGATCTCGTCGATGATGAGCAGCTGGGCGCGACAGAGATAACGGATACGCTCGCGCAGGCGCCCCTCGCGCTCGGCTTTGGCCAGGCTGTCGATGATGTCGGCCAGCGGGGAGAAATAGACGTTTCGGCCGGCGCGGATGGCCTCCACGCCAAGGGCTATGGCCAGATGGGATTTGCCCGTGCCGGACTGGCCGATGAGGTGCACCACCTCGTGCCGGTCGATGAAGTCGAGCCCGGCCAGAGCCATGATGCGGTTGCGATCGAGCGAGGGCTGGAACGAGAAGTCGAAGCCGGTCAGGGTCTTGATGGTGGCAAGCCGGGCCATCTGCAGGGCGGCCTTGATCCTGCGGCTCTCGCGGACGGTGAATTCCTCGGCAAGCAGGGTGTCGATCGCCTCGATGGGGCTGATCTGACCGCGCTCGAGCTGCTGCACGACACTGTCGAGCGTCTCAAGGGCGCGCGGCATGCGCAGGCCGACGAGGTTGTGCCGGATCCGCTCGATGGGAGTGTCGAGCTGAGCAGCCGGCCTCATGCTGCTGCTCCGTCCGCCGCGAGGCGCTTGCCGACGGCGTCGTAGAACGCCAGAGGACGCGGCGCGACGATGTCGCCGGGTCGACCGGGCGGCGGGCCGTGGCGTCGCGTCTGGCTGTTGGCCGGAGGTGGCGCGCTGCGGTGCCCGGCGATGATGCGGCGCTGACCGCGGCCGTCCAGCACGGGATGAACGGCGACGATCTTGCCCTGCTCGAGAATGCGCACCTCGTTGGCGGTGCTGTGCACCTCGACGGGGCGGCGGTGGGTGGTGTCGGGTACGCTGTAGAGATTGCCGTCCACGCAGACCATGCCGTCGCGGGTGATGCGGCGCTCCAGCCGCAGCACCGCCTGGAACGGTCCGGCCGGGAGCGGCTGCAGGCTCGGGCGCTCCTCGGCAAAATGCTCGCTGACCACACGTCGTGTGGTGGCATGGGTGCGGGCATTGGCGACCTGGTCGAGCCATTGGCGGAACTGGTCGTTGAGATCACCGAGGTTGCGAAAGCTGCCGCCGAGGAAGAAGTCCTCCCGGACGTAGCGGAACGGCCGCTCCACTTTGCCTTTGGTTTTTGCCCGGTAGGCTCGGCAGGCCTTGGGCAGGTAGCTGTAGTGCCGGGTGAACTCGATGAGAGTGCGGTTGTAGACGATGTGGCCGGCCTCGGGGTCCTCGCGGCTGAACACGGTGCGCATGCGGTCGTAGAGGATCTCGCTCGGCGTGCCGCCCAGCGCCTCGAACGCCGCGGCATGGCAGCGCAGCAGCGTCTGCAGGTCCTGGTGCGGCACGAACCGGCCCCACAGCATGCGGCTGTGCCCGAGCACGAGCGAGAACAGCCAGATCACGCGCTCGACGCCGGGCTCATCGGTGAACACGGTGCGGAAATGCGCGAAGTCGACCTGAGCCTGCCGCCCCGGCGGCGTCTCGAAGCGCACCTCGAACGACGGCGGCGCGATCGGCCTGATCTCGCGCAGCAGGTCGGTCAACACCGTATAGCCACCCCGATAGCCGATCGCGGCGAGCTCGCGGTGCAGGCGCCGGCCGGTCAGCTCAGGAACCGCGTCCAGCCGCTCACGCAGATACCGCTCATACGGCTGAAGTCGTGTGACCTTGGGCTGCCGGGGGCCATAGGCCGGCGGCTCGAGGCCACTCGCGATGACCTTGCGCACCGTCTTTCGGTCCAATCCGGTGCGGCGCGCAATCGCCGATACGCCGGCACCCTGCCGATGCAGATCAAGGATCATCACTATCTCTCCCAGTCGGACCATCGGCTCCCCCCATCCCTGAGAAGGAGCATCGGCCATCAATCGCCGGTCGCCCGAACTTCCTGACCCACGGCCCGTAGCCCGTCAGGAAAACTGGGGAATTTTCAACCGGCACATCTGGGGAGTTTTCACCCGGCAGCTACACGTGGATGAAGTGCCACCACCCGGACGTGTTCTGCGCTGGCCTGCTCAACAGCCAGCCGATGGGTTTCTACGCGCCGGCGCAGGTGGTGCGCGATGCGCGCGAGCACGGCGTCGAGATCCGGCCGGTCTGTGTCAACGCCTCGCGCTGGGACTGCACGCTGGAGCCGCGGCAGAACGGGGCGGGGCAGACCGGAACAAGCTTCGCGGTGCGCCTCGGCCTGCGCATGGCCAAGGGACTGGCCAACCAGCATGCGGCGCAGCTGGTCGGCAACCGTGGCGGCGAGCCCTATCACAGCGTCGAGGCGATCTGGCGTCGCGCCGACGTGCCGGCCGCCGCGCTGGAGCGGCTGGCGGAGGCGGATGCCTACCGCTCGCTCGGTCTGGATCGACGGCAGGCGCTCTGGCAGGTCAAGGGCCTGGCCGACAGCGTGCTGCCGCTGTTCGCGGCTGCCGACGGCCAACGCCGTCCGCTGCCGGAGCTGGTCGAGCCGCCGGTCACCCTCGTGCCGATGCGCGACGGGCGCGAGGTGGTGGAGGACTATCGCAGCGTCGGGCTGAGCCTGCGGGCGCATCCGGTCTCGTTTCTGCGCCCGGCGCTGCAGGCGCGGCGGATGGTCACCTGCGCCGACCTCGCCACCATCCGCGACGGCAGACGCGTCGTCGTGCCGGGGATCGTGCTGGTGCGTCAGAAGCCGGGCTCAGCCAAAGGCGTGATGTTCATCACCATCGAGGATGAGACCGGGGTCGCCAACCTGATCCTGTGGCCGGACCGCTACGAGAAGCAGCGCCGCCTGGTGCTGTCGGCCGGGATGATCGCCTGCCACGGCCGCGTACAGCGGGAGGGCGAGGTGACCCACGTCATCACCGACCGGCTGGAGGATCTGTCCGAGCTGCTGCGCAGCGTCGGCGAACGCGACGAGGCCTTCCCGATCCAGCGCGGCGGTGGTGATGCTGTCACGCATCCGGCTGCTCCGGATCCGCGTCATCATGGTAATCATCGCAAGCAGGAGCCCTCAAACGCTCGGACAGTGCATCAGCAAGCTGACGCAAGCATTAGGCCATTAATCAGGGATTTTCGCTAATGCGGACCAGAGGCCCCAGCATTGCAAGAGCCTTAGTGTGCGACGTAGCGGAACGAGACGTCGCTGGTCTTCAAGCGGATCGCATCTGGCACAGCCGGATTTAGCAGTAGGGCGATGACAAGGGACGCGGGTAATTCAGGCCTACGACGCCTCCTGATGCTGTCATTTCTATGATCGCTGTAGGTGAAAACTGATGCGCAAAAAAGAGATTATTTTTACGGCGTTTTAACAGTTGCTATCCTTGGGCAAAATTTACAAAATAAGGATGAGAGAACGCTGGACTTCCGGCAGCCGAGTTTGATGAAAGTCTTGTTAGCGTTGGAACGCTGGTAGCTCAAGGACTGGAGGCTAATGGACGTTAGGTCAACCTTGCCATCGAAGACGCTAAAGGGCTTTGGCGGCCGTTTCAACGACGCACCCCAATCGCTGGATGAGGGCGACGTCCGAAACCAGCAGCCCATCACCCACGCTGAGATCGTAGATAGCCTCGATGAACGGCACTATATCCGAGGCATAACTATCGAAGACGTGCGCACTGACCCAGCCTCAGCACTTTATCTTATGTATGTGCTGTGTAGTTGGAAGAAAGGCGGTTATCATGTCTTCCAAATTAACTGGCCCTCTCGTCCCCGGTTTTTCCGCGACCTCGACAGATTGATCACGCTCGTTCGCAAGGACTTCAACTATGAAGGCCCCATCGACCTGCGCGTATCCAAGAACAACCAGAAGGCCGAACTCTCCAAGAAAGTGACTTGAACTGAATCACTCAAAGCTCAAGAGAACACGATGCCGTCATTGGATCGAGCAGCCTTCACCACTTCCCCGTCGGAACCTAGCGCCCAACTCACAGAGGCGGGAAAGGCCAAGACAGCTCCGGCAGATCGCCGGGTGATTGTGCAAGCTGTCAAGCTGCTTGGCATGATATCTCGAGCACGCGAACTAAACGAGCCGCTCATGGGATTTGCCAGTTCCACCTCCCAGCATCGACAATTTGAAAGGCTGATAGATAAATTCCGTCAGGAATCCCAGGCACTTCGACGACTGAAGGCCTATAGCCCAGCTGCGCGTCGTGCTCAAGAGAAGGCACTCCTGGCCTGCATTGAATTACAGAATGAGGAGACATCTGGGTGGTCGATGATGCAGCTGATTCCGTCTTGCGGAACTATCACATTGTAAGCTGCCAAACTGGGCGCACCGTGAGCGAGTAGCTTCCAGCTGCAAGCTCAGGAGGCTTTCTTGCGAATTTTGACATTAGCTCAAGTCTTTCTTCTGCTTCCCGTAGTCACGAGAGCACAGACCACTTGCGTCGTCCCGGTACCTCTGCCGGAGAGTACCGCAAGTTCTGCACCATCGTTCACACGATCAGCCGCGGAAACGTCGAGCATCGTGCAAATATCTGGTAATTCCCCGGCATTGAGGCACATCCTCGAAAGTGGTGCGAAATTGCAAGGCCTGGCATTCGAGCACGGAATGCAGACCTACATTGCATCGTCCCCTGGCCACTTCATGGTGTTCGACGAAGCTCCGGACCATCGAGCAATTGTCGCGGGGACAATTCTCCAGGTACCTCTTCAGACCGTGCTTGATACCGCCCAAGACCGTGTCCACGAACTGCCGAAAGCTCACGGCCTGCGCACGTTCTTCCTGCGTATGGGCGACCGCTTCCAGGTGTTCTACGCGACACCGGATGAGCGGCGCCTCATTCCTGGCGTTATGTGGGATGCGCAGGGAAGGAACCTGACGCGGGAGCAGATCGCTTCGATACCTGGTACGACGCCTGTTGTTGAAATTGGGCCTGGGGCCAGCCAAAGCAACCACGCACAGCAGGTCAGTGATGCCGCCGCCTTGCAGACAATCAGCGCCACGACTTCTGGAAGTTATGGGCAAGCGGGAGCGCCCCATCTTTGGATGTTTGTCGATCCGCAGTGCTCATACTCTGTCCGAGGGCTTCAGGAGCTACTTCCGATAGTGCAGGCTGGAAAGGTCCGGCTGTCGGTTATCCCGCTTTCCCTGCTTGATCATGAGGACCAGGGGCTGAGCACTGTCCACGCCATTGCCATGCTCACCAAGCCCGAGGACCAGATGGTTCAATCTTGGATGTCGAATGACCTGAATAATGGCTCTACCGGCAAAGCGGTAAGCCGCCTGCAAGCCAACATGGCCGCCGCTTCAGCCGTCGCGTTGAAGGGCACACCGACATTCTTCTGGCGCAAGCAGGACGGTTCCCTTGGTCGGGCCGACGGAATGCCACCGGACATGAACGCAGTGCTCGCCTCGATCGGGAGTTAGAAAGAGTGATGGGAGACCAGCAGAACAAGCGCAAAGGCGTCTTCGGCCGCGCATTCGATACCGCACGCTGGTTATCTCCCAGCCTGTCGAACACAATCAACCTGAAACGCATCCGTCGTAGCGGCGTCTTTATCCAAGATTTAGCCGAAGTCGTCAGGACCCAGCATTGTCGAGGTTATGCGGGTATCATACTCGATAGTTCCGGTAAGATTGACCTCCAGGCCACGGCAGCTGCCATGAACATGGACGCGGCTTCGTTCATGGGGCGGATCTACTTGCGGCGTGACCAAACACGGCGTGGGGCATTGGGTTCATTTTGTCTGGGTTGGGTCGTCCTGCTGTTCTGGCTCTACGAGATGTTGTTCCTAAGCTGGTCCGGTAGTCGCTTACTCTCGGGGCTATTCTTCCTACCGTTCTGCGCGAGCTTGTTCGTGTTTGCGTTCCGCAACGCCTGGTTGAACTGGCAACTGCGAACGCGCCGGGTCGGCGGCACTGGATCAGCCACCGCCTTCTTGACGACGACTGAAGGTTTCCTGCCGAGATGACATCCTAAAATGTCCCTGGTGGAGCATTCTCGGCTCCGCCCGCTGCTCCGGTTGCCCACTGTGAGTGTTCATAATCAGCCCGGCCGAGAGACACACTAGGATCGGCAGGCCGGACGATCGTCCGATCCCGGCTGGCAACCGGTGGCGTCCAGGTGGCCCTGGCAGAGCCGTATGCAGCGTATGGGTCGTAACTTGGGTGTAAGAGTGGCGGCGCTTTTGGCGCTCGGTAGTTCGCTGACGTCTCGACGTTACCACCTGTGCATCCTTCGAGTGCCAAGGCGCTCAAGATATATAAAACAATAGTTCGCATGATAGCCTCCTACAAGAGAGATGATCATGCGAAGCTACGGTGCAACCGCGGCTACTCGAGTCCATGTATTTTGAGCCGAGTTATTTGGCGGTCATTGGTTTCCTGGATGAACTTGATTTCCTCCTTTTGCCACAACATGTCCTCTTCGCAGTCACCAATACGGCTTTTCAAATCAGCGATATGGCGTTCCAGACCGGCAATATACGCGTCTCTTTCAAGCAGGAGGTTTTGCAAGCGTGAAGCCTCATCCTGCCAGGTCCATACCTTAGGCTGCCTCCATTTACTCAAAGCTTCCCGTACATATTGCGCCTGCCTGGCGTGTAGCGCGTCTATCTGGACTGATAGACGGCCCTGCCTATAATCATGCGAGTTACTTTCGCCTATTCCAAACATTCAACTCTCCGCGTCACTGCAGGATGTTTCAGTAATCTGCCGCATCGTCGTGTTATTCTCAACAGGCCTTTTGCTCCAGCCGCTCTAACGAGTGAGACGCTACCTCCGGATCGGTGATCAATTCGGTCCGGACAGCATTCCCCCTCCCGGTGGAGGAGGGGGCCCGGGCGGACTTTCTGCTCCCGGTGGAGGAGGGGGCGGCGGCGGACGAGCGAGCAACCCTACTACATTGGCGGCGCCTATGGCCGTCGCGTCCTTGGCGAACTGGTGCATGTCTACCCGGTCGCCGCTCGAGAACCCGATTATGCGGGGGAGCTGTTCTGGTAGCATCGAGACCAACCGGAACGACAGCAACGCTGCTGTCATGTGCAGCACGACGAAGATCATCAGGAGCACGATCACGCCGATGAGGTTCGTCACGAGCCAGCCGTTAGACAGAATGAACCCCGCCATGACCCCGAAGGTTTGATGGATCAACCAGCACATTGCGCTGAAGATGAAATAGCCAAGGAAGAGCCCGATTAACATGAAGACAGGCCGGAATAAGACGTTGAAAAGCAGGGCATAGCCCTCCTGCGCCTTTCCGTGCAGGCCTTCCCCTGACGTCGTCATGTGGGCCAGCATCCAGAGCGGCACGGCGACGACGGCTTCACATACCAGTATCAGCCAGCCAATAACCCCGGCGATCCAAATTATGTAAGGAATGCTTGGAAGAACGTAGGAAATGATCAGGCCTGGAATGAGCAGCGCCATACACCCCGTCATGATCGGAGTTGCTAAGAACGTGATCATGTTGTGGACAACCAGGGTGCTTGCAGCGGCGATCGGGTTGCCACTCAGCAAACTGAAAGCCGCCATGCCGACCGTGCCCGTCGTCGACGAGAGCAGTCCGGCCGTTCCCATTGCAGTCAGCGCCGCCATAATCATGGTGTTACCGACACCCATCAGGTTGCCGAACGGATCGACCCAATAGCCAGCGCTGGGTTCGATCAGCGAGGTGAACAGCTGCAGGATATAGTCGCTCAGATGCAGGCTACGCGCGACCTGGTCCAAACCCGAAGCTCCATTCGATCCGGGCATGGCGCCTGAGAACAAGTCAGCGTTGCCGCCCGGTGTGCTGCTGCCATCCTGGGTCGAGATATAGCTCTGCAGATTTGCCATGAAGGCGCTGGACGATTGGATCAGCGGTGCCAGGTCGCTCGAGATAGCAGTGCCGAGACCCTGATAGCTTGGTGGGTTGACGTCAGGCGCAGCGCTGAGCAGGGACAAGGTCGCGCCGTTAAGCCGAGCAAACTCCAGGTAGTATGCCCCCGCTCCTTCCCAGCCCAGGTTCGACAGCTGGTATTGATTTGCCACCCCTTGAGTGAAGGTGTCCAGCGCCACTGGACTTCCTGCAGCCTTGGTGAACGCGGTCTGCAGACTCCGGCGAACTTTGGTGGCCTCGTCCAACAATCTGGCTTGATAATCCTGAACCGCGGCGACCATGACGGTCATCAGTGGGGCCAACGAACTCGAATGTTTCGTTTGCCAGAACTGCTGTGCGACCTGACCGACCTGGGTCACGATGTCGTTTCGTAGAACCTGCTCCAGCGCTGTTTGCTGCAGGCTGGTCTTGTCGACTGACACTCCCAGAATATTCGTAGCCGCTGAACCGGTCGTCCGGACGGTGACGGTGCCACAGGCTGGCGAGCCCCAGCCGTTCCCCGCGCTGAGGTTGTAGGCATAGGTCACGTAGCCGCCGAGCTCGCCACCGACGCCGGCCACAGATGTCGTCGGGTTCCAGGTCGTGATCTTCGGCTCCGGAACAAGCTTCGGATTTCCGGAGGCCAAATTCACCAGCGATTTGCAGAGCTCGTTTTCGATCAGTCCCGCGACGATCGCCTTCGTGCCGGGGATGATCGGTTGGGCGATTACCCGCCCGTCAGGACCGATTGCCTGGACAGCCTTCTTGTAGACGACGTTCGCCATGCCTGTGCCCCACATGGCCGTCTGCACCACCAGGGCCTGCCCCGAGCTGAAACCACTTGGGAGCGGGAACATCATGACGACGGCAAAGCCGATCCGAAGCACCGTTATGCCGGTTTGATTGCTACCCAGCAGACGAGAGGTTTCCGCACCACGATAGACGTGCATCAGGCTCGAGTAACATACGAACACCATCGTGATCGCGGCAACGAAGCCGGTCATTTCGCCGACGATCTCGCCGATGACCGTGCTCTCGTTCTGCGGCGGTGCCGCAGTCAACCCGGTGTTGCTCAGCACCGGGAACAGGTCGTTGATGATCTGTGCTGCCCAATCGGTTCCGGGCTGCAGAGACGACCATTGGACATTGTAGTTAGCCGGTGCCGCAGCAAGTCCCGGCTGGGCAATCATAATAAGTGCAAGCAGGACGGGCAGAAGCAGGAAGAGCAGTCGCATGGCATCCTCGTCGGGTCCTATATCCGACGAGGATGCCCGGCTTCGATGCGACCGGAGCCAAACCTACATGCCAGGGGATGGACTTGCCGAAGCTTCCTGGCGAGCATCGCGGTTGAGCAGGGATCTCACGGCTTCCACTGCCTTCTCGACCACCGCCTTGATCTTTTCCCCCAGTTCCTCGGTCATGCTTTTTCCCTCCTTGGATCCGGGTAGGCCCGCAGCGGACTTACCGACCTCCGCGTCGAGCTTCTCGAAGCGTGCGCCGATCGCCTCGGCCGAGGTGCGAGAGGGCGGGGACGCGTTTTCGGGGAGCCGCAAACCGATGGCCTTCATAGCCCCGCCGAGAGCGGTCTCAGGTTGATGTGTCGGTTCGGCAACTGCCTCGGCTGCGCCGCGTGCACGACCAAAAGCGGTTACAGCTTCCACCGCCTTGTCATGGCTTTCCGCGAACCCCTTGCTGAACTCGCGCTCGCCCTGGAATTGCTTACTTAGGCCTTCGTATCTCCCACCTTCGCGCATCTCCGCGAAGACGCCTGTCAGGCCCCGAGGATCGCTTTTCGCCGCATCGTTGATCCGAGCCATCACCGAGCCGCCCGGTCCGTTTGCGAACGCGCGCATGGCCTCCACGGCTGCGACACCAGCAACCTCGGCGGCCTTGAGCACCTTCTCGTCCCGCTCGTTCTGCATAGTCTCACGGAAGCTCGCGTGCCGTTCGGTCATCGGGGTAGGCGGTTTGTCCCATGGGTTCGGGTTGACTTGATTGCCATCGGGACGCACGGCGGAGAGCAATCGGCTGACCGTTCCAGGCTGCCTGACAAAGTCCTGCTGCCGTGCATTTACATCGCCGCCGCCTGGAGACGCGTTTACCCGTTCCTCTGTTTTGCTCTGGTCGGTCCCGGTCGTCCCAGCATTTTTTGGAGCACCCTTGTGTTCCGGCGCAGACTCAAGGCGGCTTCGGTTCTCTAGAGCATCAATCTGGCTTTCAATTGGAGAAGCCTTTTGGTCTGCCGCCTTTACGGTGTCGGCTGCCAGCGTCCGGATGTCACGAATAAGGTCCCGGCTTTCAAGACCCGGTGTCGTCTTGAGCAGGTCACCGACACGATCGTTTTGCAGACCGGGAAAGCTGCCGGCCAGCCGGGTCATCTCTTCCCGAATGCCAGAGGACATCGCCAGAGGGCCGGAATGCTTTTCCGTATCCTGAACGATGTAGGCTACCCTCGTCCGGAAGGCGGCATCTTCGATTTGCCCCGGACGTTGGCTCGCCGCGGTTAGCCACTCTATTTGTTTCGCCAGCTTCGGGTCGCTTTGCTTGATAAATTTGGCTGCTTCCTCGAGTTTATCCAGAAGGTCGCGTGTTGGGTCCTTGACCTCTGGGGAACGTGTGCCGCCCCCTAATGATCCGTCTGCCATAGGAGTTGTTCCTGTTCTGCCGCTTAATTTGAAGCGATGGTGGGAGAAGTCATGGGCGTCACGCCCTTCGAACCCTGCTCTGTCATGGTCGCAAGCTGGGTCGCGCTAAGGGAGGCGTTGAACTCGGCTATCCGATAGCTCTGCAAGGCGATGTAGTTTTGTAGGGCTAGTTCCGTGGCAACCTCGCGCATGACCGATGCGGGCGGCATCTGCTGGAGCATTCCCGCCCACCTCACCCCGGAGATGCGGCGGTTCACCTCCAGGCTGACTGTCTGCAGCCAGGACGCTTTCTGGAGGGCGGGTTGCCCTTCAGCCTGCAATTCCGCCTGCTGATCAGGGGTCAGTGTCATAGTGGGGGCTAGGGAGGTCAGAATTCTGCTGAACACCATTCGGGCCAGAGACATCCTCGCGTTGTATCGCCGTCGTTCCAGGAAAGCCGCCTTGGCGCTGACCGACGTGAGCTGGTCACCGCGCAGCGCCGCAGGAGCCACCGGTTGGATCAGGCTGGTGACATAGTCGTTTGCCGTATCCAAGCCGCCATTGGCCGCGAGGCTATCCTGGCCGAACAGACTGATCGCCTCCTGGTCGCCGTCGGGATATTTGCTGACCGTTGTGCAGAGGCCCTCTTGTTGATCCGCCGCCGAGCAGTATCGCAACAGGTGGAGGTTGGTGTTGGCTTCGACACCCTGCGCGATGCCGTAATAGGAGGGTGTTCCAGGCTTCGCCTCCCCCCGCGCATCGGTCACGCTCTGTATCGATCGCAGCATCCCTAGTGCTTGGCCCGAAGCCGCAACTATGGACTGGTTGCTGTCGAGAGTCGTGCAGAACTCCGGGCTCGCTGTCTGCTCGTCGCGGATCTCGACGTCTCTCAGGCGCTTCTGCTGTGTCGCCTGCACCAGGTTGTTGGCGTCCGCGATCTGCTCGGAGGCACCGACCGAGGCCTTGCTATAGTTCGATAGCTGCGAGAAGCCGTTGGACAGCATCGTGGAGAGCGAACTCGGGTTGGTGAGGTCGGTCAGCGCGTTGATCGATTTATTGACAGCCTTATTCATGGCCTCGATGGCGCCATCGACCAGAACGTCGATCACTGGAGAACCGGCCGCCATCGCCGGAGAAGCATGAAGAAGCGTCGCGCCGATGGCGACGGCCGCGGTTGCATTAAGAAGGTGCCTTTTATTCATAGCACGCCGCATCAGTATACGCCGCCGGTCTGCACGACCGGATAGCCGGTTGGTGCCGAGGGTTGACCATTGATGTAGAGACCGTTCCCGTTCCCCGTCTGGAAGCCGCTACCGATGCCGACGAGGGACGGGCCGCCGCCGCCGAAGGACAGCTTGGGACAGAGCAACCCACTGCCGGCAAACCCGCCGAAACCGAGATCGAACCCTGAAATCGAGAGACCGCACTGGCCGGAACCGACGACGCTCTGCCACGCGGAATCCACAGCGGCGCAGATCTGGCCCTTGACTGCATCGATCAGGTTACTGGGGTTCAGAAAGCTGGTGAGAACATTCAGGCCGACCCCGTTGAAGAAATTGTCCAGGCAGGTGAGCTTGGTGACGCTGGTCGGCGTGGTCAGCACCTGGTCGTCGGCCTGGATACGCCCGTTCATCCCATCGGCGGCTGCCTGGTTGATCACGGCACAGCCAGCGCTGCCGTTGGTTGTCGTCTGTCCGAGTGCGACCACGGGTGCGACAAGGAGGAACCCGGCCAGGAAGAGGGTACGCATCATGCGCCCCCCCGCTGTTCGGGCGCGCAGGCACCGAGCAAGGCTGCGAGCCGTGCCGGGCTGAGCAGGCGGTCGAACAGCTGGCGCCGGTCCTGACGCATCAAGCGCAAGGCGATCGGCTCATTCAGGTCGATCATCCCGACGAGTGGTGAGGCGGACGACGGCTCGGCCGTGTGGGCAATCCAGTCGAGCAGCAGGATGACCCGAGCCCTTCCCAGACTGATCAGCAGGTCGTGCAGGGCCAACCGCCACGCGTCGCCACGCAGGGTGCGGAAGAAGCCATCCGGATCTCGGCTCCGGGCATCATCGAGATCGGTTCCGAGCGCTTCCAGTGCCGAACGAACCGCCGGGTCGCGCTCGATGAGCCGCAAAGGCGGGTCAGTCGAGGCAACTCCCTTCGGATCATCGTCAGCGAGGCAGCCGCTGGCACTGGCTTCTTCTAGGTTTGGCATGGAGGAAGCTTTCCTGGATTGACCTGTACCCAGGATCTGCCTGATCGATGCGACCGGAGCGGCTATTCCTTCGAAATTCGCACGCTCAAGTGCCCGGTGTGGGTGTGCAGCCCAGCCGGAGCCATGGCCGCCTTCAAGATCCGGTTCCAGGGCGCCCCACCTTTCCAGTCAACTACCGTATCCAGGCTGACGCCGGGGCCGTAGGACACGTGCACCGCCGGCGGCACGATCTGCCTGACCGCGAATGACAGGGGCACATGATGGCCAAAACCCTGCACCATCGAGAACTGCGGTTTCAAAGGTGGCGGTGCGGCTTCAAGCATCTGGACGTCAGACGGAACAGAGCTGATAGGTGTGGTCGGCGGCTGTCCTGATAGGAGGAAGTCGACCGGATAAACAGGTGCCGATAACGGCATGACGACGGCGAAAATACTCAGTATCAACGGCATCAGACTCTCCTACTAGGGAGAAACACTAACCAACGGGCGGTGAGACCGGAGAACAGAATTTTCCCTGTATGCAAGTTTCGGCTAAGACATCGTGCTGGAATTACGGCTGGCGTGGCTAGATAGGATAGCGCTGATGTTCAAGATGCCGGGGCAAGCAGGGTTTGACGATAAAGACGGGCCGAAAGATCCATACCTGGTTGAAATTGGCGAAAACATCGCAATCGCGCGGCAAACGAAAGGAATGACACGGCAGCAGCTTGCCGAGGCTGCTGATCTGACCGCGCTTAGTACTACATTGATTGAAGCGGGGATGCGAAACATGTCAATCAATACGCTACGTAAAATAGCAGAGGCATTAAAGACTACGCCCGCTGCATTACTGCCAGACGGAAAGAACGGCGCCGGCGCGGTGCTTATAGCGCCCGACATGAAGGATGCAATTCGGGTCTCCAATAGCATAATCGCAAACGTCAAGGAGATGGCTACGGTCGCAAAAGGACTTCAGGAACTGGTGGTTCGTGCAGAGCAGGTTCAAGGTTCACTAGAAAAACCGCAGCCTCCAGAAGTCGACAAAGAGGCAAATAAAGCGCGCCGTCAGTTGCGGAAGAAGTCTTAACATATGTGTAAGCACAGTTCAGTAATGCGAGGCACTACACTCATAATCCACCTACGAAAGACGACCCCTGTAGACGGCAAATAGTCGGCGTCTTGAGAAGCTCGGGAGACATTCGTTCTCTTGCGGCGTCCGTTTTAAGTGATTACAGCGTCGTTGCCAACATGCCGTTACATGCACTGCCGGCGGCGGACCTCACATGGGGTGATGCCGCAGGGTCGAGTGATTCCATGAACCTCCAATCATTTATGGGTGATCCCGCACCGTTGCATCTCTTGCCAGTCAGGGCGGGAGCTACGGGTACCAGTAGCTCACATCGCACCCCGACCTTATGGGCGCTACCCCTCATTTTTTCTAGTTATAGGTTTTCTAACTTTTGCGGTTTTCGGTTGACGATCCGAACAGGGGCGGGTTACGCACTGATCGTCCCAATGAGGCGCCGGCATGTCCCTGTCACTACATCACGCCGTTCCGACGCCCCTACCTCCGAGTGCGGGCTTACTAGCCACACTCGGAGTGCGCGCCGCGCCATCTACCCGAACGCCCCTGCTGTCGTCATCGACCCACGATCCCCGGTGGAAGGCGCAGAGGTTCGAGCAGCCGCTTGCTATTCAGACTCGCGCTGCTTTCTTGGAGGCGCAGACAGAAGCTCGGCTTGACCCCGTTCCAGATCCACAAGGTGCGTCCGTTCTTGGGATGCTGCGCCGGGGTCATGGGCGCGACCTGATCGCTTCCGCGCTTCAGGTCGCCACCTCCATTGTCGACAGCGTTGCGTATGCACACGGTCTGACCCACGTGGCCGATCGCCAGTTCATCGCGAGGCGTTATGCAGATGCCTGGACGATCGAACACTACACGACCTTGGCCCGACTCTGGCGTAGCGGTGTGCGAGCACTGGATATCGGCGAGCATCTTGGCCGGTCCAGGGCCAGCATCTGGAGCAAGCGCCGCTACCTCGGCCTACCGAGGCGAGATCGCGTCTACACAAGAGTGCCAAAAGCCATCGAGCTTGCCGGACGCCAGGCAAATGACCTGCTCCCGCTCGACGATCCGAAACGTATTCTGACCATTCAAGATGTCAAACAGCATTGAAATCTGACCCCCATCGGCGTCCAAAACTGACCCCTTTCCGCCTGCCCAATCGGGCAGGCGAATGTATCTAGTTCCGGTGCCTGAACCGCCAGCTCTCGTTGCCGGTCTCG
>JAABUX010005470.1_pt1 | contig 15590 bp, 10 predicted proteins | sample 5561851 | NCBI WGS metagenome assembly JAABUX01 (sample SAMN10711883, study PRJNA513361) | rock metagenome | isolation source: Antarctica rocks | place: Antarctica: Victoria Land, Richard Nunatak red sandstone | collected 2016-01-03 | reverse complement strand
GGGCGCCAGGAAGGCGGCCGGCGCCGCGCCGCCCAGCGCGCCCGCCGGCGACGCGGGCGCCGAGGGCGGGTAGCGGTAGGCGGCCGCGCCGCCAGCGGCGCCGGCGCCGCCGCCGCCGGCCCAGCCGGCGGCCGCGGGCGGCGCGGGCGGCGGGCCGCCGTTGGCGCCGTACGGCTCCGCGGAGTAGGCCTGCACGGAGTGCGAGCGCGCGCCGCCGACGGCCCACGCCGGGCTGGCGGCCGCGCCGGCGAAGTCTGTCGACGCGCGGCGCGGCGCGGGCAGGGCCTCGCGCGCGGGCGCGCCAGGGCGCGCAGCGGCCGGCGGCGCGGCCGGCGCGCCATCGCCGGCGAGCCAGTCGTCGGCGCCGCCGCCGTTCTCGCCCCAGAACGCGACGCCGGCCGGCAATGGCGGCTCGCCGGCGGCCGCGCGCGCAGGGCTGGCCGCGGGCGGCGGCCCCTGCACCGCGTCGCCGCCGCGCTCCGGCCCGGCCGGCGGCGCCGGCGCGGCGCCCTCGCGGCCGGCATCGCCGCGCGGGAAGCGCGCACCCAGGCCGCCGACCGCCGACTGCACGGCGTCTGCGCGCGCGCCCGCCGCCTCAGCGCCCGCGGGAGGCGGAGGTGCCGCACAAGAGCATCGCGCGGGGGAGCGTGTCGGGCAGAGGCGGCGCAGGCGGCCGCAGTGATGCGGCGTGCCGGCGGCGCGGACGTGTCGGCCAAGCGCAGTTGTCTCCGAGCAGGCCCCACAGCCGGCGAAATCCCAGGCTCTGCGGCAGCCGCTCGCGCGGTCTACGCACCGGCTGCGCTCCGGCCTACAGAACGCCCCTACAGCCCTGCTTCGGCAGGGCACGCGCGCAGCACACGACGCCCAGCCCTGCCGCGCGCACCCGAGCGCACGAGGCCGGTGACCCAGCCGGCGAGCGCGCCGCCCGCGCTCTCGGCCGCCTCCGCCAGGGCCACGCCCGCCAGGCGCGGCGCTGCGCGCGCGGGGTCCGCGCGCGCGCCCGCGCCGCTGCCGGCGCGCGCCGCGCCGTCAGGGTCGCCTTCGCCCGCGGCCCCCTCGGCGGCCGCGTCGCCCGCGGACGCGAGCGAGACCGCGTCCTCCTCGGTCGCGCTGCGCTCCGACACCGCGTCCCAGGGCAGCGGGCCTGCGCACGCGCGCGCGCGCTCAGCTCAGGGCGCGCACGGCCGAGCATGGGCGCGGGGAGCCGCGAGCAGGCGCCACTCATAAACATGCAGTGTGGGCCACAGCGCAGGCCTTGTGCGTCAATGCCCGGCTGATGCGTCGATGCCCCGGCTGCCGCGCCGCGCTCGCGAGGCGGGGCGGTGCGCGCGGGCGGGGCGGGCGGGGCGGCGCGCACCGGCGAGCTTGCCGAAGCTGGGCTGCGCACGCTTGGTGGCGGCCGCCCAGTCGCCGAGCGAGGAGGCGCTGGCGGCGGGCTCCAAGCCGCTCGCGCCGCCGCCGCCGCCGCCGTCTGCGCGCAGCGGGGGGCAGCGGGCGCTGGGACGGCCGGGCTGCGCCGACAGGTGACCTGAGCATTGGCGCGTCTGAAAGGGGCCCGGCGCACTGCCAGGCACACAGGTGGTTTTGAGCTGAGGAAGAGGCAGGCGATTTGGCTTGGTGCATGCAGAGGGACGTGGGCGGCGAGCGCCGCCCTACGCTGGCCGCCAGGGTGCGACACAGCGGGCAGGCGCGCATACGCGCAGGTTCGCAACGGCAGAACGCTTGGCGCGCTCACTAAGCATCGGGCACGCAGCACCTTGCGCATTGGCGCACACGGCTTCCCGACGCAAGGACCGGCGCGCACCCGCGCCCGCGGCCGGCGCGCTCGCCTCGGCGGGCAGCGCGTCCCGCGCTGCGCCGTCGTGTTCCAGGCCGCCATTGGCGTCGGCGGCGGCCGACGCTGCTGCGCTCGGAGACTCGCCCTTGCCCGATGCAGGCGCCCCAACCTCACCAGCGGCCTGCCGCTCGCCGCCGTCCTCGCCCGCGGCCTCCGGGCGCCAGCGGGCGGGCTCCTCCGCGCCGTGCCCCTCCACAGCAGAGCCCGCGCTCTGGCCGGCGCGCGGCGCGTCGTCGCCGTCGCCCGGCGCCGTGTCGCCGCCCAAGCCCGCAACGGCATGCTCCGCCGCGTCCGCCGCATCCGCGCCGGCGGCCGCGTCGGCGCCGTCCTCGGGCGGCTCGGGCGCCTGCCCGACCGCCGGCCATGCGGGCGCGCCGTCGCCGGCCGCGCCATTGCCGGCCGCGCCAGCCGCGCCCGGCGCCGCGTGCGCGTCCGCGTGCTCAGCAGCCGCATCGAACGCGGACGGATCGCCGGCGGGCTCGGCGTGCGCATCATCCTGGGCGGGGTCAGGGCCGTCGGGCGCGGGCGCTGCGGGCGCGGGCGCGCCGGCGGCCTCGGCCTGCGCGACCAGGCCGGCGACCCACTCCCCCGCCTCGGCCTCCGTGCACTGGCCGATCTCCACGTAGTACGCCGCCCAGGCGTGCATCTGCACGCCGGCCGCCGGTCACGCCGCCTGTCACGCCCCGAGCGCGGCGAGGGACAGCAGGTGTGTCGAGGCCTCGTCAGCGCGTGCGTGACGCGCGCGCGTCCAGGTGAACAGGCGGCTGCAACGCACGACCGCCGTGCTTGGAGGCCGTCCCCGTGACCTGCCTCGCCCGAAGCCGCACTGCGGTGCATGCAGCCTTCCCCCGCCCGCTTTGGCGCGGCAGGGGGCTGCGCCGCCAGCGCGGGGCCGCGCCTGGTCCCATGTGTACCCTCCGTAGGGTCCCGCCTCGCCGCCGCCCACCTCGCCGCCGCCCGCCTCGCCGCCGCCCGCCTCGCCGCCGCCCTCGCCGCCGCCGCCCCAGGCGCCCGTGCCGCCGCCCTCCACGCGGCTGCCCGCGTCCGCGCCGGCCGCCGCGCCGCCGCCGGCCTCCGCGGCCCAGCCGCCTTCCGCGCCGCCGGCGCCGCCCTGCGGGGCCGCCAGCGCGTCCGCCCCGCCCTCCCAGCCGCCACGGGCGCCTTCGGGCAGGTCGAGCGGGTCGCCGCCCGGCAGCCCGCCGCCGCCTGCGCCCGCGGGCAGGCCCAGCGCGTCCTCCCCGTGCGCCCAGGCGCCCTGCAGGGGCTCCAGCGGGTCCGCGCCGCTCCCCCAGCCGCCGGCGCCGCCCGCATCCGGGGCGTCCAACGGGTCGCCGCCCTGTCCCCAGCCGCCGCCACCCGCCTCGCCCCCTGGCGCGCCAGACCCCACGCCGGCGCCGCCGGCCGCCTCTGCGCCGCGCTCGGCACCGGGCGCGGCCCAGGCAGCGCCCTCCGGATCGGGCGCGCCGCCGGCGTCAGCGGCGGGGGCGCCCGCGCGCCAGCCCTGCCAGGCGGGCGCGTCCGGGGCGGAGCTGGTGGGTGAGCCGGCGGGCGGCGCGTCCGCCTCGCTGCCCGCGGCCGCGTCGGCGCTCCAGCCGGGGCCCGACAGCGAGGGCTCGCCGCCGCCCCAGCTCGCGTTCTCGCCCACGGACTCGCTGGGCGTGATGCCTGCGCGCGGCCGTCGGCGGTCGGCGCCGGCCAAACGCAGGCGGGGCCCGCGCGGCTGGCTGTGTATTGCAGCTATGGCGTTTCCTGCTGCAGGCAGCTGTCCACGCCTGAGGCGGCAGGACGGCGAGGGGCGCCGGAGTGCGCTCGGTGCTGCTGGGCGCGCACCCGCCTCGGGAGCAGCAGTGGCGTTGTCATTGTCCGCGACCGCGGGCTCGCAAGCGTCTGCACGCCCCGCCGTTTGTCAGCACACCAGCACCAAGCGCTCTGCGGAGGGCGCTGCTTGCGGGATCGCGCACTGGCAGGAGCACCGCAGGCTCGGCAGAGCCCGCGCAGAGCCCTGCACGGCAGAGCGCGGCGCACCGAGCTTGGCGCGCTTGGGGCTCGCCACTGCCTCGCTGTCGTCGGCGCCGCGCACGTCGGCGCGCCCGCGGCCCTTTGCGCCCCGCCCAAATGCGGCGTACCCGCCCGCCTGGCGCAGGCCGGGCTCGTCGGCGCCGCCCCGGTGAGGGCGCCGCAAGGCTCCGCACGACAGGCGCCGCAGCACCAACACCAGCCGTTGACATGCCCCACCGGCAGACCCCGCCTGGTGTGCAGCAAGGCGCGCGGCCAGGCTGGCCCCCGCCTTGCGGACACTGTGGACCGTGTCCGCGCACGGGGCCGCGCAGGCGGCCATGCAGGCGCAGACACTGTGGACCGTGTCCGCGCACGGGGCCGCGCAGGCGGCCATGCAGGCGCAGGCTATCGCACGGAAGACAGGGCCGCGCCTGCGAGGACGCGGCCGCGCCCGGCACGAAGAAGCGCGGCTGCGCGGCCGCCGCGCCGGCCGCCGCTCCCCCGCCCGGCACGAAGAACTGCGCCGGCGGGCCAACGTTATTAGGGTGCCCTGGCGACTACCTCTCGCCGCACGCGCAGCGCCCGACAGCCGCAGCAGGCTGTTCAGACGCCCGGGCGTTTGCCGAGCTGAACGGCGACAGCTGCCCCGCCAACCATGCAGCCACAGCCTCATGGGCCGCCCTGCCTGCACGTCCTCGCCAGACACGCGTGCGCCCCGCCGCGCTGGGCAACCCGCACTGACTGGCGCAGTTGCACAGGCCGCGCCTGCGTGCTCAGAGTGTCTGCGACCTGACGAGTGCATACTGCGCAGGTTGGCTCGTGCGCGGGAGCCCCACCCTGCCGTGCTCACCCAACCCTGAGTCCCCCACAGCAGTAGCCGCGCACCGTGGGCGCCGACGGCGCAAGCGGCGGCCTGGGCGCCAGCGCGTCCGCGGGCACCGCCGCGCGCGCCGTCCCGCCCAGCAGCCCTGCATCGGCGTACCGCGCGGCCACGCCCCGCGCCCTGTGTCCCCGCACGAACCATGTAGTTCATATACACTAATGGCTCAGGTTCTGGCGCTGACCACAGCACTGGCTGGCTCGGCGCCGTCAAAAGCTGCCACCCGCAGCTTTAGAGACAGGCGCGCCGCCAGTGCACTCGTGCGGGGCTGCTAGCCCCCGGTGGCCTCCTTGGCACGTGCCAGTAGCAGCCAACGTCCGCAGCATAGCGCGCCGGGAGGGCAGCGCACAGGAAGGCGCGCTGGTGCACTGCCCCAGCCTGCGCTGTGTGCGCACCCGGTGGCGCGCGCGGCGCCGTCCCCCTGGCCGCTGCCGGCGTCGGACGCGGCGGGCGACGCCGCGCGCGACGGCGGCGGCGGCGGCGCCCCGCCGCCCTCCGGCGCGGGCTCCCCAGGCATCCGCCACATCTTCAGCTGTCGAACAGACCACATGCACCCGCTCAGCCACTGCAGTGCCTTATAGTAGCTGCCCGCGCCCCCCTGCCGCCCACCACACCTGCCCGCTGCCACACCGAGCGCGGGCGCGCCCCGCGGAGCCTCAGCGCACGCGCAGGACGCAGGCACGCCCCCGCCAGCTGGGTCGGCCGTGTGATCAGGCACCAGCCCCATTGCCACAACGACAGCGCGCTGCAGGGCGATCAAGGCACGCGGCCGTCCCGGCGCCCCGCCCGCTAGGCTGCCGCGCCTCCCGCGCCCAGCAGAGGCCCGCGACAGGCACAGGGGCGCCCGGCCCTGGGCGCACCTCCTCGTCGTAGAACATCGTGTTCTTCTCGCCCAGCTTGGCCTTGACGGGCTTCTTGCGGCCCTCGGCCGCGCCCTGCGCCGCGCGAGCGCGCAGGCTCCGGGGCTGCCGCAGGCACGGATTGCTGGGTACGCAAAGATACCGCGCGGCCTTGTCACTGTCATACAACTGAACGCATGCAGGGCCCAGACGTCCGGGCGCACGCCTGGCGCGATCAGGTGAGCGGGGTGGTGCGCAGCGCTGTGTGATGCCAGCGCGGCTGAGGAGAGCGTGCAGAGCACTGCACGGGCATCCCCGGCCCCGTACCTTGCCGCTCCATAGCCGCCCAAACAGGCCGCTCCGCTGGGCGGGCGGGGCCGCTTGCGCTTGCGACATCCCGCGCTGATCCCGCGCTCAGCAGACGCACATCGCGGACGCCGCTGCCGCCGCGGCTGCCAGACGCGAGACTCCCAGCTCGCTGGCAGCGAGCACTGCGGGCGACTTGTGTGACCGATCTGCGCCTTGCTGCTGACACCTGTGCGCTTGGGCACACGCTCGTCTAGGCCGGCACGGACTGGGGAGCATGGCCCGCCGTGCGCACAAGTCCTTCGCACTCTCCGATAGCAGCCGTACCCTAAACAGGCCCTGATGGAAAACAAAATTTTCGAGCTTGAGCGGCTGCTTGGCAAGGCCCTCGCCAAGTTGCGCCCTGCTGAGCTGCAATAAGCTGCGCATTGGCGTGGCGGGCACGATACATAGGCCAGTCTTCAGGTCCTGCTTAGTGCAATGCACCGCCATAGCTTTGCTGGGCTGCCCGGCCTTGGTTGTGGCTCCGGCGACGGGCGATACGGCGGCGTTCTGCTTGGAAACGATTCCAGCGGCAGGGAACTGGTGTACTGCACTGTGGGCCTCACCCAAGAAGCAATGCACACATACCAATTTAAGGCCGATACACTGGACGCGCATCCCGGCGCGCTGGTGGCCTCTCTGGCTGGCCTTGAGGTGAGTGGCCGGCAAGTTCTGCCAGTGTGGAGCGGCGCAGCGGTCTTGCGTTCTGACGGGGCGCTTGTGCTTTTGCCCACGGGTGATGCTTGCACCAGCGGCCCGGCATTTCCTGCCAGTGCCCGAGTCTGCGCTGTGACAACATGTGGCGAAGAGAGGCGCGAAGGGTGTCGCGTCTGGCAGCGCGGCGCGGTGGACCGGCCGGTCACGTTGACGTTCCACCGCTGCCCAGAGCTGTTCCACCGCCTGCACGATTACATGTGGTGAGCTCCTGCTTCTCCCCAGCAGCAGCTGCTGACTGAGGTGCTGCCTCTGCATCAGCCAACTGCGGCTGTGCACGGGCTTGGCATGCAGACTCACTGTGGTGGGACCGGGAAAGGGGCGCCATGCAGCAGGCGCCCTGGCTGCAGAGGTCTGCTCCCGCACATCGCGGTCGCCACTCAGCTGCCAGGCAGCGGCCGGCCGCCAGCGCTGCCCGGGCGCGCGCGGCAGGTGCGGGAGGCCGGCCGCCCTGCCGGTCGGGGTCGACCTGGTGGACTACGCCAGGGAGGCCGACTTCTACCAGCTGCCTCCGCAGGCGATACCCCTGCCGCTGCTGCTGCATGCGCGCGTCCTGCAGGCGCACGAGGCCGCCGTGGAGGGCATGCTGGCGCACCTGCTGGTGCGCGGCACGCCCCGCGCGCCGGGCGCCCGGCGCCCCGCCCGTCCTCGGCGCGCCGCGGCGGCCCGCTGCGCGCCGAGCTCGGCCGCGCGCGCGCGCCAGGCGCGCACGACGGCGGGCCACGGCGACGCGGCGTTCCTGGTGTGCGCCAAGGCCAGGGCGGGCTGCGCCGCGGCGAGCGGCCCGGCGCTGGAGGTGGCGGCCGTGCCGGTGTCCGCCGGCTACCCGGTCGGCCGCGCGCCGCTGCCGGGCAACATCTGGAGCTATGGCAGGGACGGCGAGGCCGCGCCGCCCGCCAGCGTGCTGGCCGTCCTCACCGAGCGGCTGGAGCGCCTGTCGGGCGCCCGGGTCGCCCAGGCGTACAAGGTGAGGTGGGGGCCGGGCGACCGGCCGCCGCCGCCCGGGGCTGCTCTGACGCGCACCCTACCCGCGCGCCCGTGCCACCGGTCCCAACGCCGCCGCTGCGCAGGCCGTGCCGGGCGTGCGCTTCGAGGTGCCGTCGCAGGTGCTGGGCCCGCGCTGCTGGGCCCGCCTGCGCAGTGCGCCGCTAGGCTGCGCTCCCGCGCCGCGGCAGAGCGGGGCGCTGACTCGAGTGTATGGCGAGGCCCGCGCAGCACGACGCGCAGCCGATGCAGGTGCTGGAGGTGACCGTACAGCCCACCGACGGCCGCAAAGGCTACTCCGACAGCCTGTCAGAGAGCGCGATGCGAGGCGCGACGGCCTGACGCCGAGCGCGGCGCGTCTGCGGCCGGGGGCGGGTTCCGGCTGGGCGAGGCGCGGCCGCCCTGCCCTCGGCCCACGCTGCCTGGGTGTCTGTAACAGGTGTCTGTGACCTCGTGCGCCGCGCACTGTGTACATGTCGGTCAGCGTGACTGAACAGGCGCATGCAGCGTACAGCCTGGGTGCTCACGCGACAGGCGGAGCGCTTTTCCCTTTTTGCTCACATGTGGCGAGCAGCATATTGTGTAAATGATAGTGATGCGCGCCTCAGAGGTAGGCTTGTGGCAAAGTATGGGTACCCTGGAAGGCTGTTAAGCGGTTTGTACATTGAAGACAGTTTTGAGGCTGGGTTGATGCCCTGTTACACCGCCCGGCATCCCTCAGTGATCCCTGTGTGCAGTGATGAGCCGGCTGAGGCACGGCGTGATGAGTTTCATTAACAATGCTGCTAGGTTTTTACTACTAATTTTGTAGGCAAGTAAATGATGGGCAGAGCACAGGCCATGCAGCATGCGGAAGCCCGCCTGTAACAAGCTTGTAGAGGCGAGTGAGCGCGCATTCGGCATCCGCAGCCCCCAAGTCATCACGTATGTGAACACTGCAGCCCAGCCGCGAGCCTCGTGAAACAATTCGTGCACGGGTGTGGCGTGCGTGCCTCCCAGCCGCCTCCCAACTGCCCCACGCGGCGTGCTTGGTTTGGTGGGGGGCGGAAGCACTGTGTCACAGTTGCCCTGCTGCTCTGCTAGCAGGGAGTCTCCTTGAGGTTCAATGTGGCGTGGTCGCAGGAAGTGAAAAGTGGGTGTGACCTTGGACTGCCTGCGGCTCACACGCTCTTGGTGCGGTAGTGCGGGCGGTGGAAGTGTGCACTCCGTCTTTACATTACAACAGCTCTAGTGCCGGCAAGGTACACACTGTGCCGGCAGGATGCAAACGTATGGTCTGCCTCGTGTTGCAAGCATGTAATCTCGCCTCTACTCCAGCAGACTGGCCGAACTGCTGGCGCATGGGTGCCTGCAGAACCGCCTGACGCGCACGCCTCTGGAGCGGCAGCAGGTGGTTGGTAGCACATGCAAGCCAGCTGTCGCGCACACGGCAGGCAGCTGCGGGGTGCCCACGAGTGTTGCCCGCACTGCAATTGCACCTTCATGGCGCATAGCCCATTGCTCCAGTCTAATGGACCATAACGTTACAGTGCACCGCCGTGCCCTGCCCTATTTCCCCCCTTCCCAATTCATTTTGGATTCACTGGTAAAGATGACGTCTAGCTCAGACGTCTGCGCACTACCGTGCGCGCGTAGGAAGGTGGCCCAGAGTGCTGAGCAATTTGACACCGCTGGTTCCACACCAGGGCTATATGCATACGTGCCGTTTGTCATTCACCGCACCCCAGACCTCCTTTGCAATGGAGGCAGAGTTTGGCATGGCGAGTCCCGGATCTAGTGATCAAGCCGCCAAGGAGGTGCGGCACTCTTACGCCAATACAAGGACAACACATTGGCGCTGTGTGCGGGCCTCTCGCGTCGCTTGGAAACCTGAGGTGCTGCGAAGCAGCGCCAGAGAGCTAGCCTGCGCTTGCGCTCGGTTGCGACTGGCTGCAATGAGCTGCAAGCCTTGCCTTGCCGAGGTGTTGATATGCGTGACGGGCCCACACACGCCCTGCGCAAGCTGCCCCCCCCCTTCCCTCCAGAGACTCCTGCAACCTCGAGGCAAGCTGCCACGCGCCTCGCAGTGTGAGAGCGTGTGCCAGCAGAGTCCTGGTTGGTGCAGCATTACACCGGTGAGAGATCGGACCGCAGGCGGAGAACACTGCCTGCACGTCCATCTGGCTGCCCAAGCCCACGCTGCACTGCCTCGCGCCGCAGCCGAGGTCACAGCCTCGCGTCACGCGCCCTGCCGGCCGCGCAGGTGCCTTTCACGACACTGCCCAACGAGCTGCTGGGCGCCATCCTGCGGCGCGCCTGGGCGGACAGGCCGCCGCGCCCTGCAGCGGAGGAGGTGCGCGCCGCGGCCGGCCTGGCGTCCGTGTGCCGCCGCATGCGCGAGCTGCTGCGCGCGGCGCCGCTGCCGCTGGCGCTCGACTTCAGCGCGGCGCCTTCGAGCGACGCGCAGCGCCGCTGGCTGCTCGGTCCCGCGCGGGCCGGCCGCGTGGAGGCCGCCAAGTTCTGCGTCGTTTCTAATGAAGATGAGGAGCCATTTCCGGATATCCTGTGGGAGCGGCCGCTGCTTGATCGGTTTCTGGCCCGGCACGGCGGCGCGCTGCTGCAGCTGTCCGGAGTGCCGCTGCAGCTGGTGGCCTGTGGGAGGAGGCACATGGCGCGGCCTGCTCTAGACCTGAGCGGCCTGCGCCTGACCAAGCTGGGCATCACCTGCTGTGATATCAATGCCTACAGATACGACTGCGAGTTCTTGTGGCCCGAGTACATGCCAAGCACCCTAGAGGAGCTGGACCTGCTCGGCCTGTCTGGGCTGATGTCTGACCTTGACATGTCGAACATAGCATGGGCGCCGCGCTTGGGCCCAGGCGTGGGAGGGTGGTTGCCACGGCTGCACACCCTCCGCTTGACAGCCGGTGATGTAGCCTATAAACCAGCCAGTAGTGTGAGCCCATGGTTGGGCATTGACAATCCACCCCTCCTGGAGGGCTTGGCTAGCCTCCCGCATCTCGAGGTGGACGGCTCTGGGGCGGCTGTTGAAGGCTTGGAGGTTCAGGTCTTTAACAAGGTCAGGTCTGCGCGCGTCGTGTCCGGTGGCCATGTGGAACTGTGGGCCGACGAGGAGGATGCGGCCATGGCCGCGGAACGCCTCTGCCACGCCCGCCTGCAAGCTGCAGAGCTGTGCGCCGAGCGCGACGGCATTCGCATATTTCGTTTAGTCCGGGGGGATAAGTGTGACGTTGAGTGCGCGGAGCGTCTCACTCGTGAGCTTGTGCTAAAAATGATAACCAGGTGCGGGGACCGCTTTGCGGTTGAGGTGGAATTTCCTGAGGTGCCTCCGGATGGGCGCCATCGGGGCAAGGCCAGGCTGACCCGACTGGCCTGGCGCCGCTGGCCTGCCCCCGGCGCGCCCAACCTGCCGGCAGCCAGGTTCTCGACGAGCTGCTGTGGACGGTGGCCGTTGCGCGGCTGCTGTTCGGCCCCGCCATGGGCATCCAGGCGCCCCCGAACCTCACGCCCGCCGCCGGTGCCGCCCTGCGCTGAGCACGCAGAGGCTGCTCGAGCAGCTGCAGGCGCCATTCGATGCAGCTGTGCAGGCAGCCTGGCATGGACAGTGGCGGCAGCTGTCGCGTGCGCGCGCGCGGCGGGCGCTGCTGCAGCCTACTCCCGGCACAGGGATGTGATGCGCAGCCGCTGCAGGCATCACCTTGGACATGCGACTGGAAAGGGTCTCCCCTGACCTGCACTTCCACCTGCGCCCAGGCGGCGCGGAGCGCAAGGGCTGGCGCGCGCTGCTGGCCGCGGGCGTCAGCGACTGGGGCGGCATCTCGCCGCTAACGCGCGACCACGTCAACCCAGAGGCGCGGCCCGCCCCCGGCCCATATGTTGCACAGCGTGATGGCGGCGCTGCGTCTGCGCTGCGACCAGCCTGTGCTGCGGCCGCCTCACGGCAGCCATGCGCTTTGCCTTATCTCAATGCAGCCATGGAGAGGCATGGGAGGGCGACGCGACCTCGGCCTGAAGAGCATGGCGCGCGGCCCGCGCCGCCGGCTCCCACGCCCGCGACGGCGCCACGCGGGAGCCGAGGCGGCGGCGCAGCGCGCAGGCGCCCTGGCCGCACCTGGAGGCGCTCGCGGCGGTCACGGCGAGCGCCGGCAAGGCGCTGGTGCCCCGGTGCGCGGCGGCCCGGCCGCGCGTGGGAGAGCCTGTGCTCGTAGCGGCTGTCGTCTGAGCACCCGATTTGTCACAACATTACAAAGTCTTCGACCGAGAGTGGAACCCTTTGTGATGTTGCATGGCACCTGCGGCAGCCTGTCAGCGCACTAGTCTCGTGTCTAGGCGGCGCTCTCGACGCCTCTGCGGCCGCCACAGGCAGGATGGCGTGTGAGTGCCGCTGCGGAAGCGGCGCAGCTGCAGGTAGGGAACACACCCTTTACACCTTTACACCAATGCGCATGCGCGCCCAGGTTGGCGGCGTACCCGGGGTACATCGCCGAAGCGGGCCGCTGGCTGGACGGCGCCGGCGGGCGCGGCAGCGTGGCCGCCGCGGCGCTGCGCCTGGCCGACGCAGACGGCCTCGCGCGCGCCTCCGCCTGGAGCCCCGGGCTGGCCGGCGCTGAGCCGGCGCCTGCCTCCTTCGGGGCCGCGGGCGCAGGGGGCGCCGCGCATGCCGCGGCGCCCTCCGTTGCCGGGCCCTCGGCTGGTCCACAGGGGTCGCCAGGTCAGCCGGGGTCAGACTGGGGCCGACCCGCCGTGCTGCCGCGCCCGGTCGGAGCATCGGGGGTGCGCGCCGCGGAGACGGGCACGGGCATCCTTGGCCTAGCGGGCGGTAGCGAGCAAGGCGGCAGCGATGCACTGGCGCAGCCAGCCGCCGCTGCGGCGGGCGCCGGGGACGCGCGCGGAGCGGTCGCAGCTGCGCCGGGCGGCGACCGCCAGATGCACCCGGCGCCGACATCGGCGGGCACGTGGGGTGACGCTGAGGCGCAGGCCGCGGCCGCGCATCAGGCGCGTGCGGGCGCGGACGCGCAGCGGCCGCGCGGCGGCGCTCCGTCCGCCTTACGCGACTGGCAGAGCGCGGCGCGCAGCCAGGAGGCGGCGGGGGCCGCGGACGCTGCAGCGCACGCCGTAGGCATAGACCCTGGCCTCAGCCCTGCGCAAGCGCCGCTGCGGCCGGGCGCGGGCAGCTGGGCGGTCGCGATGGGCGAGGATGGGCTGCTCGTGGGTGCGGCGCGGCCGGCGCCGGCGCCTGATCTGTCGCGCCTGCTGCGCGCGGTGCTGGACGGCGGCCACGAGCTGAGCGAGGCTGACATTGTGCGGCTATTTGCCGCGCGGGGCGCCGACTTCGACGCAGTGTGCGCCGCGGCCGGTGCGCCGGCCGCAAGGACTTGCCCAGGGCTGCGCGGCATGCTGTGCAAGAGTGCCTCGGCGGCGTTTGAGTACCCTCAACCTTGCAAGGCGGTGCTCACTGTTGCGAGGATGCTCGCGGTATGCGGTGCGCTTGCAATGGTGTGTGACCACATGTCGCATGGCCTCGCCTCGCACGCATTTGCTCGAAGTGTTGTGAGCCGACCATGTGTTTGGGATCATGTGAGCGACTCACTTCGAGAGCTGCACATGCAGACACAGCACGGAGGCGCCTGTGCGGGGACGACGTCACCTACGTGGTGAACCGCAACATCAACAACACGAATGTTTGCGTGTTTGCATGCGCGTTCTGCGCGTTCAGCAAAGCGCGCGCCCCCGCTGGCCTCGCAGCTGGCTCATGTGCGCTCGACCCATGCTGCACGACACCGGCATTATTGTAATCTTGTGGTCTTTGCGCCTGACTTTAGCTTTGGCTGCTGCGTATTGACAGACACCATGCCTGCTCGCCTGCCGCATGCAACAAGCGGGCAACTTGCACCCTGTTCAGAATTCGCTGAGCGCCGTGACACGGGTACAGCGGGCGCCGCATGGCCAGCCGCGCCCACCACCCTGCAAACCGCGCGGCGCAGGGCCGCGCGGGGGAGGAGCTGCGCGACGCGCCGTACCTGCTGCCGGAGGCGGAGATAGCGCGCCGCGCCGCGGAGGCCTGGGAGCGCGGCGCAACCGAGGTCTGCATCCAGGGCGGCATCCACCCGGAGTTCACCGGCGCGCCGCCCGCGCGCCGTCTGGCATGGGATCGCACACGGGCAAGGCTTGCGTGTGTGCCCGGGCAGAGGTGCGCCGCGCGCGCAGGCCTGCCGATGCGCGCAGGCGCGGCGTGCTCGCGCCGGCGGGCGCGGGCGCCAGCGCGCAGAGCGCGCGCGCATGCACCTGCGGCACCCTGGCGCCCTTTGTGCTAAAGGTGAGACGCGAGGCGCGGCTGCGCAGGCGAGACGTACCTGCGCACGCTGGCGGCGGCCAAGGCGGGCGCGCCGCGCGCGCACGTGCACGCGTTCTCCCCGCTGGAGGTCTGGCACGGCGCGGCGTCGCTGCGCTGGCCGCCAGCCCGCTTCCTGGCGGCGCTGGCGGCCGCGGGCCTGGGCAGCCTGCCGGGCACCGCGGCCGAGGTGCTGTGCGACGCCGTGCGCGCCGTCATCTGCCCCGACAAGCTGACGTCCGCGCAGTGGCTGCAGGCGCGCGGCCGGCCCGCCCAGGTCCGCCAGTGCCGGCGCGGGTTCGGGCAAGGGCGAGCCGCTGACGCTCTGTGCCCCGGCAGGTCGTGGAGGCGGCGCATGAGGCGGGGCTGCGCACTACCAGCACCATCATGGTGCGCGCGCCAGGCCGGCCGGCGCGCGCCGCGCCCTTTGAAAGTGCAGCCTGTGCAGCACTGTCGCAACTCCGCAGATTGGGCGCCCGGCTCGCTGCCTGCGCATGCGCTCATGCATACAGCCCTGTGCCAAAGATCTGGCCCGAAGAGCAGCCGGTGTGCGTGCGTGCGGCCGGACTTGCTCGCTGCTGAGGGCCGGAGCGCGTGCCAGTTTGGGCACGTGGAGGGCGCTGGCGCGTGGGCGCGGCACCTGGTGGAGCTGCGCGCGCTGCAGGCGCGCACCGGCGGTATTACCGAGTTTGTGCCGCTGCCGTTCGTGCACATGGAGGCGCCCATCTACCTGCGCGGCGCGCGCCCCCGCCCGCCCGCTGCCCCGGATGCCCTGTGCCAGCGCGCGCGTGCGCGGCGCCGGCCGGCGCCTGTGCCAGGGAGCGCGGCGCAGCGAGCCGGGGGCTCGGCGGCTCAGGTCGAGTCGCACAGTGTCCATGTCACGGACGGGCGCCAGTCGATGCGCGACTGCTTTGTGGCACCACGGCGCTGAGGAGAGCTGATTTGGGGGCCCTGGCGGCAGGGCGCGCGCGGCGGGGCCCGACATTGCGCGAGTGCGTGCTCATGCACGCCGTCGCGCGCCTGGCGCTGCCCAACATTCGCAACATCCAGGCGCGCCTGCGCGGCGCTGGTCTGGCGCCCTGCAGTGTGCCCTGCTGGCATGCCGCTCCTGCTGGCGGTCTGTGATAGATGAGAGTGAGTCGCCAGCACTGCACAATGATGCAGGCCCAGTCGAGAGCGTATGGCGCGTGCCTCGCCACAGCTGTGGGCTGGTCTGAAGAAAGCCAGAGCGCTCCAACACTCAGCTCTAGAAAGCTGCAGCTGTGATATTGCGGGCGGGTGCCTTGGCTGCTCTGGCGCCGGGCCCAAGAGCCGTGCGCCACAGGCCCAGCCCCCCGACAGGCTGCGCGGCCCGCCTGCGCGCAGGCCTCCTGGGTGAAGATGGGCCCCGAGCGCGCGGCGCGGCTGCTGGCCTGCGGCGCCAACGACATGGGCGGCTCGCTCATGAACGAGTCAATTACGCGCGCCGCCGGTGCGCCTGAGCATGCTGCCGCTGTACAAGGGCTGGGTCCTGCCCTTGCGGGCAGCTGCAACGCCATCATGCAGCCATACATGCCCTGCACTCCCTGGCTGGCCGGCCTGTGTGGCCTCCATATCCAACAGCCAGGAGGGTATGTGTGGGCCTGTCTTAAAGATTAGCTTGCAGCTACCATGACCAAG
>JAABUX010005469.1_pt1 | contig 15590 bp, 29 predicted proteins | sample 5561851 | NCBI WGS metagenome assembly JAABUX01 (sample SAMN10711883, study PRJNA513361) | rock metagenome | isolation source: Antarctica rocks | place: Antarctica: Victoria Land, Richard Nunatak red sandstone | collected 2016-01-03 | reverse complement strand
CGGCCGCCCCGCGCACCTGGCGGTTCTGCTCGGCGACGATGGCCAGCGCCTCTGGGGGCTGCGCCTCCACGAACGTGACCGCAGCCACCTCGGCTCCCGGCGCTGGCAGCGAGAAGCTGGCTGCCGGAGGTTCAGGGCCGCGGCATGTCAGAACATGGCACGGCACAGGAAAGAGGCGGCGTGGCGTCTTGGCAGCACTGCATGCAGGTAGGTAAGATGCACGGCACTCTGCAACGGCGCGCCTGTCCATCCCAGCGAACAACTTTGTTTTCACCCATACCTAGCATGCTCTTAATGAGCTCCTGCGTGCGCCTGTGCTGCTGTGTGCAGTGTCGCAGAGCCCGGAAAATCCTGAAAACAAAGCACAGCCCATTGCTGTGAGCGGGAGCCTTGCATACGTTACGCCAGGCTTGCTCGACAGCAGAGGCCATTGCTGTAAGCCGCGGGCAGCGCCTGCACTGCCTGACAAGCGCCCCACTTACGGGCAGCATGCAAGCGCATTCGCAGAGGGTCTGCACGCTCGTGCTGTCGGACACTAAGGCCCAACCCCCACCACGCCTTGCTGGCATGTGGCCTCCCAGAGCGCCGCAGCATGCTAGGTGGCCCAAAGATGCGCACCAGCCGCACACGGCTGGAGCACGAGGACTTGCAACGGGCCGAGCACACGACCCCTGGATGCAGCCTCTAGCATGCCGGCTGACGTGAAGCGCTGCTGCCCGTCCAGCAGGCATCGGGCGCATCACAGCCATCGAACAGCACGTGGCAGGACAGTCTACCAGCCGTGAGTGCTGAGGGACCTCCTACTCAGGCGCTCAAGCGGAACGGGCCACGAGAAGGCTTCTGGCGCGCTAGCTGACAGGCGCAGCAGGCCCCGGTAGCAAGAGGGGGCAAGGCTAACAGGCTACTGGCAGACAGCTCCCAGGTGCCAACCAGCATGCTGGTCTTGCGAAGACGCGCACCAAGTGCATAGGCTGGAGCGTCCTGGACACTATGTGCTGAGCCCATGCGTCCCTAGGGGATGCTTCAAGCTAGCCAACATCTACATGAGCACTCCTCAACACGAGCGGGCTAAACAGGTTTCAGGCTCACAGAGGGGCGGTGAGTATGCCGGAAATAAAAGCGCCAAGCTTTGTTGGTGAGCTGTTGGGTACTCAAGCAAATTTTGCCATTAGAGGGCAGCATGCGAGAGCTAGCAAAAAGAGCTCATTGGCTGGCAGCAAGCAAATACATGACTATGCTATTGCAGTGTGCATGCAAAGAGACTACTCAGTACATCAGCACTGGTGTGGGCAAGCCCCTACAGCGACCAAACGCACAGTGCATAGCAGCAACAGCAGCCTCGCTGGCCTCCCACACGCATGCGCTACTCTAGCGGCTTCATGAGCTCGATCAGACCATGTGCGGCACAGTGAAACGGGAGCGCACACACGTGCGGCCTGCTATCGCGGCTGTCTGCATGCTGCAGCTGTGCAAGGGCAGCTCTGGTGGTCCCTGCTGCAGGCACTTCCCACGGCAGTGGCAGGCTGCAGGCCTGGCTTCACGCGCGCCGCTGCCTTCTCTACCATGGCTAGAGTGCAGTGCGCACAGCAACGAGGGCATGCGCATGCTTCTGGCAGCGTCTGGTCCGGGCAGGGGCAGGGGCGCAGCCCGTAAGTCTGCGCTGGCAAGGTCGGGGGATCGGCGCAGGTCTTCAAGAACGTGCGCAGGAAACATATGTACTCTGCAGGCTTTGGGCTGGCGCGCACCTCGCATCTCAGTAAGGGCCTGTTCGGCTTCGGCGGTGCCGTCTGGCAAGAGCCGGCGGCGCTGGCGGGCGGCGAGCTCCCCGCCCGGCAGCACGAACACCGCCGCGGCGCAGCGGAAGCCCGCCCGGAGGAAGCCCTCGAGCAGGGTGTGCCGCGCCTCCCAGCTGTGGCTGCGCGCGTGCGCCCCGCCGGGGTTGATGCCACAGACCTCTGCACCATTGGCCCTAACATGACCCTAACCCTCGAGCTCCATTCAACATCACTGGTTGCCGGCTGGCAGCATGTCCAGCGGCCACATTGCAGGGGGACGCCATACAGTCCACATAAGGTGCACAGCAATCGATTTGTCCCAATCCCGGGTTTTTCAGGCACAGGCGTGGTCGGCCCGGTCTGAGACGCAGTGTGGGGGCGCGCACTTGACGTCATCCAGGATGTAGTTGCGCGGCACGCGCGGCGCAAGCGCCAGCAGCGCGCGCGCGGCGCCGTCCGCCAGCTGCGCCGCGCGCTCGCCCGCCCGCTCCGCGCCGCGCACCTGCCATCATGACTGCAGGGCGTCAGGGTTAAGTGCGCTCACCTTGAGGCTGTGCGTGACACACAGGAAGAGGCCAGCGGCTGCCCCAGCGAGCCGCGCACATGGAACCGGAGAGGCAAGTGGGCGGACCTGATCCTGTAAGAGCACCTGACAGAGCGGGCCCCGCGCATGCACCCGCCGCCCAGGGGCTCGTAGCACTGAGTGGGCGGATGGGGCCGGACCAGATCTTGAAAGCACCTGAGAGAGCGCGCACCGAACGGACACCCGCCGCCCAGGGGCTCACAGCACTGGGGGGCGCATGGGGCCGCACCCGCATCTGATCCAGGGCGGCGCTGCGGCCCAGGGTCACGTAGCGCCGCTCCGGGTGCGCGCTGGCGTGCTCCGCCGCCCAGGTCGTCCGCACCCTGCCGCCCAGGCGCCACTCAGCCCGCCCCTGCCGCGCACGAACCCTACCCCTACCTCATGTAGTTGTCTTGCACCCCGCCGCCCCCAAGAGCAGTCAGGGGCCCCTGCCGCCGGGGGCAGGGGCTTACATCTGGTATAGGTTGATGTGGTGCCTCGGCGCCCGTCAGACAGCAGGGCGTTGGCAGACAGGCGGCAATGCGCGAGTGCCACCATGAAGGCGGCAGAGCCCGCGAGCGCCCGGGCATGGCCGGCCGCGCGCGCGGGGCCCCACCAGGCAGGCCGACGAGCGCGAGCGCCTCGCACTGCTGGAAGGGCGGCGGCGCAGCGCGCGCCAGGAACGCGTGCGCGGGGTGCAGCGCGGCCGCCTGCGCGGCCGTGCCGGCCGGCCACAATACCTGTCAGCCAAGCTTCTCTAGTCTGAATCTACTGTTGTCCTTCGGCAGAGCGGCACCCAGGACGCGAGTGCAACGGCCTGCGCACAAGGATCTCGTTCCAGCATGTCCAGCGCCGACGCTGTCAGCACAGCCTCGCACGAGCGATGCAACCACGGTTCACTATCAGGTCCGTGGTGAGGATGACGTGCGGCGCAGCGCGCGCAGGTCGGTGACAGCGCCGCGCAAAATGCGCCCGGCCCCCGGCGCACCGCCCAGGGGGTGTAGCCGTTGATGGGCCCGATGCCGGCCAGGTCGACGCGCGCGGCCACGTTCCTGAGCAGCAGGTGCGGCAGCAGCGGCGCCGCCAGCGGCGCCGGCGGCAGCGCGGACGCCGCGCCCAGCCACGCGCCGTTGCGCGTATAGGCCACCGTGCCTGCATGCAGAGTCAGGGGTTAGGATAGGGTAGAGCACAGATAGGAAACGCCGTGAAGGACTAGCAAGAGCGTTTGGCTGAGGCTGTATTTGGAGACGCGCAACGAAGACATGAGGCTGTACAAGCAGCAGCGGCGCCAGGATCGGTTGCACTGTTCAGGCCGCGGTCTATTGCCAGCCAGGGTGCAACTGACGGGCACGGACCTGGGCTGGAGATGAGGTCGACAAACACGCCTATCTCATCGCCAGGGCCAAACCGGCCACCATACGCCTCAAACGACTCCGGGCCGCCTGCGCGTGCACAGGAGGCCTTGCGAATGCATTGAACCCCTGGGGCGTGTCTGTTGGTGCTGGCCCCGCCCAGCCCCACCAGCCTCGCATGCACGGGCAGTGCAACACGGGTACCAGACATGTATCATGTGCATGAATCTGCACCCACACTACATGTCATACATTGCATGCAGCACGGAAATTGTGTGTGCTCAAGCCGCTGGCATCAAGGGAGAAAACCATGCCTGCGAGAAGAACACCTTTTGTACTGGCACACAGTTTTGCTGGTGGCCGCAGGCAGTGCAAACAACTTGACGCTGCTATGTGCAAGGGAGGGCACGCCTGATTCCCTCACAATTTACCCAATATCCTCTGCTGACATTTCAGTGTGGCTTGCAGCCTCGACAGCACTGATAGCAAGATTTAGCAGTTGAGTGGCAGCCGCCATCGCACACCTGCGCACTTGAAGCCCCGGACCCGTCGTAGCTGTAGGAGCCTGGCGCTTCGCCCAGCAGCCCGAGGGGCGCGTGCGGCGCGGACAGGCCCACGCGCGCCTGGTGCGCCGGCCAGCTATCGGCGTCCGCGCAGGCCGCCGGCACCGGCAGCGGCTGCTGCACCTTGATGCGAAAGTAGTAGCGCCCGCCGGCGACGCCCAGTGCGCCGCGCACGCCCGACCACTGCAGCGCAGCCAGCAGGGGTGAGAATCGTTGTGGGATGCGGCTGAGTAAGCACGACTGCACGAGCCCGCCTGAAACACCATACTGTTTGCACTGCCTGCCTACAGATCGAATCGGTGTGCAGCGCTTGAAAGTGATCCTGCCAAAGCTGTATACAGGAGCCTATCGCAACTTTGTCGAGCCTTCATGTTTACTGAGCTTGCGAGCTTGCAAGAGTGAGCTTGCAAGGAGCGCTTGGGCGAGTATGACATGCCCGAGAACGCACCAACAGGCTGCATCCTTGGCCGGTGAGCGGCGTGGCCAGCGTGTTGCCCTCCGCCAGGTCCAGCGACAGGTCCGCATCCAGGGGGTTGAGCGCCACGGGCGCAGTCATGTCTGCATGAGGCGCGAACATGCGCCCCAGTGGCTGCAATCCTGAGCTGGACAGGCAGGACGTCGGCAGCAGCTGTCAGCGCAGAGCCGCTGCACAGGCAAAGCAGCGCATTGATGACACAATGATGACACGGCTGCCGGACCCGAGGCAGCCAAGTCTTTACCACACAGTTTGTCTTGGCTGTGTTTCCTATGATTATTGGATCTTTCAGCGACCATGAAAAGTGTAGCGGAGGAGCAGTTTCCCGCTTCTCTGGATGCAAGCAACGCATGCACACCCCGACATTGGGTGCCATGGCGCCTGTTACACATTGGTGTTCATAAATTCAGGAGGTCTTGGCTCTGCATTCACTTGAGCACTCACGTTCCCTGCTGCCTCCGTACGCCTGCGGCATGCGTCTCGCAGCACACGCGCAATGGCCTGCCTTGCCGCTCGCGGGCCACCTGCTGTCGCTGCGCCTTCCGCACCGTTCAAAACTAGTGCCACCGGCGGCCTTCAATGTGCCAGACCCTCTGCTGCAGCAGCGGCGACTGTGCACGTGACCGAAAAAAAAACAAAAACAAAAAAAAACCCATGGTACCTCTGATGCGCTGCGTGGTCCCCAGCATGCTCCCGTTCCTGCCGCCGTGGCCGCCGCAGAGGCTACGGCGCGCAGAACCTTGCACGCCTCCTGCCGCTGCCGCACCAGCTGATCGGAGCCCCCTGTTCAAGCGCTCGGGCCAGCAGAGATGAGTGCGCGCGTCTCCCAAAACGCGACGGCCGCCTCGTACGCGCCGCGGTCTATCGGCACGCCGCTGCCGCCCTCCTCGCGGCCGAGCGCGTTACGCATGGCAGTGGCCGGCGTCATCGGCGTCTCGTAATCCTCCAGCTGCGCCTGGTGCCCCCGCACGGTGCCAGGGATGTCTGCCAGGCGCCCAGCATGCGCGCTCGCCAGTATTGCCGGGCTATATGGCAACCCGACACGGCATGCATAGGACGGGGGAGCAGCTGCGGCAGACCCCATGCAGACGTGCATGCTTGGGAAGCGGCGGAGCGGGGCGGCGGCCACGCCTTGACGGAGATGATGCCCCAGAGCGTGTCCGGCAGGTCCGCCGCGGGCGCGGACCGCGGCAGCGCTTCAGCAGCTGTAGCAGCTCCCATGACAAAATGCATGCTAAGCGAGCGAGCAGGGCGGCGGCCGCGAACCTTAATGGAAATGATGCCCCAGGGCGCATCCGGCAGGTCCGGCAGGCCGGCCTCAGGCGCGGACCGCGGCAGCGCGGCGCGCTCTGCCAGCAGTTGCTCGCGCGAGTACAGGATCACGTCCAGCCAGGCCGCCGGCGGCGCCTGCACATGGTCCGCCGGGAACCACCTGCCGCAGCCGCACTTGGCTGACGGCATGCACTGGACATTCTGGTGTGGCCTTTGCGTCCTCTCTGGGCTACTCTCTGTAGCCGAAAGGCTGACAGCGCTGGCGACAGCTACGTGTGCGCGCTCGCCGCACCTGGCGAGCACGGCCAGCTCCTCCGGTCTCCGCTTCGCATAGCCGGAGCGCAGCAGGTGGCGGTTGCTATCGGTGATGGCCAGGGCGCCGCAGAGCGCGCCGCAGAAGTTGGGCACAAACACGTGGCGGCAGAAGGGCGCGTAGCCCTCGCGCAGAGGCGCTGCGCCCTGCGAGGTGCACAGGAGTGTAGAGAGACAGGAAGTGCGAGTGCAGGCAGGGAGGAACTTTGTCTACTGACTCAATCACCTGCTGCACAGGTCGGGCAGTACCTGCGGGCCTCAACCACAGCGCACAAGACGTGGCACAGGCTGCACGGACTGTGAGTTGCTACTAATGAGGTGCTGGGGGGCACCCTGTCGTAGTGCTCGTGCACGAGACGCAGAAAATTTGCCGTGTCACAGTCTATGTATGTGCCGGCCGCGCTCTGTGGGACAAAGCACTTGAGCGCAAAGTCGTCTAGGAAGAACGTGGCGCCTGCAGTGCCAGACATCCTGCTGACGCTCCTGCACCTGCCAGCGGAGTTTGCTACACTGCACCCGTATGCGCCAATCAGGGCCCACCTACTCTGTGCAGCAGGCACAGGCCTGAGAAGCATCGATGCGCCAAAGTTCTGGCGAGTTGGCCGTCTCTGAAGGTCCCCAATCTCCGCATGTGCGCCACTGGCCGATTTTCGCACGTGCGCCGCATGCCCAACCCGGTGCAAGGCCACTCGGCTACTCCGCAGAGAGGAGACAGATATATACAGCATGGGGACCGCTCACGTACTGAGAAAGGACGACTTTGGTCCCAGTGGCTTTAGGTGGCTGACGCTCAAGCGCATCACGGTGAGCGAGTTTTCCAGTGAGCTTCTTGTTCGCTTGCAAGAGGCTCGTGCAGCGCTGATCTGACCATCTGCTGTGCTCCGCGCAGTACAAGGACCAGACGGGCAGGTGCGGGAGCAGTTAGGGCAGCATGTCAGTGATCTGGCTCCTGTACACGGTGTTAAACAGTTTCTAACGAGGTCGTACAGTCTCAGCGTGACAGGATAAGCAGCCCTGGTGGCCGTTGTCCCACGTGCTCTCCTTATGGCCGCTTGTGGCGTCTGCTGTACTTCATCTGACTGACAGCAAAGTCTGTGCTCGACGCCGCGGCGCGGCACGCAGGCAGCGCTTCTGGGAGTCCGCGGAGCGCCTGTCGCGGCACGGCGCCGTGGATGGCGTCGCGATCGTCGCGCTCGTGTCCGGCGCGGGGCCTGGCGGCGGCGAGGCGCTGGTGCTGGAGAGCCAGTTCCGCCCCAGCCAGGGCAGCTACGTCATCGAGGCGCGGCACTGTGCTGACTTTCCTCGCCTGCCTGCAGCTCAGTGGCCTGGCTGCCCGCGCCCTGTTTCCTGCGTACTGCACAGTCCCTGGTGGCCGCTTGTGCCAAGACCAGCCCGTGCTGACAGAGCCGTGCCTCAGGGCAGGACGATAAATGACTGGGTGTTGCATGCTTGTGTCAGCCAGTTACAAGTCTAATGAGCCGCTGCGTAGGTATGCAGCCCTGCATGTCACCCTACCCAGCCACGCCCACCTCGCATATGAAGCTCACAGGTCAATGCGTGCTACGTCTGCACACGCTCGCCGCGCTGCTGACATGCCTCGTGTGCTGCCCACAGTTTCCGGCCGGCCTGATCGATGCCGGCGAGACGCCCGCGCAAGCCGCATTGCGCGAACTTAAGGAGGAGACTGGCTACTCTGGGACAGTGGTGGAGGTCTCGCCGGTGCGCCCGGGAATGCACAGTAATCTCGCCCTCCTCTGCTCCGCGTCCTTGTCCTGGCTACTGCAAGACACGGGTGGCGGGCTCGCCCATGCATATGTATTTATGGTCATCATGTATCCAGATTGGAGATTGGAGTGAGTGCAACGGATCTGCCCTGCCCCATTGGTTGCGTTATTGCTGTCTCATTGCTCATCTATTAGGCTCATCAACACTGTGATTTGCATGCATGCTGAGAGCACCGGTTGCACTGCTGCTCGACCTACCAATGTACACCAGGCTCAAGTGGCGCTTAGCAGGATGCTGCGCCTGCCTGGGCAGGTGTGCTACTCCGACCCGGGCATGTCAAACGCCAACATGCAGTTTGCGGTCGTGCGCGTGGACGCGAGCGCGCCCGAGAACGCGGCAGTGTCACCCGAGCTCGAGGCGCGCTCCCCATTTATGTTGACTTGTGAGCGGACTTCTGCATACACTTCTGTACACTGGCAAGAGCCTGAAGTGCACCCCGTGATGAGGTCTGCCAGCTCACCCGAGGTAGAGGCGCATCCCCGCCGGCAGACATGCATGCGCCCATGGCGGCATAACCGTGCTGGTGGTCTGGCACAGGCTCGCCTCAGATAGGACTCTGTTTCTTGTGGGCACTGGCTAGCCCTTGGCGTCTGCTGAGGGGACGCGCATCGCTCAGCTCGCATGGGAGGTGTAGGAGGTGAGAGACTGGTGCGCTGCGCGGCAGGAGGGCGAGTTCATTGAGGTCTTCCTGCTGCCCGTCGCCGGCCTGTACGAGGCGCTGCTGGTGCGGCGCGCTGGCATGCCGCGCCCTGAGACGCCCTCTCAGAGCCCCAGAGAGAGCCTCGGCAGTGACCCCTGTGCCTCCCTTTCTGCGCTGCGCTGAGCATAGCCTCGTTTTGGAACAGGCCAAGCAGCGGGAGACGGGCTGGGACATCGACGCACGGCTGCTCATGTACGCGGACGCGCTGCGCCGCGGGTCGACCTTCTTCCCAAGCCCTAACCCTGAGGAGCGGCCCGCCGCGCCGCAAGCCGGCTCCGGCCGCGCCGCCGGCGCGGGGCCGGGCTCCGGCGCGCCGGGCGGCGCGCAGCCCAAGCCCGGCCGGGGCCCCGGCGCCGGCGGCGCTGAAGCGTCGGGAGGCGCGGGAGGTGCCAGCGCGGGCGGGGGGACCAACACGCACGGCGGCCCTGGCGCCGGCGCGAGCGGCGCCGCGCTCCGCGCCGCAGGCCTTAGAGCCACCCAGGCGGCGCACCCGCAGGGCGAGGCCCTGCCCCGCCCGGCCGGCATCGCAGCGGGCGCAGCAGCTGGGGGCGGCGGCGCGGGCGGCGGCGCAGGCCGCCCGCGCGGCAGCGCCGCGCGCACTGCTGGCGCCCCCAGCAAGCCCACAGCGGCGCCCCCGCGGCACCTTGACGGGGCGGGAGGCGGGACGGCGGAGGACGGCAACAGGAGTGCTGGCAGATGCTCAGAGAGCAGCGGCGCGCGGAGCGGCCCTGGCGCGCCCGCCATGGCAGGCGCGCAGCAGGGCGGCGGGGCAGCGGCCGCCAAGGACGCCTTTGACGAGAGCGGGAGGGATGCGGACGGCGGCGTTTGTCCTGCATGCAGCACAGCTGCGCCCCCAGACGTCTCCATATCGCAGCACCTTCAGCCGCGGCAGCAGAGTAGCGGAGCCGGGCGCGCCGCAGAGGTGCCGGCGGCCGATGCCGCCGAAGCTGCATGCGAGCGCCGTCGCTATGACGGGCCATTGGATCTGCTCGCCTCCTCAGCTGCTGCACCGGCTCTGTTGAGTGCTCACGCGGACGCTGTCGCCGCGGCGCTGCGGGGCGCCGCTCACAAGGCGCTGGGGAAGCCGGCGGCCGCGGTGGCCGCGACATCGCGGAGCGCGCTTGACGCGCGCGAGGCGTGCGAGCGAACGCTGTTTACAGAGGCACGCATGTTTCCCACCGCACCTTGCTCTGCCTTGTGGCACTATGTGGCGCCGCGAGCGCTCGCTGCAGAGGAGTGTGCTGCAGGTGGCTGTTGCGCCTGCGTGCTCCATGCAATTGAACACGTGTCTCTTTACTGTGCTGCTCTGGCTGCGCAGCAGCTTTGCGATGACCGCTGCTGCCGAGTCCTTGAAAGGGCGCTGTGCTGTCATGCGCAGGGTTTTGTGTATGGCGCGATCAGCGCTTCCGCAGCGGCGGTCGTGGGCTACCAGCTGGCCCTGGCCTGGGGACGCCGGCGGTGAGGCGCGAGAGCGCTCGGCGCCCTCCTGCAGTGGCCAAGCAGAGGCTGCAGCCAATTCGCGTATGGGTCGCATGCGCTTGAGCTGCTGCGCTGGCGCGATGGTGGTGCAATCAGCGTGCATCGATGGGGACTTGCAGACCGGGTGAGCGTGTGGTGGCAGTGAGTGCTGCTTGCTGCAGCCTCTCCAAAGCAGCCCACTGGAAGAAGGGCTGATGCAGTGTGACATGCTTGCACGACAGAGACGAGGTGCATGGTGAAGCGGTGCAGTAAGCATGAAGCGCGTAACAGCTTGCGTTGGGCGACCAAACAAGAATGTGCAACAGAGGCAATATAGCCGAAGCCACGAACCTCACCCCTGACCTAGACCCATGAGCTGCCAAGCTCATGGCTTGGCAGCACTGCATGACAGTGAGAGAAAACAGAGCACTGCCGCTCTGTCACAAGTCGAGGAATGCTGTCAGCTCTCAGGCGCTGCCTCCTCGCTGCCCCAGCCGGCTGCCGGGCGGCGGCGGCCCCACGCGTGTATGACGTAAGCGCGCATCGCGGCCTTTTTGCGTCTGGCCGCGACTCTGACGCCATGCACGCGCTTGTGTACAAGGGTGCGCAGCCCTGCAGGGCCCGGCTCGTGCAGCAAGCGCCTGGGGCATGCACGCCAGGCGCCTTGTGTGTTCAGCAGCTGGGTGCTTGACATGCCGCGGCCAGCTGGGGTCAAGGTTTGATGCGGTCAGCGTCCCTGCTTGCTGCTGCCACCTGCCCGCAGACCTCGCGCGGACAGGCAGCCGCAGCAGGCCTGACCCAATTGTGCAGCCTGGCATACTGCAGTGCCTATAGACCCCGAACGGCGCGCGTACCCCAGCTCCGGCAGGCGCTGCGATGCGCCCGCGCAGGCCCCAACAAGGTCGCGCTGGAGGAGCGGCCCAAGCCTACAATTCAGCTGCCTACAGGCGCGCGTCCAGAAGCACGCTGTCCCGCATGCACGGCTGTCTTGGCATGCTCTGTCTGCATGCTCGCTGCGCGTCAGCCTCAGCCCGTCAACCCTGAGGTCCATCCTGACTTGTCTTGTGTCATGCACAGCGCCTGGCTGCAGTGAGCCTTGGCTGTCCTCAAGCAGGTGCATGAGCCAGCCATATCCTCCTTTCACACTTGCCCTCGAAGAGCATGCCTCTAGAGAGCAAACCAAAGAACAGTAGGTGCATGATGCTGTGGGGACAGTGCGTGTGCAGTGCATGCACGGCACCAGCCGAGCCGGCGTGCCGGCGAAGTCGAGCATGTGTGTGCACGTGCGCACGCGCTCTCTTGCGCCTGGGAAGCCAGCCGCGCGCCTGGTTATCCCAGCCCTGTCCCGGCGCGCAGACGCGCTGCTGCGCGTGAGCACCACCACCATCTGCGGCACCGACCTGCACGTGCTCAAGGGCGACGTGCCCACCTGCGCGCCCGGCCGCATCCTGGGCCACGAGGGCGTCGGCGAGGCGCGCGGCCGGCGCTGCCCGGCCCGGGGCTTGGGGTGAGGGCTAGGGTTCCTCAGGAGCGCAGCCGGCAGCTAGCTTGGCACACCTTTGTGGTTTCAGGGCTGCGCGTGAGGTGGCAGTCAGCTGCATGGCGGGCGGCGGCGTGCCGGCTCAGCCGTATTTGGCTGCGTGCGAACCGCTGCCTAGCGTGTCGCGCCCCGCCGCTTCCTTGCGAGGGCAGCGCGTACGATTGTGCACACGGCAAGGACGGCGCCTGACTTCAGGGCTCTGCATGTGGGAGGTAGGATTGGAGTTGACATGCGCATGCGCACGCTGTGCGGCGCGACGCAGGTGGTGGCGACGGGCGCGGCGGTGGAGCACTTTCACGAGGGCGACCGGGTGCTCATCGGCGCGGTGACCGCGTGCGGCCGCTGCCCCATGTGCCGCATCCGCCGCCTGCCCTCGCTGTGCGAGGCGGGCGGCTGGGTCCTGGGCAACACCGTGGACGGCACGCAGGCGCGGCGGCCGCCTCCGATGTGGCCGGGAGAGGCGGGCATGCCCCTCGGTCTGCTGCGCAGACTTCCTCGCTACCGTCCGCCCCAGCGCCCCGGCCCTGGGCGCGCGGCGCACCCGCACCCGGCGCGGCAGCGCACGGCGTGTGGCATCGGGGCGGCTAAGCGCAGGCGGAGGGTGTGCAGCACCCTACCTTAAACCCTACCCCAACCCTGTGCTGATGTCACGAGGCGGCCGCGTGCAGGCGGAGTACGTGCGCGTGCCGCACGCCGACGGCAGCCTGCACGCGCTGCCGCCGGGCGGCCTGAGCGATGCGGACGCCTGCATGTTCAGCGACGTCTTCCCGACCGCCTACGAGTGCGCCACAGCCCTGCAATATTTTTGGATATCAAGAACACGAAAATACTAAAGTCATGCCCTTCACACCAAGACTTATTTTCTCCGTACTGACAGGCGTTATCAAGATACTGAGCTCTGATCTATGCTAGATGAGGATCCATGTCCAACTGCGGGCAATAACATGTTCGGCTGCGCTGGTTGGCTGCCGCTGGGCATGCGGAGCGCTGCTGCACGCCGCCCGCGGCCGACATGGTGGCGAAAAAAGGCTGGGGGCGCAGGTGCGGGGTGCTGTCGGGCGCGGTGATGCCCGGCAGCCGCGTTGCGATCGTGGGTGCGGGGCCGATTGGCCTGGCCGCGCTGCAGACGGCGAGCCTGCTGTCGCCCGCGGCCGTGTTCGTGCTGGACGTCAGCGACGCGCGCCTGCAGGCCTGCCCTCCCCCCCGCGCTCCGGCGGCGGCGCCCTGCTCGGCAGTGTGCAGTGCTGGCAGAAATGCTGGCAGCCTCCTGCCGCTCCTGGGTGACTGCCAGCGTGACGGGAAGTGCGTCCATGGCAGAGGCCGCCAGCTGCTGCGGCGCCGCAGCGCTAGACGCAATGCGCCATATGCTGCCGGCCTCCTGCAGTAGCAATTCACTGCACTCTCAAAAGGCGCAGTCAGGCAGCTGGTGTCCTCCATTCATCTAGTATGCGTATGTGCCCCCCGGCTGCGCTGCCGCGCAGAAAGCCGTGGACATGGGCGCGACGCTGGGCATCAACAGCCGCAGCAGCGCCGACGCCACCGAGGCGGTCCTGCACGCGACAAAGCGCAAAGGCGTGGACGTGGCCATTGAGGCCGTCGGGCTGCCGACCACCTTTGAGCTCTGCCAGGCGCGCGCGCCCATGCACCCATGGCAGTCATTGGAGAGGTTAGGTAGGGTAGGTTCTCACACACCATAAAGAAGGTGCTGCGCATGGCTGGGTGCTGCCTTGCGTGCGGAGACACGACATGCTGTGATGAGCCTAACATGTCACGCACGCAGCACTTGACACTGTCTGCAAGCTTAGGCACGCCGCGTACACCTCCCCGCATGGCAGCCACTGACAGCCTCAATTTTTGTCGAGGGCTGTGCAGCATGTAATGCAGTGCCCTATGCGCACTGCGCGCTGGTGCGCATGCGCGCCCAAGATCGTTGAGCAGGTTCCAGCGTGCACCACCATACACGCTGAGGAAACTGTCAGGTGGATCGTCCACGTATCATGGAGTGCCGTTCACACACCCGCGCTGTGGCGGCAGGACCTGCTGCGCCGGGCGGCCGGATCGCCAACGTCGGCGTGCACGGCGCGCCGGCGCGGCTGCACCTGGAGACCCTGTGGGGCCGGCACGTCGACATCACCACGCGCATCGTGGACTGCAGCACCGCGCCCATGCTGATGCAGCAGGCGCGCCGCGCAGCACAAGGGCGCACCTTGGCGGCAGGCAGGGCGCCGCTCGAGGGGCCATGCCCCGCAAGCCCAAAGCCTGAGCGTCGGGTGCTGTCATAGCGTAGTGATCAGCTGGCATGCTCACATGCGAAAGCACTCCTGAAGCAGTGTACTCACTTACTTGAGCTCTCTTTCCCTGTCGCACCAGCGCTTAACACAACCCATGCATGCATGGCCAAGAACTGCATCATTGTCTTCTGCGGCACGCTGCTGGTGCCCGCGCTGCGCCCCACTGTGAGGGCTCATGAGCCGGGCGCGCGGCGCAGGCGGTGCGCGGCAAGCTGGACCCCGCGGCGATGGTGACGCACCTGTTCAAGCTGTCAGACATGGAGGAAGCGTATGACGTCATCGCGCGCGCATCGGAGACCGGCGCGCTCAAGGTGGTCATCGACCTGAACTGAGGGCGTGGGGCTGGCGGGCTGATGTGTTGATGCGGCATGCAGTGCATGCATGCGTGCTGATTGCGGCTTGTCATGTGAAGCGCTGCCTTGCACTCTATCACCTCGTTTCACCCTGTTTATACCACTTTTAAGGATGTCTATATGCACATAACATGTGTAAAGCATGAGATGCTGTGTTTGCAGCTCCACCACCCAACAGCCCGCCGATCAAGCTTATCATACCTGCTTATGCGCCCGGGACAGCCGCGGTCAGCAGAGACTGCTCAAGCTGGATAACACCAGACTTATGCAACTGCGAACTGACTGCGCGCATCACAAACAGCTCCTGGCCCATGCTTGATTACACCTAGGCTTATGCAACTGCGGGCTAACTTCGGCATCACACTCAGCTTCTAGCCAAGGCCAGCGCACGTGCAGGGTTTCGGCACTAGCGAGACTGGTACTTCATGAGGGACAAGAACAGTGCGCTCGAGCTTGTTCGAGCTTTACCTGCATCTGAAGGCACATTTCACACTAATAGCTAACGCAATGACAATACACGCATCAACCATGCAGACCTGCGGCATGCTTGTACGCGTAGCTGTCCTCTTTGCTGCCTGCCTATTGCTGACGCAGGTGGAGCCCTGCTCTCCTGCAAGGAAGAGTGCTGAGAGATAGCAATCCATCTTGCATTATTTGTCTGCTGCTCAACTGCCCGCTGGGGCGGTGCAGCTTTGCTGCAGAACTTTGTCCTGTAGCATATGAGTTTTAAATGTCACTCAGGTGCAATGTGTGCAGACCAGGCGAGCTAAGCTAGAGCTAGTAGAATGAGAGTGGGCTTGAAAGTAAATGTCCCGTTGTGCTGCGCTTGGCAGGCGGAACGCATGGTACAGCAGTGGTCGCGCGTGCCTTTCCAGAGCTATGACGGCGGGTGTGGAACCAACCTCCTGGGCGCAAGACCAAGAAGCATCCTCATCTTGACCCGTTTCGCCAAGCCTTGTCATGCTCGTATTGTGCCCGGCTGGGGCTGAACGAAAGTGTTGTGCTAGGAGGATGAGCTTGAGCCTGGGCACCCAGGGACTTCAAGTGGAGCAACATACTCAACTTTCCAGCGTCGACGACCATGAGTGCGGCCCACTTCCGCCTGAAGCCAGGGGGCTTGCGCGAGCCGCACTGGCACGTGGTGGACGAGTG
>JAABUX010005468.1_pt1 | contig 15597 bp, 15 predicted proteins | sample 5561851 | NCBI WGS metagenome assembly JAABUX01 (sample SAMN10711883, study PRJNA513361) | rock metagenome | isolation source: Antarctica rocks | place: Antarctica: Victoria Land, Richard Nunatak red sandstone | collected 2016-01-03 | reverse complement strand
CTTGCCGGACCAAAACTCCAGGATCTTCCATCCCACCATCGTCCGCACAGAACAAAGATCACGCCAGAGGGGAAGATCACACGCTTACTTTGAATCAACAAGGCAAGCCTCTACTCATGACCCCGGGCATGGCGAACCAACTGGACCTCTCAAAGTTTGCGGGCCTGTCGACCGGCAATGGTGGATCGGTCATTGCGATGAGGGGCAAGCACGGCAAATCCTTCCGTGTGATCGCAGCGAAAGCAAAGTTCGGAGACTCGCCGGATCATCTGATCACGATCCAGGTCGCGGTAGACGTCTCCCAGAAGGAGGCGTTGCTGAATCGCTTCCGGCTGTGGTTTTGGGTCACCTTCGCCGGCATGCTGGTGCTGTTTCCCCTCGTCGGGTACAAAATCGCAAGGCAGGGCATTCGGCCGGTGGAAGAGATAGCGCGAACCGCGCGCCGTATCACCTCAAGCCACCTTGGGGAGCGCATCGCGGCGGAGGGTTACCCTTACGAGTTGGCGTCTCTGGCCCTGACTTTCAACAACATGCTTGACGGGCTGGAGAGTTCCTTTGAGCGGATCTCTCGCTTTTCCGCCGATATCGCCCATGATCTGCGTACGCCCGTGAACAATATTCGCGGCGAAGCAGAAGTCGCGCTCGCGCGAGCACGCACGATCGATGAATACCGTGACGCACTGGAGTCGTCACTGGAAGAGGCGGTGCGCCTGTCCGATCTGATCGGCAATCTTTTGTTCCTGGCCCGGACTGAGAGTCCGCTGACCCACTTGCGGCTGGAATCGGTCGATGTCGCCGAGTTGCTGGAGGGAGTGCGGGACTATTACGAGGCTTCAGCCGCGGACGCCGGCGTCGTTCTCACCGGCGCCGGAGAGAGTGAGCCGGTCATTGCGGAACTCGATCGCACACTGATGCAGCGGGCCGTCGGGAATCTGGTTTCCAATGCGGTCGCTCACACCCCCGAAGGCGGTACGGTGGCGATCAGAACCCGTTCCGAAGCCGCGAACGTTTTGATCGAAGTGACCGACACCGGAATCGGCATACCTCCCGACGCGCTGCCGAGGGTGTTTGATCGCTTTTTTCGTGTGGACCCGTCGCGATCCACGGCCTCGGGAGGTACCGGTCTCGGCCTCTCGATCGTTCAGGGGATCGTGCAGTTGCACCGCGGCAATGTAGAGATCGCCAGCAAGCCCGGCGTCGGAACTCGGGTCACGCTTTGCATGCCGAACGGAAGGCAGTCGGGTCCGTCTCTCGACTGAGCCGGGTTGGATCCTGATCTTTCGAGTTTGATCTCCACCGGACGTCTGTCAACCCGAGCGAAGCGGAGTCAAGGGTTAGATTTCTCTCGGGCAACGCCGGCGTGCAGCCCCTTCGGCTTCGCCCCGGCGACAAAAGTCGCTATGACGTAGCTCCTGATGAGCAAGAAAAAAGGCCCTCCTCCCGAACCTTCCGGGAAGAGGGCCTTTCCAGTTCGATACGTCTGTTAGTCGTCCAGGTCGCCTTTGGGCGAAGGGCGCTTCTTGAAGTCGCTCGCCGGGCGAACCGTCTTCTCGCCGGGATAGGGACGCGTGAAACCGGTGGCCTCATACCAGTTCAGATGGCCGACGGTGTCCGCGTTCTCGGAGTCGGGGATGTGCTGTTTGCCGGCGAAGAGCTTTGTCTTCTCCTGCATCCAGCCTACCCGCAGAGCCTTGACCGCTGGGACGACGGGCTTGAGGGCGGGAGCCGTGACCGCTGAGACCCCGGCCGGTGGTGGGATGGGCTGAGTCGGCGTCTGGGTGACGCCCAGGTTCAGCGGAACATCGTTCGGCACATGCGTCCACGGAAGGAAGTTCCGTTTCGGCGGATTGTCGGTGAAGACGTTGGTCATCGGCGAGGCCACCAGATCGAACTGGTTCAGGGGCTTCAGACCGAGGATCTGTTCGATCGTACGGGTGAAGTTGACTTGCGTGTAGAAGGTGCTCTCCTCGGTGACGCCGGCCCCGGTGCCGTCGAAGTTTACCTGCTGCTTGACGTAGGGGCTGATGATGTAGCCCGGGCTGCGGTGACCGTCCACGTGATCGACGCCGTTCTGCGCGTCGTCTTCCTCGACGAAGATCGCCGACGAGGCCCAGATGGAGCTATGGCTGATGGCGTCGACGAAGCGGCCGAGGGCCAGGTCGTTGTCGGCCTGCATCGCATAGGAGACCGGCGGCCCGCCTGTGTGGTCAGAGCTGATCCACATGAATTCCAACTGAGGAACCGAACCGCTTGCCACGTCCTTATTGAAAGTCTGTTGCCAAATGTCGAAGCGGTACTGGTCCGGGATGCCCAGATCGAACTGCGGGTAGTTCTGGACCGTCTTCTTGAGCAGGTTCGGGAGCGCGGAGCGCGAAGTAATCGTGTTGAAGTTATAGAGCTCGCTCTCGGCGCCGGACTCATACGCCAGGGTGTCGTTGTAGAAGTCGATCCACTTGGGCTCCGTGGTCGACCCGGTCGGTGTGTGGAAGCTGTTGGACTCGATATACTCGCCGTAGTTCTTGAAGGAGACGTGCTGGCGGGCAGCCTGGTCCCACAGGAAACCCTTCTTCTGGTAGGCGATCGTGTCGCCGCCGTTGGAGGGGTAATCGCGCAGCCAGTCCGGCGCCTGGATGTCATCGGAATAGGGTGCCATCGCCTGGACTATCCAGTTGTGGCCGTCGGACGACTGGCGGCTGGGGTCATAGAAGTTGTCGAAGAGCGGAAAGCGCTCCACCAATGCGTGCGCGTTGGGCGTGACCTTATAGCCCTGTTCCGCGGCGGAGCCGTCGCCGAACACTGCCAGGGACGGGTCGCCGTTGCCGCCGGTGACGTCGCCGAGGATCTGATCATAGGTGCGGTTCTCACGAATGATCACGAAGACGTGCTTGATCTTGGAAGGATCGCCGAGATGAGCCGGGATTGCGACCGGCTTGGTCGACGAATTTCCGCCTCCGGCCGCCTCGATATTCTGCGCCAGGTCCCAGTGATTGTTGTAGGCAACCTGCAGGGTCGCCGCTGCCAGGGCGCTCGGGTTCGACAAGGGAACGATGCTGACCGTGCCGAGGTCCTGGTGGGTGTTGAAGCTGGATACCTTGTAATCCGTCTCGTAGGAGTTTTCGGGCGACTTTGTCGGAGGGGTCGCCACGTTGTAGCCCGTGGTGCCGATGCCCTTGTCGTTCGCAACGAGCAGCACATTGTCCGCCGCGTCGAGCACAACCGAGCTGGGCGCATAGCCCACCGGGATTGCACCTAGAATGGTGCCCGGACCATTGAGATCAACCACGGCGATCGCGTTCGAGTTGTAGCACGCGACGTAGGCGATGTTTTTGACCGAATCAACGGCGATCGAGTTCGGGCCCGCACCATAGGCTGCCTTGGTCTCGCCGGGGACGCTGATCGGCAGGCTGATATTGATCGTCCGCTCGACCTGGTTATCGCTCGTGTTGATGACGGAGATGCTGTCGCTATAGGTGTTGGCGACGAGCAGCTTTTTGCCCCAGAAGGCCATGCCGGTCGGGTGCAGGCCGGTCGTGACGCTGCCGGTGACCGTGAACGAGGACAGGTCGACCACGGAAACGGTGCCGGACTCTGTAGCGCCGGTCGGATAGTGGGCGACCACCGGGGTGCCGTTGGAGTACCCCTGGAAATCGCTCGCAGTGGCAATCGGGCCGGCTTCGTTGGAGACGTAGGCGGTCTTGCCGTCCGCCGAGATTACAACACTGTTCGGGACGTTCCCGACGCGGACCTCCTTGCCCTCAACCGGCGTCGAAGCCGTCAGATCAATCTTGGCCAGCGTGTCGTTGTTGTCCAGCACGGCGTAAGCCGTCTTTGCATCCGGCGAGACCGCGATGCCGAGGGGGTAAGACGTCGGTGTGCCATCCCCGAAAAGCGAGACGGTCTGACCACAGGGGATTGCATCGCTGCCCGTGGTCCCCGGAGGGCTGTTCGGGAAGCAGGTGACGGTGGTCAGGACGCCCGCACTGTTCACATCGAGCGGCACGCTGACGTGGGCGTAGTTAGAGAGCAATCCCGTCGAAGGATTGACGTTTGCGATTGCAACGTAGCCGGCCCCGGCTCTGTTGCCGTCCTGGCTGAACAGCAGGTATTTGCCGTCCGGCGTATAGCTGATGCCGGTGTTGCTGCCGTCCGGATCTGTTCCGGCGTTATAGGTCTGCAGGACTGCGCCGGTCTGCGTGTTAAAAATCGTGACAGCCTGGGGGGCACCCATCTGAAGGACGGCGGCGGTGTGATTGCCGGTGGGGTTGAGCGCGACGGCCTTGGCGCGCGTCTTAATGCCGAGGAGGACCTGGGTGCCGGCCGGCGTGATGATCTGTCCACTGCTGGCGACCCAGGGAGTCTGCAGCGTTGACGGATAGTCCGGGCCCTTCGACCCGGTTTTGTTCTGACCTACCTGGTAGGTCGGGAACTGCACGGACTGCGCAAACGCTGTCGCGCTGAGTCCCGCCGCCACCAGGCCGGCGAGCGGGAGCAGCCGATTGACTGTCCACTGATTGCTAGTCACATTTTGAGACGTTTTGCTGAACATCGAGAATCCCCCACGGTTGTTGACAACGCGAGTTACAACTGCTGACCGGTTATCGAGAAGAGAAGCCGATCTCCGGCCCGATGGAAAAGAGACAAACATGTAGAGGCGACGCTGCCGCCGCCGGGCTAGGTGAGCAAATCGACGGAGGGCGCTCGCCCATGGACTCCGAAGGCCCGGAATGGGCCTTGAACGGCGTGAAGCATGGAAGTCCGGTCGCTCAGACCACTCCCACGAAAGGAGTATGGCATGCGGTTACTGACGGGCTCGTGACCGCTACATGACATCTCTGCAATGTTCGGGAGTGCTGATAAACAGCCCGTTGTGTCATCGCAAACGTCGTCATCAACTCCTCAACGGAGCGATCGGATGCTGAAAGCAGCGAGGTGATCCTGCGCCGTGCTGGTTCGCGATCGCCACGCCGGCACTGGAAACAGCCCGGAAGCGATGATCGTGAACTCTATACAAAGCGCAATGGCTCAGTTGCATTCACCGGTTTGGCGTAGGCTGAATTTTCGGTTGAGGAGACCATCCATGTTCAAGCGCCGCCGCTTTCCGGTCGAGATCATCCTGCTCTGCGTCCGCCGGTATTCCAAGTACGGCATCACGTACCGAGACTTGGCCGAGCTGATGGAGGAGCGCGGTGTGGAAGTGGACGCTTCGACGATCTTCCGTTGGGTGCAGCGCTATGCCCCGGAGCTGGAAAAGCGAGTGCGTCGGTATCAAGGCTGCCGCTCCGGCTCTTTGCGGGTGGACGAGACCTAATCCGGGTGGGAGGTCAATGGAAGTACCTGTTTCGTGCGGTCGACAAGCACGGCCGGCTGATCGATTTCATGCTGCCGGCACCGGCGGAACACACGCGCGCGGCCTATCGCTTTCTCGGAAAAGCGCTGACGACCATGCGCGCCTGGCCGCCGCACTCGCATCCGAAGAAGGGCGTGTCCATAGCCCCTATTTTAGCTGCACCTCCTGCTTGCCTTCAGTGGGGCTGGTCCCCCCACTTCTTACCGGTTTTAGAGAAAACGTCGGACCCAAATGGAGAAACATCGCTTGGCTGCGCGTAGCCAAGGTAAGGGAGGCTAAACAGTGTTTCCACTGTTTTGAGCAGCGAGTAGTGGTTGTAGGGGGTGCCGTTCTCGGAGCCGGGCTTGACGAAAGGTGAAAGCACGACAGCTCCGACGCGCCCGCCGCCCGGGCCCGTGATGCCCGGCAGGGGCGAGTTCGGCCCCGGCAGCTCATGGCAGCAGGCTGTCGCGTCCGCCCCGGATGCGCCGAAATCGGCCTCGTCGAAGGTGACGATGAGAACGCCGTCCTTCTTATAGGCCGGGGAGTTGAGGATCATGGGAATGTACTGCTTCAGCCATGCGTTCGCGGAGACAAGGCCGCCGGGCTCTCCATCGGCGCAGGGGGAGTCGTGCCCGTCGTGACAAAGGTTGGGCACGATGTAGGAAAGGTTGGGTGTGGTTTCCTCGCTTTCCAGGTCCTGCCGAAGCGCCGTAAGCGGCACATCATTGGCGGCGCAGGACGGTGCGTCGATGAGAGAGTGGAAGTAGACGAACGGGTTGTGGCGCGTGGCATACTCGCTGGTCGCGGTCGCCTTTTGGGTGTTGTCCACTGTGTTCAGGGCGGGGTGCGAGCAAGCCGCCGGCATGCTTTCCATGTAGCCGTGCCAGGTATAGCCTCGAAGCGCGAGCTGGTCGGCCACGGTTTCAACCGACGAGGGAAACACGCAGCCCTGGCCGGAAAGCTGGCCGTACGGCCCGAAGACGCCTGTGCTTTCAAAGTCGCTGAATACCTGGCAGTCCCCCTGGGTCTGGGGGTTTGGTGCCTGCCCGCTGATCATGGCCAGATAGTTATCGTTGCTGTTGTGCCCGATGCCATAGTACCCGGTCAAAAGCTGTCCCTGCCGCGGCAGGGTTTTGGCCAGGTAGGGAGCAGCGGAGTTAGGGCCGAAGGTGGTGGAATAGCCTTCATTTTCGAGTATGACAACAAAGACGTGCTTCGCCTGCGGCGTTTCAGCCGGTGCGGCATTGGCGTAGCAGGTCAGCGCCAGGCTGAGTGCGGCGATTCCACGACTTATACGTTTCCATTTCGCGAGATCTTTCACGAGGTTCTTCATATTGCATAACTCCTATATGCCTGGCTACGGAAGAGTAAATCCGTGCTGTTCGGCAAGCGCCTTGATGGCAACCCACTCTGTATCTTCGTTGTCGCCGGGCACATTGCCTGTGACAGCCTCAGTGCAGGCGCCGCCGAAAGGTCCGACCGGGACGGAGTACTGGGGTGCCGCGAGCACCGGCTCCGCGAAGTTGAGGATAGAGGCGAGATTGTTCGCTCCCGCATCGCGCACGGTAAGCGGGTCGAGGTTCCAGCGCCATTCCACCAGCTTCAGGACAGAGGTGTGGTCGAACTGCTCCGTGGCTATGTACTTCCGGCGCGCGAAGGGTGAGATGACCAGGGCCGGGACGCGAAAACCAAGGCGTCCATCCCCGCCTGCGGCCTTGTCTCCCGATGGGATTGCCTTGCGCGGCGGCGGAACGTGATCGTAGAAGCCTCCCCACTCGTCGAAGTTGATGATGAGCACCGTTTTGGGCCAAGCCGGACTTTGTGTGACAGCGGTATACACCTCATTGAGAAACGCTTCTCCGTTTCGGATATCGGCGTGCGGATGGTCGTCATCCGAGGTGCCGCTGGATTCGTCCTCGAAGCGGGGATCGACATAGGAGAACTGGGGAAGCAAGCCTGTTTCGCAGGCACCCAGAAACTCGCCGAAGGGGCGGCTGATATCGAGGTACTTCGAACCCCAAAGCGCGGTAAAGGGGATATCGCTGTAGTAGTAGCGGCCTGTAAGTCCGGCCGCAGCCAGGCGGTCCCATATGGCAGGCAGGGTAGAGATGGTTGTGCTGTCGTCAAGCCGGTCTGTTTGCGCCGCGTGCTGATAGAAACGATTGGGATACGTGGGGGCAAGGATGCCCGCGAAGTAGTTATCGCATACGGTCCACTCGGGGGCCGCCTGACTTAGAAAACTCAGATCCCTGACTCCGTAGTATCCAATCGGGAACAGATCGCCGGTGCCCGCGCGCAACCATCCATCGCACTTTCCGCCGTCGTACTGCGTGTGGCCTCCCGCATAAGAATGATCCGGGTCCGCGAGCCCGCAGTTCTGATAGTCGGTAAGGTGATAAGTAGGGTGAGCGATGCCGGACTTATCGACGTAAGTGAGACCTGCCTGCTTGCCATTCGCGCGGGGCATCCATCCCAGCAGGTGATCGAAGGACCGGTTTTCCATCATGACCACAATGACGTGCTCGATGCCGGACTTGGAGGGAGAAGGAAGCCGGGATTCTCCATGAGCTTCCGATAGAAGCGCGCGGGTGCCGGACACCCCCGCCAGCGACGTAGCGGCCGCCGCCCCACCTACAAAGGTGCGTCTTGAAACTTGATTCGCCATTTTTAACCACCTCTGAGCTATCTGGAGTTGTAGAGAACACCGAGAAGGGTTTGGATTACGACTATATCTTCTACCGCTTGACCGCGCGTAACTCGCCGGTTTGTGACTATAGACACTTCGAAGCGAGGCTTGGTTGCTTTTCGCGCCGCCGACCTTTCCCGGATTCATACAATATTCATAGCCGCGGCGGGAGATGCGGCAGCCGGGAACGGCCGCGGCTGCCTGGGGTAGCGCGGGTTACGCGGTATGGTGCGTGTTGCTGCCGAGCGCGATGTCGATGATAGTGCCGCTGACATAACGGGCGAGCGGCGAGGCAAGGTAAAGCACGCCTGCCGCGTCACAGCCCCAGATTATCGTTCACCGCGACGGCGATCTCTTGCTCCGAGCCCAGATACCGTTCCGTCGTCTGAATCGACTCATGCCCCAGCAGAAACTTGATCTGTTCAAGGTCGCCGCCGCTTCGCCGGCATAGCTTCGCGCAGGTCCGGCGCAGGTCGTGCGGCGCCAGCCGCGGCACCCCCAGCCGCTCGGCGTAAGAGCGGACCACCTGCAGCGCGGCCCCGGCAGTCAGCCCGCCGCCCCAGACTTTTCCGTTCTTGCGCACCGCCCGGAACACGGCACCTTCCCGGATGCCGGCCGAGGCGATCCATGCGTCGAGCGCGGCCTTCACCCAGCGAGGCACCGCGACCGTGCGCACCCGGCTGCCCTTGCCCACGATATCGATCAGCACCCAGCGGTTCTCCCGTTGCTCAAGGGTCTCGATCCGGACCTCGCTAACCAACTCCGTCCGCCGCAGGGCGCAGCCGAGCAGCACGGCCAGCAGCGCATAGTCGCGCTTGCCTTTGAGGGTCTCGCGGTCGGGGAGCTCCAGCAGCTCTCGGGCCTGCTCCCGGGTCAGCCAGTTCCCTTGCCTTCGGCCCCGCACCGGCACACTCGGAATCTGCTCGAAGACAGCCAACTCGCCGGGCGGGAGCAGGCCCTGCTCGGCAGCCCGGCGAACCAGTGCCTTGACCGCCGCCAGGTGAACATTGATGGTCGAAGCGGATTTGCCGGCATCGAGCAGCTCGCGGCGGTACGCGATTACGAACGCCGAGGTGAGAGGCGGGCGGCCCGCAAGCTCGTGCAGACGGAAGAAGCTGCCCAACGCATACGCATATGCCCGGCGCGTCTCGGCCGAGTTGCACCCGTTGAGCACCTGCTCGATAAGCGCCTGCCGGGGCTGCTCGGCGGGTGGCGGTGAAACCGCAAGCTCACTCATGAAGGCTGTCCTCGGATGATACGTGGGAGGGAGGGGTCGACAAAAGCTGCGTAGCGCTCTGGAAACGAGCTATAAGTACGCACCCACCGGGCATGGATGGGGCTGATCCAGCCAATCGCATCGAGGATACGGTTGTAGTCCTTTTGAAGCGGGCGGCTCAGGATCGGCTCGTAGTGGGCGATGCGGTTGCGCAGCTTGCGGATGGTATCAAGGCGGGAATGAGCCTCTTCTCGCCTCAGATTGCGGTGTGAGAATGCGGTGAACAGGTGGTCGCGCCACAGACTGCTATAGCCGGGTCCGATCAGCCCGGTCCAGAAGCCGAACGAGAGCTCGGCCACGATGCGGCCCGGGTCGAGCGGTTTGCCGTCCTGCAGCAACCGCTTCTTCGTCATTTGGAGAGGGCGTTGCTGCTCGGGTTGAAGAAGGCCGCTGTCATACCAGTCGGAGCGGCCAAGCCCCGAGCTCAGCACCCCATGGACCGAGTTGCGCAGCGCGATCTCGAGTCCGCCCAGCACCCCGTAGAGCGATTCCGAGAGCGCGGTGTTCCGGGCGTGGAGCTTGAGGGCCAGAACTGGGTCGCCGTGGGCGAGGGCGCGGTAAGGCTGGAGCCGTTCGGCCGAGAGCGTCCGCTCCAGCGCCTGCACCTGTTCGGCGGTGTAGAAAAATGCTTGCAACCCGGTTCCCTTCTCGACTATCGTATGGGATGTAAACCCCATGAGCCACTGTCACTCTGATGGCATGCGCATGCGGGTCATAGAATGCCGCCCGAGGGCGGCATTCACCATTTCCGGGTAACGCGTGGCAGAAGCCGGTAGCTATTGATAAAGGACATTATCATGCGTGAAAAGGACGTCTCTAGAAGCAGCTATGCCTGTTGATTGAGAAATTATCTGTCGCGGGTTTTTGGAGCTATTTGTCGTATGCAGCGGTGCGAGCCAAGAGGCGAGACACGGTAGCTGGATGAATCTTGAAGAGCCGAGCGGCGTCCGCCGCAGTCTTCTCGCCCTTCTTGACCAAGCGGACGATCTCGGCCTGCTGGACGTCGGAGAGTTTGGGGCGGCGGCCTCCGATGCGGCCGTCTTCGCGGGCAGACTCCAGTCCGGCGCGTGTGCGTTCGCGCAGCATGGCTCGTTCGAACTCAGCGAAAGCCCCGACCATCTGCATCATCATCCGTCCTGCGGCAGTCGTGGTGTCGATCGCCTCGGTGAGGCTGCGGAAGCCGGCTTTGGCCTCGCCCAGCCGATCCATGATCGTGAGCACGTCGCGCAGCGAGCGCGAGAGCCGGTCGAGTTTCCAGACGACCAGGACGTCGCCTTTACGGAGCTGATCGATCAGGCGATGCAGTTGGGGCCGGTCCCACCGTCCGCCGGAGGCTTTCTCGCGGAAGATGCGTTCACAGCCCGCACTCTTGAGCGCGGCTGTCTGGGCGGCGGTGTCCTGGTCGCCGGTCGAGACTCTGGCGTAACCGATGAGCATTGCGCAAAGGTATCGCCATCTCTATTGGTTACGCAATACAGTTTTGCACCGCTGGAATCCGCATAAACACTGGAGCCGGTTTTTCTTGCACAGACGAACGTTTGTGCAATGGAGGCTCGCACAGGTTCAAGGCTGTCCGATCCCCCGTTTAGCTTCCGGAGGTATCGAGTTTACGACAGATAATTCCAAAAAATTTACGCCAGATAATGTCAAAATCAACAGCCATGCGTGAGGAACGAAGCCTTAAGCCACCCATAACTTCTTTTATGGGTGGTATTACGCGGGCCCGTTTGCTACCCTCAGAACCATGCAGATCACCGTCGAGTTGCCCGACGATATAGCCCAACGGCCCAACCCAGGGCGCGAGGCGCTGGAGGCGCTTGCCATCGCGGGATACCGGTCCAGTGTGTTTACGGCCTCCCAAACTCGTTTGATCCTCGGCTTCGAGACCCGCTACGAGCTGAATGGGTTTCTGAAGGCGCATGAGGTCTGGGACCATGCTTACAGCGTCGAGGATCTGGAGAAAGATGCAGCAAGATTTGAAGCTGTCGAAGCCATGCATGGTTCACGAAGGCCACAAATACTAGTTTGCGAGGGTATTGCCATGATGCAAATCGAACTCAGTCCCGACATAGAGAACCGGCTACAGGCCCAGGCCCGCGCCCAAGGGGTCGAAGCGGAGAGCTTTGTTAGGAATCTGATCGAGACCGCCCTTCGCAGCGCTCCGATCCGCCCCCGCCGTTCCGGGGTAGCGCGGGACATGAATGCCTTTTTCAAGGCGATGGCGGCCAACTCGGACAAGATTCCCCAGCTTCCCGACGAAGCCTTCACCCGCGAGAGCTTCTACCAGGACCACGATTGATGGCGTCGGTCCCGGAGTACCTGATCGACACCAACATCCTCCTGCGGCTCTCGCGCGAGAGCGATCCTCAGCACCACGTTATTCAGGCCGCGCTCGATAGGCTGGACCGGCAGGATGCGGAACTCTATTTCTCGCTGCAAAACATCGCCGAGTTTTGGAATGTATGTACCCGGCCCGTGGAGCGGAACGGCTATGGTCTTTCCATCGACGAGACCAATCAGCGGGTCGAATTCATCGAACGCACCATGACGCTGTTGCCCGATAACGACCAGGTGTATTCCTTGTGGCGGCAGCTCGTGTTCGTCAACAACGTGCGCGGCGTACAGGTGCATGACGCGCGGTTGGCGGCGCTCATGGAAGCCTATGGTGTGACTCACATTCTGACCCTAAATCAGCCGGATTTTGTGCGCTACTCCAAAGTGAACGTCATCCATCCAAGCCAGGTGCAGCCATGAGCACGGAGCTGCTTTCCCTATCGTCCGCTTCCCTTCCCTGTGCTGTCTGTTTCGCTAGTCGTGCCGGAGCCGATCGCCCGCGCCGGCGAGAGTGCGGCGCGACGTTACCTGGAGTTCTTTACCGCCAACATTCGCAATCCGAATACCCGCGCGGCCTACGGCGTGGCCGTGGAGCGATTCTTCGCCTGGTGCGATCGATACGGCTGGACACTGGAGCAACTGGAGCCGATGCACCTTGCGGCGTATGTCGAGCTGCTAGGCCGCGAGCTGGCCGCGCCATCGGTCAAGCAGCATCTTGCCGCGATCCGCGTCCTGTTCGATTGGCTGGTGACCGGCCAGGTGGTGCGTTTCAATCCCGCAGCCGCAGTGCGTGGGCCGAAGTACGTTGCCCGGCGCGGCAAAACGCCGGTCCTCTCCACCGAGGACGCCCGCAAGCTGCTGGACTCCATCTCCCCCGAGACCATCGTGGGACTACGCGACCGGGCGTTGATTGCGGTCATGGTTTACAGCTTTGCGCGTGTCTCGGCGGTATTGGGAATGCGGGTGGGAGACTACTACCTGCAAGGCCGTCGCGCATGGTTCCGCCTGCATGAGAAGGGCGGCAAGCTCCACGCCGTTCCAGCGCACCACAAGGCCGAGCAGTATGTGGACGAATACCTGAAGGCCGCAGGCGTCGATTCCGAGAAACGGGAGTACGCTTCCCTGCCCCTGTTTCGCGCGGCCAATCGCAAACGTGAGCTGACGGACCGCGCCCTCATCCGGCGCGATGTGCTGGAGATGGTGAAGCGGCGGGCGCAACAGGCCGGACTTCCCTACTCCACCTGTAATCACACCTTCCGGGCGACCGGCATCACGTCGTATCTGGAGAACGGCGGCACCATCGAGAATGCCCAGGCCATCGCCGCGCATGAATCGCCACGCACCACCAAGCTCTACGACCGGACCTCGGACGAAATCAACTTGAGCGAGATCGAGCGGATCAGTATTTAGGGGTGTCAGGCACGATACGCCCGTCGAAAAGACGATTGCGAAGTCAAGGTCTCACACCTATACTCCTCATATCGTCATACCGTATAGGTGTATACACATGTACATAATCGCGGTTATTGCTGAAAAGGGAGGGGCAGGTAAGACCACCCTCTCTCTTGATTTAGCCGTTACAGCGGTACAAAAGGGCCACAAGGTGGCAATCCTAGACGTGGACCCACAGGCGACCGCGTCGAAGTGGACCGACCGGCGCAGCGAACAGCTTCCGTGGGTTGTTCCTACCCATGCCGTCCGGTTAGGCTCGGCCATCGACCAGGCGAAGACCCAGGGCGTCGACTTCATCGTGATCGATACCCCCCCCGCACTCATCCACTGATGCAGCCGAGGCAGCACGATGCGTAGACGTAGTAGTTAGCCCGGTTGAGCCTCATCTATTTGGCTTAGAGACGATTTCCAAGTTGGCTGACCTGTTGAGGGTTGCAGGAGATCCACCATCGTTCTTTGTAGTCAACAAGGCCCCGACTCAGGGGACGGAGGGCGCTAACGCGCTTGAGTACATCAAGAAACAGGGGTTTAGCGTCTGTCCGACCGTCATCCATTTGCGGGCGGCTCACCGCCACGCCAGCAATGTTGGAAAGACTGCGGGGGAATACGAAGCCGATAGTAAGGCGGCGCAGGAAACCTTACAGCTATACGTGTATACGCTTAAGATCATCAACGCACAGAGGAAAACACATGCCGAAGCCGAATCCGCTCTCACAAGGGCTTGAACAGCAAGCACCGTCCCGTGTTACGTCCCAGCCCATGAAGGTAGTAACAACGTCGGCCCGCCCGTCCCGCAGTGGCCGTGTTCTAGTCGGTGGACATTTTGCCCCCGAGGTACAAACCGCCTTGAAGATCATAGCCGCTCAAGAGCGGACGACAGTGCAGGCGTTGTTAGCCGAGGGTATCAACACGATTTTCGCCAAGCGCGGAAAGCCCGAAATCGCCGAGTTTACAGCAGAAACCTAACGCTAAATGCATACGTGTAGCAGTGTATGCGTGTATATATATCCGAACATAGCTGCATTTGTAGGGGTTTGGGCTTCCTACAACCGCATTGGAGGCGGCACTGGTGAAGAAGGTATCCGACATCTTCCAGGAAGACAAACAACTGTTTGCACTGACGAAGCCGACCCCAAAGAAGCCGGTGAAAGCCAAAGCGAAGGTCCCAGGTCAGCCGAGGGATTATCACAACGAAGAGGTAGCCGCTCAGATCTCACTCTTTGACGCGATGACCGAATTCCGGGCAGAGCGGAGGTCCGGCGTCTCGCATGAGCTGGTACAGATAGCCCATGCGCTCATCCTTTGCGGACTGCCGTACCGCTCCACGGATGCCACTGAACACGTTCGCCTCTCCAGGTCAGCCGATGGCTCCCTGATCCGCGTGACCTTCTACGCGCTCGGCAAAGACAAGGAAGGGAACCGAATTCCGATGGCTTACGGCTCGGATAGGACCCTGCTGCATTGGTGCGTGGACCGGGCCATCAAGCTCAAAAGCAACTTCGTTCCACTAGCCAATGCGGTCGATTTCATGCGCGATGTAGGGCAGAGTCCGACTGGCCCCAACTACGCCCGCCTTCGAGCTGCGTACCAACGTATCTCGGCAATGGCAATCGTTCGTTGAACGCTTCGGTTCGACCGAGGACCGCAACATCACTCCCATCATGAAGAACTCTCGACTGCCAGCCAGCATCAAGCGGCGCGAGAACGAGGCGGAGCCGATCGAAGGGCCGGTGGGCATCCAGTTCGACAAAGACTTCTTCAATGAGTTCATGCGGAACCACGTACCGTTCCCATGGGCGATGCTCCGCACACTGGACCAGAAGCCTCAGATGCAGGACTACATCGTGTTCCTGCATTGGCGCAGCTTCGCCGCGAAGTCCACGACTCTCATTCCGTGGAACGTCATGCGGGAGCAGCTATGGCAGGACGACAGCAATCCGTGGCGCATCCGGTCACGCTTTACCGAGGCAATCAAATCCTCAAGGTGGCATGGCCGGAGCTGAATGCTGTCCCCGAGTCCCGAGGTCTCCGCATCGGCCCACCGCAGAAGAGCGCTCACTTGATCCCGGCGCACAACGGAGAGACCAAGTTCCTGAATCGTTGAAACAGGTATGAGCCGATCCCCAAGAGGCACGGATTACCGGGCCTTTTCGCTGCTATTCTGTGCCTTCGTTGCTCCGGGTAGGAATCAAGTGTAAGTACATGATTCGGAATGGCTTGCTCCGTTTCCATTCCTTCGGTCAGTCAACCAGTCAGTGAACAGTGGATAATCCCGCCGTTGCTCCGGGTAGGAATGGGGGGTAAGCACATGAAAGTAGACGACTTGTTAAGTTTTCCGTGGTGTGAATGAAAGATGGTTTCCAAATCGTTGCTCCGGGTAGGTCAATCGTTGCTCCGGGTAGGTGTGATCGTTGACCCAAAACCCGAAAACTAAGCCACGGATTCTTGGAGGATTTCGAGCCTTGATGTGGTTCCCTGAAAGTGCGAAGGGAGCAGCGGGATGGCGAGAAAAGGGCATAC
>JAABUX010005465.1_pt1 | contig 15602 bp, 9 predicted proteins | sample 5561851 | NCBI WGS metagenome assembly JAABUX01 (sample SAMN10711883, study PRJNA513361) | rock metagenome | isolation source: Antarctica rocks | place: Antarctica: Victoria Land, Richard Nunatak red sandstone | collected 2016-01-03 | reverse complement strand
CCACGTCGTACCCGCTGGGGTTGGCGGACGTGTTGGCGCAGAAGTCCTTGGCCGCCTGCTGGATGTAGCCCTTGAGCGCCGAGGAGCCGTAGACGCCGATGACGGTGCCGTTGCAGCCGCTGGCGCTGCCGCTGGTCCCGCCGTTAATTGATCGCGTATAGCCCACACCGTTGTACGTGACATCGGCATGAGGGCCGATCTGGGCGTGCGTGCTCACCAGGGGCATCAGCGCGAGCGCCGCCGCCGCGAGCACGGAACCGATGATCTTCTTGTTGCGCAACATGGTTCTCCTGGGTCCTTTCGTTATCGTTCCCATATCTCTAACGCCCTCTCCCAACTCCGGGACATCGCCTGTCGGGCGATGGGGCAGGAGCGGCGTTGCTCTGAGACTCGATCCGCGCGGTTGCTCTAACCTAAACCCACACGCCTACGAGCCTGACTGTGTCTGGCCTTTCGAATGGAACGCGCTGTACAGGGCGCTTATCGCGCCGGTCTTTCTTCTCTTCCTGGGCTCGCCCGCGCATCGCGTCCCTATCGTCTGCCGGTGTCTGTCGGATGGACATTCTGCTATCGGTCTTCGGAAGTGGCGCATCGCTCGCGGTCCCGCATCCAGGCAACTCGCCTCAGAAAGCACGTCCCAGTAGGATCGTCGTTAGTCAGCAGGTCTACGGTGGTGGCTCGCCCCCGGCGTCCCCTCCTCCTTTCACGCCCAACCTAACGTCGTCCGGCCATGGATCAACCGGGCTTATTTCTACAGTAACAAAACAGGCCGTAACAATTCTGTAACAGCGGCGTTACATTTTTGTTAAATCTTCGCTTTTCTCTGCTTTCGCGGCCGATTATTGTTGGCTTCTTACGATAACCTGAATCTTTCCTACCATAAAACACATAGGAGGGTCCTCGACCGACTGTTGCCGGATGCCCATGTGCGAGGGTGTGAGCGTCATAAACGACATAGGAGGGGAGCCGCGCCAATGGCTCGGTCCCCCTCCTGTGTGGAGGCTTTGCGACCTGTTGTTACACGTAGTTCGTGCCCTCACACCAGATCGAGGCTACGGGAAACTCCATGCATCTAGCTTGTCTAAGAAGGTCAGTGACCGAGGCAATATGAGGCTCGGACGTGATAGTCCTACGGGTCAGTGTCGTATCGAAGCGTACACGAGGACGGGGAGGTTGCGCGTTGGACTGCCGAGGAGAACCTGCTTCGCCGCGCCTCAGTCCACCACCAGCAGGCGCGCCACCGCGTCGGCGCACCAGTGGCTTGTGACGCCGCGTGCTCGCAGGACGATGCTGTAGCGATGGTGTCGCCCTCGACGCGATAGGCGGACAAGAAACACGTAGCGCGCGAGGCCATGGACGTTTGCTCGCAGTACGACGCGTTGCAGTTCGTGCCCGTCGATGGTCAGCGAGAGACTGACCTGCCCGTGCGGCAGCCAATGCGCCCGCGCGCGCACCGCGAGTTCGTCGCGGTCAGGCGCCCACCACGCGAACAGCCCTACCGTTAAACGGGGAAGACCGCTGTTGGCGTGCCCTGCGCCACGCCGACCATGCGGATATCCCAGTCCTACGGACGTGCCGGTCCGATGTCGCGTCCCTGGCGGCTGGATCGGGGTAGACGCCGCGTGAGACGCGGCGGACGCACACACTGGCGTCGGGGTCAGCGTGGGCACGCCGATGGCCGTTCCGGTCGGCACGCTCGTCGTGGTCGGCACGCTCGTCGTGGTCGGCACGCTTGTCGACGTGGCGGCGGCCGTCGTGCGCGTGGCAGTCGGTGTGCTGGTGGTAGGGGCAGTCGGTGTGCCGGTGGTGGTCGCGGTCGGCGTGGTCGTGGCCGTCGGAGAACTCGTCGGGGTGGCCGTGGTCGTCGCGGTGGCCGTCGGCGTGGCCGTGGTCGTCGCGGTGGCCGTGTCAGTCGGCGAGTTCGTCGGCGTGGCCGTGGCGGTCGATGTGGGGAGTGGGGGCGTGCTCGTCGGCGTCGAGGTCGAGGTTGTGGTGGCCGGCGGAGCGGTGCTCGTGGCGCTGACGGACGGGACGCCAATGGTCGGGGCGCCGGTCGGCGATGGCGTGGAGGGTGTGGGCGACGGGCAGGGGCCAGGACCAGGCGCGGCAAGGGCAGGCTCGGCCACCAGATCGTGCAGCAGGACGTTCGCGTCCGGCACGCCCCAGCCCGTGACGTAGTCCCAGCCAGGGGCTGGCGCGGCGAGTCCGTTGTCCGGGCCCGTCGTGATGTCGCGGTAGGCCGTTGTGCCGCCAAGCGCGTAGAGCTCGGGGTGGATGTCGCCCAACCCGCCTGACATGCCACAGGACCCTGACGCCGACGCTCCTTGCGGTTGCGCGCTCGTGTAGCGGGCCTCGTTCGCCAGTGCGAGCAGCCCCGACCAGATCGGCGGCCCCGCGCTCGTCCCGCCCACTCCGATCCAGCCGCCGTTCGCCAGGATGGCGTAGCTCTGTCCGGCGTCCATCGCCACGTCGGGGACCTGGCGCTGGCCGTTGCTCAGGCTATTGGCCACGCCCGGTCCAACCTGCCAGTCCGGTCGCATGAAGACCAGGCTGAGGCCGCCGCCGCTGTTTGCCCAGCCCGTCTCCGCCGCGACGCTGCCGTCGCGGGCCAGTTGGAGCGTCGTCCCGCCCACGGCGAGCGCCAGCGGGTCGGAGGCCGGGTAGTCGACGGCCGGAGCGGAGCGGTCGATCTCCCCGGAGGATGTGGTGCAATCGTATGCGCCCTGGTCGCCCGTGGCCGCAAGCACGGTCATACCCTCGGCCGCGGCCTGGGCCAGCAGCGTGTGGACCAGCGCGAGGTCGGTTGGCTGATCGGCCTGCTGGGAAGCCTCACACTGGCCCCAACTGGTGCTGAGCGCCTGCGCCTGGTCGTCGTTGACGATGCGCGCGTAGACATCGTCGGCGCCGACGTTGTTTCCCGTGGGCGAGGCGGGGCCGTTATAGACCAGGATGCGGGCACCCGGCGCCACGGCTTGCGCCAGTTCGATGTCCAGGCTCACCTCCAGCCGGCCAATGTAGCCGAAGGCGTCGGTCGCCCCGCCGTCGACCGGGATGCTGGTGGGCATGGTGGACGTGAGGCCAAAGGCGCCGTCGTAGGCGGCGATGTCGGCAGGGTCGTAGGGGGCCAGCTCGAACAGCGCGACGGTCTGTCCGGTCCCGGTGATCGAGACGGTCGCCGTTTGACCGCTGGAAGCCGCGACTGTCTGCGTGTAGACCGGCGTGACGTCGTAGGCGGACCGGATGTTGACGGGAGTTAGCAAGCCGGGAGGTGGGGCTAGCACATCGGCAGCGGATGGCGCGTGTCGCGCGACTGACGTGACAAGCGCGCGGCTCCAGGGCTGCGGGTCCCGATGCACGGTCTGTGAATTGTCGTCGGCGCGCAAAAGTCCTGGGAGCGCGGGCGGCCTGCCCGCACCGGTCGCACCCACGACGGTGGCGGGCGCACTCATCAGGTTGCGGCGGGGCCAAGCGGGCGAGACGCCCGCGCTCCCGGTCGTCCCAGACCTTCTACGCGCCAACGACTTGTCGGGCTGGGGGAGCGGGACGCCTGCGGCGCTGTTTGCCCGTCCCAAAGTCAACGCGGGGACGGGCGAGACGCCCGCGCTCCCGGATTGCGCGGGGACGGGCGAGACGCCCGCGCTCCCAGCCCGACAATTCACAGCCCCTCGGCTCTGAAGCCGCGTGGCTTGACATCCGGGGAGCGGGAGTTGCGTGACGGTCGACCGCGCCTGCAACAGCGGCCGGTACGGCGCCGCGTCGTCGCGCAGGCCGATGACCGTGCTGACCAGGCCGGCGAGGGACGACGGTAGCCGCGGCGCGGTGGTATTCGTGTCGTGCGTGCGGCCGTCGCGGCCCTGATAGCGCACCAACGTGACCCCGAAGGCGGCGGACACCTGCCCGGCCGTGCCCGCGACGTCGAGCAGCAGGTGGTCGGGGTAGGCGCGCACGACCCGCAGGCCGAACGACGATAGATACGCGATCAGGGCGTCCTGGTCGGCAGCGGGTAGGCCGAAGAGGCGGCCAAATGCGTCCGGCGTCAACGCCGGCGGACGCTGCTGGCCGGCGCCCCGGCGGAGGTACGCGTCCAGCAGGGCTGGCTGGCGCGGGGCGAGACCGATGACCAGCGACAGCGGCTGGGCGGGCGGCAGGGGGCCAAGCACGCGCGCCCCGGTGAGCAGAGCGGGCGCCGCACCGGCGATGCGGACGGCGTCGGGCCCCTGCGGACCCTGCACCTGTACCGGGGCGACACCCAGGACGAGTTGCGCTAACAGCGCGATGAGCGTAATCCGGCGCAACATCGCGGCTAAGCAGGTGTTGCGCCGTTCGTGCGGTTTCGTGCAGCGTAGATGCATGGGGAGCGCCTCCTGGGAGCGCCGACTGCCAGCCAGCCGTGGTTTGCCGGCTGGCAGCGCAGCGAGAGACGGCGCTCCCAGAAACGTACCGGCGCCTACTTTAGAGATAGTTCGAGACGATCTGTCGCACCGGGCCGAGGCTCCAGGCGGCCTGGGCGTCGGGGTTGGCTGAGAAGGTCGGCTGCCACAGCACTTGCAGGTTGCGGTCGCCCGCCGGGACCTCGAACCCGACCACGCCGTCGTCGGGCTGCGTGTAGACGTGCCGGGCGTGGAGTTCGTGCGTCATGCCGAACGGCTCGCTGTCGATCACGTCGCCGCGCGAGGTCTGGACGTGGAAGTCCTGCGGGTCGGCATAGTACGAGCCGTGGCCGCCGACGCGCTGGATGCGCACGGCGACGATCAGGAAGATGTTGCCCCGCGCGGGCACGTAGTCGGCGACACCGGCCTGGCGCGCCTCCATCACCCAGCGCAGCTTGACGGCGAAGCCGTCTACGGCCTGGGTGCGCCCCACGCCCAGCGCGTGGCTGGCCATGGCCGATGCGATGGGGACAGCGCCACGCGCGATCAGGGGCGCGGTCAGGGGTGAGCTAGCGAGCATGGTCAACGCGATAAGGCAGGCGTAACGGCGGCGGCGAGACATAATCGGTCCTCCTCGTCTGGTACTCGGCACTATCATTTGGTACTACTCGGTACTCAATCGCCATCGCAAACAGGCGACGCGCGTTGGTGGACCCGGATATCGATGTGTGCGGGGGCCACTGCCCGTGTATTCTACGCCACCGCGAGGCTGTATCTGGCACCTTTAAACTACGCTTAATCAACCTTTAATCAGACTTTAACAAGGGTGTGTTACGGTCCTGTGGTAGGGTCCACGTCCACCCTGGCGGTAACGGCGCGTGGTTATGTCGAGAAATTGAGAGTGGAGAGGGACATGCTCAGGCGGATCGTGGTCGCGGTTGTGCTCACCGCCGCGCTTGTCGGCGGCGTCGCGGAGGCCACGCTGACGACGTTGCGCGGTCAGAACAGAGGACCGCAGGTATCGAGCGCGGCGGATCTGCAGGACGCCGGCAGCGTCCAGCGGCTGGGCGTGGCCCTCTCCTCGACGGGCGGGACGGTGGTGCGCATCCTGCCCGATGGTGTGATCGTGCAGCCGCGTCGCGCGCGCGGCACGCTGCAGCGTATCATCTTCCTGCGCGGCGCCACCATCCTGCAGCGCAACGTGCCGACCACGGCCGCGGCGATCGAGCTGGGCGCCCACGTCAGCGTCGTCGGGCAGGCCGGCGCCAGCCGCTCCGCTCCCTTCGCCGCCGTCAAGATCCGCGTCACGCCCCATCGCCATGCCATCGGCGGCATCATCCTCTACATCTCGTCCGATGGCCACCTCACCATCCAGAACACGCGCCAGCGCGCGGTGTACCTGGTCAAGGTGCTCTCCACGACACTGATCACGACCGGGACCGGGACCGGGACCGTGACGGGCGCCACGAGCACAACTCAGACGCCAGAGGCCGCCAGGGCCGCCGGGACGCGCGAACCATGGCTCACGCTGCGCCTGGGCCAGCACGTGCAGGTGCTGGCCGTCCACAACCCGGACCCGCAGCAGCAGGACACCTACCTGGCCGACGCCATCCGCGTGGTGCGCCGCCACGTCAGCATCCATGTTGGCGGGGTGGTCAGGAGCGTCGACCAACGCGCCAACGCTATCACGATCTACGCTCGGTTGCAGAACCAGACCTATACCGTCGAGGTGTTGCGCTCGACCCTGACCACGCTGGGCCGCTGGCCGGCGGGCTACGCGGACCTGTTCCCCGGCGACCACCTGACCGTCTCCGGCTACTTCGACACCGCCGACATCACGGGCACGGGCGGCATTCCCAATCGCATCGTGGCCCGCCGTATCCGCATCGGCTCTCCGGCCTTCGCAGGCGATATCGTAGGCCTCGCCGTCCGGCCCGACGGCTCGGTCGTGCTCGACGTGCGCCGACGCGGTCGCCGCTCGCACCTCCTGCGCATCGTGGCGCCTGGCCGCGCGACCGTCGTCTACGCGACCGATCCCGCCCGCGTGCTTGACCTGCTGGTGGGCGAGCGCATCAGCGCACACGGCACGCGCATCGATAAGTTCGCGCTGCTCACCGGCTCGATCCACGTCTATCCGCGCGTCCGTACCATCGGTGGGACGGTGACGAGCATCATCCCCGGCGCCTACCATATCGTCAGTTCCGCCAACGGCAGCGCATACATCGTGCGCGCGACCAGCCATACCACGTACACGACGGACCAGACGCGGGCCGGCGGCACGGTCATCACCACACCAGCGGCCATCACCGTCACCGTAGGAACGCGCATCCGCGCGCGCGGCTACGACGCGCTGCACAACGACCAGCGGCTCATCCCCCGCCTCATCGCCACGCATATCACGATCCTGACGCGCCACCGCGCGCGTCACATAAGCCGCGTCCCGCGACGCCAGGCCCCGTCGAGCGCCCGGACGGGCGTCTCCCTGCCCCCGGCGGCCCCGCCCATTGGCGCCCGCCCGCCCGCGGTCCCCAATGGCGCACGCATCGGCCGCGCCCGCGGAGCCAATCCGGTGGCGTCCTGATATGCTCCCATCCCGTCACTCCAACGACGACTTTTCGTGGGTGCAAACGTCCGGGGGACGCGCTGCTCGCCCGCTCCAGCACTCGACGGGGGTGGGCGAGCAGCGCGGCGAGCCACCCGCGCTTCCCAGATCACCCCAGACCGTCGGCGCACTAGCAACTTTTTGCCGACTCTGGGACGCTTACCTGAGACGTTTCTATGACCATCGAGGTTGACCGGCCCGCGCCCCCGCGGCCAGGCCCCGGCCGCCCGTGGCCATCGCCGCGCAGGATCGGCGCGGCCCTCGTCGGCGCCCGCATGGTGCTCGCCATTGCCACGGCGCTGATCGGATCGACGCTGTGGTGGTGTCTGCGTCAGCCCTACAACGTCATCCTGTCCTATGCCGACGCGCCCACGCACCTCAACCTGGCGCGGCGCGTGCACGACGACCTGCATCCGGGGTTGGGGCAGTTGGGCGCCTACTGGCTGCCCCTAGCGCACGTGATCGAGTTGCCCTTCGTCTGGAATGACGCGTTGTGGCATTCCGGGCTGGCGGGGGCCATCCCCAGCATGGGCTGCTACCTGCTCTCGGTGTGGCTGATCTATCAACTGGCGTTCCTGGCCACGGCGCAACGCATCCCCGGGGCCATCGCCGCCCTGGCCTTCGCGGCCAACCCCAACGTGCTCTACCTCCACGTGCTGCCGATGTTCGAGCCGAGCATCATCGCCAGCGTGCTCGCGGCCACCTACCTCCTGGCCCTGTGGCTGCGCCGCCGCAAGCTGTGGCTGCTTGTCGCGGCGGCAGCGGCGGTCAGCGTGATGTGCACCAGCCGTTACGAGGCCTGGGCCGCGGCGGTGGCGGCGGGCGGGGTGGTGCTGGTGGCGCTCTGGCGACAGGGCGAGACCCGCGACCGCGTGGTCGGGCGCCTGGTGCTCTTCCTGCTGCTGGCCTGGTACGGCATGGCGCTGTGGCTGCTGTGGAACCTGGCCCTCAACGGCGACCCGCTGTACTTCCTGCACCCGTCGTTTAACAAGGGCCTGGCCGAGGACCGGCTGGCTATCCTGACCAAGCACCACCTGACGCACGCCGTGGCCTATGTCTATTTTAGTGTCTACGACAACGCCGGGCGCATCCTGGTGGCGCTCGGGGTGCTGGGGCTGCTACGCTTCGTGGCCCAGTTGGTGCGCTGGACCGAAGGGCTATGGCTCGTGCTGCTGGCGGCGCCCGCCCTCTTCGACGCCTTCTACCTGTGGTTCAAGGGCACGCCGCCCATCCTGGTCCCCGATCTCATCCCCTTCATCAGCGGCAACATCCGCTACGGCGTGGTCAGCCTGCCACTCTTGTGCGTGCTGGCCGGGTGCCTGGCGCGCCGGCCTATCGCCGCCGCGCGCATGTCGGCCGACGACGCGGTACCGCCAGACTCCGTGGAGTCGTCGGTGACGGTGACAACCGTGACCACGACGACCTCGGCGACCTCGGCGACGACCGTGACCACAGTAACGGCAGGCGCGGCGGACGCGACAGGCGCGGTCGGGGCAGCGCGTGGCGTCACGCGCGACGCGACGCGGGCCCTGGCGGCGCTGCCGGCGCTGCTACGCCCGGTCTGGCCGCTGGTCCAGTTGGGACTGCTGGCGCTGGTCGTAGCCCAGCCCCTCATGCTGCTACGTCGGGGCGACGTCGTCTCGTACAACGAGGCCAACAACGCGGCCTACCGCGCGGCGCAGCAGGTGCGCACGGACGTGGCCCACTGGCTTGGCGCGCACTACACGGGCGGCCTGATCCTGATGAGCACCTTCAAGGGCGCCGACCGCATCATCCTCGACTCGGGCCTGCCCGACGACGTGTTCGTCCACGAGGGCTCGCAAGAGACGTGGCGTTGCGCCCTGCGCTACCCCCAGCGATGGGCGCGCTGGGTCGTCCTCTTCAAGCGCGGCGACGGCGCGGCCACGCTCCTGAAGTCCCGCACCGTGAGCCAGCAACTCTACTTCACGCGCGTCCGGGACGCCGCCGGCTCGAGCTACTACCTCGTGTACCGGCGCAACACCAGGCCCTGGCCGCCCAAGGGCTATGTGCGCCGTAGCCCTTGCGCATAAGGAGCCGGCAGCCTGACCTTGAAAGGTCATGGCAGGAGACGGACCTTAAAAGGTCGATGCGAGGACCTCATGCGCGTTGGTTACGCGCCAGGAGAGACCCTTCAGGGTCTGTGCCCTGCCATGACCATAAATGGTCAGGCCGTCGGGAGCCCAGTGAGGGAGCTGTTATGGAAATGTTACGCGGCCCTGCGGTACAGTACCCATGAGACACCGGTGGCGCAGTGACTGGTGCTATGGCTGGGTGTCGTGCGAGGCGTCGGATGAGGAAGGCGATGATGCGACGATCTTTGAGTATAGGTCTTCTCCTGGTACTGGGTATGATTCCGTTTGGCGCCGCGGCAAATGGTGTATCCGGTCGGCTCGGCCTCGCGCCAGCTGGCGCCACGGCAATCGACGCGGCCGGCGTCACCCTGCGGGTCGGAGGACTCGTCCGCCTGGTCGATCCCGTCCACAAGGTCTTCGTCATCTTCAGTTCGACAAAGGCTCGCCGCTTCACCATCGACGTGTCGCCCTCAACCCGCATGACGCTGGGGCGCTGGCCAGCTGGTTTCACCGACGTGCAGGTGGGCGACCACCTGACGGTAGCCGGTGACGCCGCGTCGCCGTCGTCACCGGACGTGATCGTCGCGCGCACTATCCGCATCGGGTCGCCGACGTTCGCCGGTCAGGTCGTGGCGGTCACGCCGGGCGCGGGCGGAGCGGTTGTGCTGAGCGTGCTGGCCAGCCATCGGCACGTGCTGACGGTCATCGTTGCACCGACCGCGACCGTCCTCTACGGCCCGGATAAGGGCGTGATCGGCAATCTGGTCATCGGGGAACGCGTCGTCGCGCATGGCGTGCGCCAGAATAAGTACTGGCTGGCAGCGACCTCCGTGCGGGTCTACCTTCGCCAACACACCATCGGCGGGACGGTCACCGCCGCCACGGCCACCCCCTCTCTCGTCTATACCCTGCTCAGCCCAAACGGAGGCGGACAACACGCGATCCGCACAACCGCGCGCACCGTGTATAGCATGGGCGGGCACATCGTGGCGGCCGCCCTGGTGCGGGTTGGCACGCACATCCGTGCCCGTGGGTACGACCTGCCGCGCGGCCAGAACGGCCAGGGCAACACCATCCCGACGTTGATCGCCACTCATGTCACCATCCTGATCCAGCGCCATCACACGCGCCACACCACGAAGCACGCCAGGCGCCCGGCGCCGCGACCGGTGACCCACTCCTTCGGGCCAACAAACCATCCATCCAGCTCGTCCGTGGCGTACCGCGACCCGCGGAGCGGCTCGACGATCGTGGCGCTGGCGGCGGTGGCGGGACAGGCAATCCGGTGATGGTCGGCAGCGGCGCCATGCGCTCGCCGGGCCGGCCCGCGCGTGGAGAGACGGCTACCCCGTGAGCCTCGTCCCGATCGAGCCGTCTGCCGCGCAGGTGGCGTTGCCCGAGGAGTTCTCCGCGCACCGCACCTTCACGCGACGCCAGTTGATCGCCCTGGTCATCCTGCTGCTGCTGCTGCTGATCGGCCTGGCGTTCTCGGTGGCCGGCGCGCTGGCCGTGCTGGTCTCGCTGGCCATCGTGGCCTACGTCGTGGAGGGCGGCTACAAGATGTACGTCCTCTACCTGGCGGCGCGCTACGGTACGCCCACGCACCCACCCTTACCGGCCGATGCTCCCCTGCCCCGTTACACGGTGCTCGTCCCCCTCTATCGCGAGGCGGCCATCTTGCCCGGACTGGTCGGGGCGCTGAATGGGCTCGACTATCCACCCGAGCGGCTCGAAGTGTTCCTGCTGCTGGAGGAGAACGATGCGGAGACGATCAGGGCCTGCCAGACGTACCCGCTGCCGGCCCATATCCGCCCGTTAATCGTCCCCGAGGGCTACCCGAAGACGAAACCTCGCGCCTGCAACCATGGGCTGGCCATGGCCACGGGCGAGTATCTCGTCATCTTCGACGCGGAGGACCGCCCGGCGCCGGATCAGTTGCGCAAGGCCCTGGCCGCCTTCGCCGCCTCGGGCCCGCACGTGATCTGTCAACAGGCCAAATTGGGCTACTACAATAGCCGCCAGAACGTGCTGACGCGCTTCTTCACCCTCGACTACGCCACCTGGTTCGACGGCATCCTGCCCGGCCTGACCCGGCTGCAGGCGCCGATCCCTCTCGGCGGCACGTCGAACCACTTCCGCATGGCGGCGCTACGCGCGCTGGGCGGCTGGGACCCCTACAACGTGGCCGAGGACGCCGACCTGGGCATCCGCCTCACGCGTGGCGGCTACAAGACCTCGACCATCGACTCAACCACCTGGGAGGAAGCCAACAGCCGCGTGCTGAGTTGGATCCGCCAACGTTCACGCTGGATCAAGGGCTATATGCAGACAGCGCTGGTCCACACGCGACATCCGCGCCTGCTGTGGCGCCAACTGGGGCCGGCGCACACGCTCAGCTTCGCGGCGATGATCGTGGGCACGCCGCTGGCGGGCCTGCTCAACCCCGTCTTCTGGACGCTGGGCGTCGTCTACTACACCACCCGCTCGACGGCGATCGAGGCGTTGTTCCCCACGCCCATCTACTATATGGGGCTGGCCTGCCTGCTGGTGGGCAATTTCGCGTTCATCTACGCCAACGTCTTCACCGCGGTGCGCTGGGGCTACGACCACCTGGTCCTCTGGGCCATCCTGGTCCCGCTCTACTGGATCCTGCTCAGCATCGCCAGCTATATGGCGCTCTATGAGCTGATCACCCGCCCGCACCACTGGCAAAAGACGACGCATGGCCTCGCCAGCGCGGCACACCCGGCCGCCAACGAGCAGCCGGCGACGGGTCTAGCGGCGGCAAGCGATCCCGCCTGACGCCGTTAGTCGGTAGCCGTTAGTCGTTAGTCGTTAGCTTGCGCGGCGAGTGAGACATCGACGCCAGCACGCGCATGCCGATGGTGTCAAGCTACAACCACAACCAGGATCTCCCCACTTTAGATCACGAACCGCGCAGTGGTTGATCGCGCCCGTCGTTCCGTTTACCCTTGTGCGCTCCCAGAGTCTGCACATGGTCGGCCCGCGCCTGCGGTCGCATGGCAAACCATCGGCTGCCCACGGTCGGGTGTGGCATGACGGACGCTGGCGGCAACGCATCATCCGCACCCTGTGCGAACCCTATGTGAACGCCTTGTCAGGTTGCACATCTGACAGCAGGCCCTGATGCCGCGAACTACTCCCTCCAATACGGCACCATGGGTGCGTCGGCGCCTCCATACAGTTCCGTACAGTGTTCGCGGTGTCGCTGGCAGGGCATTAGGTCGTAGAGTAGCGGCATGGACGGGCCACATGGATGGGCCATGCGGCCCGCGCCGGGTACGGATAGGGACGTGACGTAGCCCCTATGGGCGTTGTGAAGGAGACGGATGTCGTATGCGAACGAATGATTTCTCGGCCGCGCCGTCGATGGCGCGGGGCGGCGCCGAGTTCGTCGGCGAGACGGAGTATCGCAGCCTGCGGGTGATGTGGCAGTTCTTCTGGCTGTGGCTGCCGATGTACCGGCGGCTCAAGCGCCTGCCGGGCTACCGTGGGCTGCACTGGTGGTACCGTTTCCCCCACACGCTGGGCATGGCCGTGTTCTTCGACGATCAGCGGTCGCTGTACGGGTTTGCGCGCGGGAAGGACCACGCACAGGGTATGCTATGGCTGACGACCAATGGCCGCGCGCGCGCCGGCTTTATCCGTATCTACGACGCCCAACCCGCTGGTTATACCAACGGCCTGTGGAGGGCCGAGGCGCCCCATACATCGCGCGCGGCGTCCGTGGCCGCGATCCGGCGCTTCACGCCCCTGGCCGGTGAGGACCAGGGTCCCCTTGTCACGGAGGTGCATCGATGAACCTACTGACCCGGAACCCCACACTAGCTGGCCTGGCGCTGAGCGCGGCCAACCTGGCCAAGTCCGCTGCCCTCGACAATTACGGCCTGTTCCTGCGCCTATCCACGGCTCCATCCGACCTCGGCGCCGAACTGAGCCCGTTCGGCGCCCTGCGCGCCGCGGAGCATGCGCGCCGCCGCGTCCCCGCCTACCGCGACTTCCTGGCCGCGCGCGGGTGGCGCGACGACCCGCGCCTGCCCGTCCAGGAGCGCCTATGCCTGCTGCCGGTGATGGACAAGGAGTCGTACGTCAAGCGGTTCAGCACCGAGCAGCGCTGCCTGGACGGCCGCCTGCCCATGGTCGGCACGACCGTCGACGAGTCGTCCGGCTCGTCGGGCACGCCCTACAACTGGGTGCGCAGCACGGCGGAGCTGCACGATGTGCATCGCGAGCTGGGGCAGTTTGCGCGCTACTGCTTCGGCGCCAACGTGATCACGGTCAACGGCTTCTCCATGGGCTCCTGGGCCACCGGGGTCAACACGGGCGAGGCCATGCGCGCTATCGGCGTGGTCAAGTCGACCGGTCCCGACGTGGACAAGATCCTGCACACGTTGGAGTTCTTTGGCCCTGCCTACCGCTACATCATCACCGGCTACCCGCCCTTCCTCAAGCACCTGCTCGACGAGGGCGAGGCGCGCGGCTTCGAGTGGGCGGCCTACCACATGGACGCCATCGTCGGCGGCGAGGGCATGAGCGAGGGCCTGCGCGCCTACCTGGAGCGCCGCTTCCGCCGCGTCATCTCCGGCTACGGCGCCTCGGACATCGACATCGGCGTGGCCGGTGAACTGCCCCTCAGCGTCTGGATCCGCAAGCACGCCGCCGAGAATCCTGCGCTGCGAACGGCGCTGTTCGGCGACGACCCCCGCCTGCCGATGCTGTTCCACTACAACCCGCTCGATTATTATGTCGAGACGAACGCGGAGCGCGAACTGATCCTGACCGTCAACCGCCTCGCGGTGCTCTCGCCGCGCATCCGCTACAACATCCACGACACCGGCGGCGTGATCTCGTTCAAGCGCATGCTGGCCGTGCTGCGCGACTTTGGCCTCGACCCGCTGGAGGACAGCCGGCGTCGCGGCCTGCCCCACGTCCGCCTGCCGTTCCTCTACCTGTTCGGGCGCAGCGACAGCACCTTCTCCTATATGGGCGCCAACATCTATCCGGAGGACGTGGAGCAGGCGCTCTACGCGGACGCCGCCGACGCGGCGCACCTGGGCGCCTACTGCCTGGAACTGGTGGAGATCGGCCGCGGCGAGCAGCGACCCTGCGTCCACGTCGAGATCCTGCCCACTCCGCCGGACGACGATGGCGCGCTGGCTGGGCGGCTGCGGGAGCGCGTCGTGGACCGGCTGCTGGCCAACAGCCGCGATTTCCGCGAGGCGGTGCGCGAAGACGCCACCGCGGGCGACATCCTCGTCCGCCTCCACGCCGCCGGCACGGGTCCCTTCGCCGCCAATAGCGGCCGCATTAAGCGTCGCTACATCCTTAGAGGAACGGCGACGAACGCCAGCCATGTTCCCGGAGCCGCGCTGGCGGCGTCCTCAGCCGTACAGGCAGCTGTCCTGTCGAAGGGAGCGGGCTGAGATGACGGCCCCTGGCCACGTGACGGCGCGTCCGGTCGCCGGCAAGACCGACCTGCGCCGCTGGATCACCCTGCCACGGACGCACGTCTACGCCCCGTCGAGCCCGTGGGTCCCGCCCCTGGACGGGGATCTGGAGCGCCTGCTCGACCACCGGCGCAACCCCTTCTTCGCCTATGGAGACGCCGTGCCCTACCTGGCCGTCGACGAGCGCGACCAGCCGGTGGGTCGCATCCTGGCCCACGTCTACCACCGCCACAACGTGCGCCACGGCGAGCGCACCGCCTTCTTCGGCCTCTTCGAGTGCCGCGATGACCGCGAGGCGGCGCGGGCCTTGATCGACGCGGCCAGGGCCTACGGCGCGCGGCAGGGCTGTACGACCCTGCGCGGTCCCTTCAACATGACCGCCATGCAGGAGATGGGCATTCTGACCGATGGCTTCGCGGCCCCGCCCGCCGTGGACGAGACCTACACCGCGCCCTACTACCCCGCTCTGCTGGAGGGGACTGGCCTGCGCCCCGTCTTCCCGGTCAGCACCTTCCGGGTCGACGTGGCGCGGGCCGAGCCGGACACTATGCTCTCCGACCGGCATCGCGCGCTGCTGGCCTCGGGCCACCTGCGCATCCGCCCCGCCGACCTGGGACACTTCGAGCGCGAGATCGAGACGCTGCGTGAGCTGCTCAACGACAGCTTCTACGAGAACCCGCACTTTGTGCCCATCACGCACGACGAGTTCGTGTTCCAGATCGGCCCCTACCGGCGGCTGCTCGACCCGGCCATCAGCCTGGTGGCCGAGATCGACGGCGTGCCGTGCGGCTTCGCCATCACCGTGCCCGACTTCAACCCGATCCTCAAGCGCATGGACGGTCGCCTCGGTCCGCGTGAGGCCCTGATCTTCCTGAGCCAGCGCCCGCGCATCAGGGGCGCCGTGCTGATCATCATGGGCGTGCAAACGCAGCTGCAAGGGCAGGGCGTGATGCGCGTGCTGCAGGCCGAGTTGGTGCGGGCGCTGCGCCGCCGCGGCTATCGGCGCCTGACGGTGACCTGGGTGGCCGACGAAAACGAGAAGTCGCTGGCGACCGTCGCCGCGCTGGGC
>JAABUX010005464.1_pt1 | contig 15603 bp, 14 predicted proteins | sample 5561851 | NCBI WGS metagenome assembly JAABUX01 (sample SAMN10711883, study PRJNA513361) | rock metagenome | isolation source: Antarctica rocks | place: Antarctica: Victoria Land, Richard Nunatak red sandstone | collected 2016-01-03 | reverse complement strand
CGTAGTCGATCGGCGCGTCTACGCCGAGGTTCCGCCACGGGTCGAATATAGCCTGACCTCTATTGGAATGAAGGTAAGTCCGCTCATGGGTACTTTGATGGCCTGGGGGCAAGAGGTGTTAGACGCCCAGCGTTCGTCTGCCGCGGACGGGACTTCCGATACCGTCAGGCGGGAATAGGCGCCGTCTCACACGCACGAGTCCGCGTGAAACCATCGACCGGCGATCGTGTGCCCGGAGCGAGCGAGTCGTTCGCATCCTGGTCGAACTTTCGGACGATCTCATCGCAATCGCCGGCACACAGCGTCGGGGGGAGCACCGCAAGGGCGCGCGCAGCGCGTCGCGGAGCGATCTCCGACCCTTGCGCGCGGAGGGTCCCGACGCGTAGACTGCCGCACCCGATGGGGCCTCCTTCGGTTTGTCCGATGACGACGGAACCGTCGTTAGCTCGAGGCCGCGTGATTAAGCGCCCACTTTGCTTCCGCGATCGCGGCCGCGTGCTCACTATAGATCGCACAGTCAACGGCGTCGCGATTCAAACGGCGCGATGCGCATCGCGCGCCGCGCGGCGAATCGCAAGCGTATACGCGCGACGCACAAATTCGGGCGGCAAAGCGTCGTCCGGCAGCTTCATGCCGCAGTTACCACATCGTCGTTAGCGTCGACAGCGGGCTCTTCTTCCGCCACGGCGTCCGCCGCATCTGCGGCATCCCGATCCGCGGGCGAGACGCGCAATTCGAACTCCTCACCGCAGTTTGAGGCATGCGCCGCGCGTCGGCTCGTCTGGTACGCCTCAACGTCGGTATGCAAGCACACCGCGCCATCGTCGTCGACAGTCGGGGCGGCGTTCTGCGCGCCGAGCGGATCGTCGACGATCTCGTAACCAGCGAGCAACGTCTCGTCCTGGCCCTTCGGCGCGACGCCGCCACCGTTCCAACCGACGTAGTCGGCTTGCTGGATGGGCGCGAACAACTCGAGCGCGCGCTCCGTCGCAAGATGCGCGCTCACGGCGCCGATCATCGCGCCGATCTGTCGACGAACTTTCCGACCTTCGGCTCGCCGCCGGTCGCGTTCGCGCGTTGCTGACGCGCCGCGATCGCCGCAAGCCGCGCCTGAATGCGCTGCAAGTCCGCAAGAACGGTGTGGTCGATGCGATCGGCGCGACCGTACTCCCGCCTCGAGGGCGCGGATGTGCTCCTCGCGCTGCGCACGCGCCGCGTGGTAGAGCTCGAGCGCCCGCGCCTTGATACGCGCGTTGGCTTCAGCGCGCGTGATTTGCAGCGCCGGCGGCGCGGCCGCAACCATCGCGAGCGCGGTGGCGCGTTCGTTCTGGGTTTGAGACATGGTAGATCCTCCAACGGACCGTAAGAGGAGATGGCCCTCATCGGGCGCAGCCTCACTGCGCGACGTCGGCATCGTAGGCGTTTCGGGCTATCTTGAAGCGAAGATCTCAGCGACGATCGCGTGCATCGCTGGATCGCACGCGTGCAGCCGCTCGCGCGTCGCGCGCGGCCACGGCGACTGCGGATCGTTGAGCACGTCGGCGTAGGCGCGCACGCACTCGGCGAAATACTCGAATCACGGCGCAATAGCATTCGCTCGTGTCGATGAGCAACGCGGAGACGACGTCGCTCGGGCGCGACGAATCAGAAGCGATTGACTCGGGCGAAGAAGTCACGCGGGCCATTTCGCTCGACATCAGCGCGATGGACGCCGATCCAAGCCATCGCGAACCACCTAAACCGATTTGCTACGGCGGCCGCTCCGGTTCACGCAGCTTCGCAACGATCTCGCTAATGCGGCGCTGGATATACACGATCGGCGAATCGCCGACGTCGGTTTCCCCCCGAACCCCCCTTCCATCGCTCCTCGTATGGCTCTTGGGTTCCGCGCTACGCGCGGGGACCGCGTACTCGGAGACGATTGCTACGGCAATCGCTCCTGCGTGCGCGGTGAAAGGCTCCGATGCAAAAGCATCGTCGATCACGGGGTCACTTTCGCTCGACTCAGCGACCTGCGAAGCGGTCAGCACGGCACCCGAAGCGCCCTCAAAGTCTGATATGCCGGGCGAACCCTGCACAACCGGCGCCGGCCATTCACCCGTGGGCCGGACAAGCGCAACCACGACGCTTTCGAGGAGGCGATAGACCTCTCGGACGCTGACGGCAAGGACGTGCGCAATCTCCCGGGCGGAGATGCCGCTTCTGCGCATGTCTTGGGCCTCTGCGCGCCGTCGCTGGGCTGGGGCGACGTATTCCGCTCGTGTCATCCGCGAGCGTTCTCGCGCCGCTTCTCGGGCCGCCTGGCGCAATCGCTCGCGCTCCCGCTGCGCCGCAATTCGCGCTTCGCGTAACAGCGGCGGCACGTCAGCACCGTAGCGCTCCCACACCCAACGTGCCACGCTCTTGGCGATGTGACCGACCTCGTTATCCTTGAGCGGACCGCGGGCGCTTTCGGCGCCGACCTCGGCGGCGATCTGACCCGCGCGTTCGGATACGGCCCGACGCCAGCCGTCGTAGACGCCGCCGGCCGTGCGTGTCGCCATCCGCCAATCGGTGACCGCGGCGTACGCCCAACGGCGCAGCCGATCAAAGATCTCGACGTTGCGGCCGATTCCCGCCGGCGCCATCTTCTTCTGCGGCGGTCCCGTCAAGTCGACGTACTGCGCGAGCTCGGCGAGCGAATACGGCTCGTCGCGCCCAACTTTCGTGACGTATGTATCCGAGAGCGGATTGTGGTGAAAGCGGCCGGCGTAGCCGGTGTCGGCCCCGAGCGCGGCGGTGTAGGCGCGCTCGATCGCGGCCGCGTACCGAATCACTTTGAGACGGCTCGGATCCCCGAAGTCGGTTTGGACCCATGCGCCGAGCAGGTAGATCAGGTGAGCGTGCCCGTTGCGCGAGTTGATGACGACGAGGTTCGGCGCGGGCAACTCGGCCTCGATCCAGACCGCACCGCCACCCTCGCTGTCGATGTCGAAGCGCAGCGCCGTCAGCCATCCGGGCGGGTCGGGCGCGATCTCCGCCATCGATCGTGCGACCTCACGCCGCTCGCGATGGGCGCCGTGGCGGAAGTCGTCGGAGGCGTGGACCCGAAATGGAAGGGTCCGGGCGAACCGCTCGAGAGCAGGTTGAACCTGACCGGCGGCTGGCGCAAGTGCGGCCGTCGGAGCCTTTCAAGCCGGGCACGCTCGCCGGGACGCTCAAGCAATGCGGCGGCTAAGGTGGACACGCCGGAGGTTCATCGGCTAAGATAAACTTGGCTCGTCACCTATGGTGCGAAACCCGCCCCAGGTCTCCCGATCGCGCCTACTTTTCCAGGGCGGACGCGGTCGTGAGATAGGAAGGACGAGCCTCTAGAGTAACGCCGTCGGTTCCCATGCCGGCGGCGTTTCGATGTCTAATCGGTCATTGTGGCAATTATCCGGCGCTCGCTCCCGGCGTGCAAGCATTCTCACGCGATGGCGTCGGGGTTCTCACATGATAACGTCGGGGACGCGGCTTGTTCTCACGCGATGACGTCGGGGAAACCGCAGTTCTCACGCGATAACGTCGGGGAAGGCGACGTGGTGAGAACACCCCGGTATCGGGTCGGGCTGGTCAGATAAACTATGAAGAAGGTTTCACGTTCTCACACGATGACGTCGGGGAAGCCGCACTTCTCACACGATAGCGTCGGGGAGGACTACTTTGTGAGAACACCCGCGTTTCGATAGACGATCAGCTTACGACTCATCCAGTCGTCGACGAAACCGCGCGCGGGCAACGGATTTTGCTCGAGGCTTGGATCGAGCTTCCATGCGGCGATGACGCGATCGCGTTGAATGCTATCGAGGGCTTTGTGGAAACGTAGGATCTGGCGCCCCACATTGGCGCCGCCAAAGGGCGCTCGGATTTCGCGAACGACATCACCAACGCTGACCTTCACCATGCCCGAGGACTGATTTCCAAGCAAAATCGTCAGGAGGCGCGCGAGGCGACTTTCCAGCACTTCGCGATACGGATCGTAGGTCAATGCTACCGCAGGAATGCGGGGGTCGCTGCGCAGCGCCAAGGCGTCGACCCACGCGCCGAGCTCGTACCACACACCTGTTGCTGCGCCGCTGACAAAATCATATTCGAACCCGTGGTCTTCGATCGTCGGTGGGATCATCCCACGGCGTCCGCGCGGCTTAATTCCAACCAGCGCGCCCATATTGACCACACGCAGGACGCTTTGATGTTGCTCTTCGCGATCTTCACCGCGATGGCCGGCTGTGTACGTGGCCCCGAAATCCGCGCGCCCTTCGCGCTTCTCCATCTTATGCCGCTTTTCAATACCGCGCGCATCGAGCATTTGGTCGTACGACACGTACCACCAACCACGGTCGTCTGGTTCATTATCGACGACGTTGTTCACGAGTAGGTCGAGCGTAACCTGATCGATCTCGCGCCAACGATGATGAGCTTCGGCGAGCTCGCCTCGCTCGCGCTCAGAGAGTTTCCGTTTCAGCATCCCCAGCGGTCGAACGAGAACTACCTCGGCGACACTTTGGCCATCACGCATAACGATCGGGCGTTCGGCTTCATCAGTCCAACGCTCACCAAGCTCAGTCGCACCGGCCAGCGCGAAGGCGATTGCGCGACGTCCGAGGGTCGTCGCGATCGTCACGCGCGTTCCGCGCACTGCTGGGGGACTGATCCTGCGCGCAGGCCGCGACTCGGTAGTCGCACCACGTTTTGCATTCGTGCTGTTCTCGACGGCGACCTCAACCTCAGGAGGATATGCGTCGCTTGCAAAACCCCATACCATCATCACGCCGCGGAAACTTTCGATCTCCCGCTCCCTCCGCTCTTGCGTCGTTTGCGGAGCGAGAAGCGACAGCTGTGCGGGTGTTGTCCACCATTCGCGCGCTGCTGCTTCGAAGAGCGGCCAGCTCCCCGGCGTAACGCGCAGTATCGTTGTCTCCCCGTACTCAGGTCGCTCAATCAGAATCGTCGCCAACGACTTCTTCCGCTCGGGGGTCTTGCTCGTCTTCGGGCGCTTAAGCGCGCGTTCGCTTATTGAGGGCATTACGACGCTAAAGGCTCGCGTATGCGGTCTTCAGTCATCGAAAGATCTGGTCGTGGTCACGGGTGATCTCGCGCTATCCCTGGTCAACACGCTGCGACACTTCAGAACTCCGTCATGGCTAAGTCGCGCCCGACCGTGGATGCGGCCTCGGCAATCACATCAGGAGCCTGTTCAATCGCCTTCAACAGAATTCGAGCCGGCATATCGGGTGCCGCTCGCCGCTGTTCCCACTGTTGAACGGTTCGCAGGCTCAAATGGAAACGCGCCGCAAACGTCTCCTGCGTTAGGTTTAGTCGCTCGCGGATCGCTCGGACGTCCGGGATTTGGACGTCATAGCTCTTGCCGTTTACGTGTGCTGTCAGGCGCTTGCGGCTACCGCTGAGTCCAAGCTTCTCCTTCTCCTCGGCGGCTTCCGCATTGATCTGGTCGCGCGTTTTTTTGCCGAACCTCGACCAATCGATGTGCGGATCGTTGTTGTCCTCATTCGATGATTGCATACGTCACCATATAGTCCACGATGTCATTGTCGTCGGCTTCAAAGGCACTGATGATGCGCTTACGAGCGCCACGTTGAACATAGACAACGCTAATGAAAACGGGGCCAAGCATACCGGTAGCGACGATATGCTCTTCCGCGTCAGTGGAGTGAACTTCGTCGTGGCGTTCGACAAAGCGATCGGACCGGAATATGCGCTTTGCAGCGTGGAAATCGAATCCGCTCCGCCGCATGCGATCGTCACTTTTCGCTACCGTCCACTCGAATTCGGCCTCTTGATACTCTGGCACAACGCTTTACGCCTCAGCATATACGCAAATGACGTATCCGTCAATCGCGTATATCGTTAAAGCCGAGGGAGACCTCGCTCCTCAAAAAGCCGCGAAAGGCCCCGGACAGCGAGTTCCTGCACGGATGTTTCTTCGTCCAGCGCCAGTTCGTGCACGCGCCGCCACTGGTCGCGGGTCAAACGCAGATTCGTCGCAACGCGGTTTTTCCGCTTTGCATCGGCGGGACTGATGTCGGTCGCCGTCGCACCGGGAGTCGGCGCTTCTTCTTCTTGCTCCGGTTCGGCTTGGATGACCCCCCGGCCGCTTGTTCTAGCGAACGCCAGCAGCTTGGTGGGCTTACTCACGCCGTGACCTCCGTTAGTCGCTTCGCGCGGGGCGCGATGCATAGCCGGGCGGCGACCTCACCCCAAAGTGCGGCTACCTCATCGGTCGCGGGGCCCCGCTCGCGTTCAGCAATCCCAGCACCTTCTGCGAAAGCTCGAGCGAATGGCCGACGTTCGCCAACTGCGACGGCCGCCACCGTCAGACCCAAGGAGGCGGCATAGTCCCGCGCCTCAGCGATTTCCGGCGCGCGGGCAGGACATGCGTTGAGAACGATCAGGCTGTCACATTTACTGGCTTGAACGATGCGGACGGTCTGTTCTAAGGTCTCAAGATCGACCGCTGAAGGACGAGTGGGGATGAGCGCTATGTCGACGGTCCCGCAAACGGTCGCGGCTTCTGCTGAGGCTCGCGGAGCTGTGTCAACAATAACGACGCTGTAATCATCAGCCGCCGCTGCTAACGCTTGTGCAAGGCGTTGAACCGGAACTGGAACGACGTCGGGCGATCCGCCGTTCCGCACGCGCGCCCACGCAGCCGCCGACGCTTGTGGGTCGGTGTCAATGATCGCGACGGTCTCGCCGGCTCGCATGGCAGCAACGGCGAGATGCACGGCAAGGGTCGTTTTGCCGACGCCGCCCTTCATTGCAGTCAGCGCAATTGATTTCATAAACTTGAGTTTAAGCGCCACGGCGTCGAAGCGTCAAGACGCTTTGGCGCCAAGGCGCAAGCCACCCTTGAAACACTTTTCCGCCAACGAGCTTAGCGCCATGGCGCCGTGGCGTACTGGCGCCACTTCCCATGTCCCCACCGCACGGTGATTGCGCCGGAGCGCCACGGCGCCATGGCGTCATAGCGCCGTAGCGTCATGGCGCCTAAATCCGAGAAACGCGACGACCGTGCTTCCTAGCCCCACGCGCGACGCGAGAAGGCGTTAAGGCGCCACGACGCTACGGCGCCAGTAAGCACGTTAGCACCGCTATAAGCGTGCTTTGTAGATGCGAACGATATTCATCACGAACATCGGTGAGCCGGGGTTCAATTGAATCCCCAGCGGCCCACGCTCGGCGAGCGCGTGCAACCGAGCGCGTTCATCGGGTGGAAGAAGATCCACCTCAGCGAGCACGCGCGCCCGCTCGTCGTACCACAACGCCTGCTTTGCCTGATACGCGCGCTCTTCCTCAGCGTCTTGGCGCCGCTGGACCTCGGTTTCACGGTGCTCTCGACAGACCCACACCACATCCCGCCAGCGAGCCGGATCGGCAATCAGGCCAACAACGTCTGCAGCGTCGCACTCGACGCACCGCCCGCGCGCGATCGTACCGCGGCGCACCGCCACCGCGAGCTTGGCGCGGGCTGAATCGCGCGCACGACTTTCAGCATTTCGGAGCGTCGCAGCATCGCGCCGACGGGCCGCGAGCGCGTGCCGATGACCCTCACGCCAGCGTCGGACCGCCTGTGCGTGGCAGAAGGAGCAGTGCCGGCCGCTGGGACGCGCGCGGCGACGGCAGCCCTTTGCGCCGCAGAAACGGACCAGCGGGAGCGGTGCCGGCGGCGGAAGTTCGTCAAGCTCGTCGAGCGGTGCGATGCGCACGAATCGTGCTTAGCGGCGCCTCGGCATTGCGCCTGTCTCACACGTTAACATGACCCTCGTGCCTGAGAAAATTCCCTTCTCAGGCACGCAAGAATTCTTGCACAACGAATGGAAGAAGAGGCTGTGGAATTACCGGTTCAGCAAGCGGCGGTCCCCGACGCGCAGAGCGGTGACCTAAAAATTGCGTCGCCGGCGCCCGCCGACGACGCGGGCGTGCTCTTGGCCGAACTCGCGCGAGCCGTCGACCGCGATCTCTCCACGCCGGACCATGCGCCAGCGACCGAGCGCGCGTACGCCCACGATTGGGCCGACTTCGTGGCGTTCTGCGGGCGGCACGGCCTCGAGCCGCTCCCCGCCGCGCCCCAAACCCTCGCCCTGTACCTCAAGGCGCTCGAGACGCTCCGCAGCCGCTCGCCGGCGGGACTTCGGGCCGGGACCGTGGGCCTGTCGCTGCCGACACTGCGCCGGCGACTGGCGGCGATCGCAAGCCGCCACGCGAGCGCCGAGGTCGAGACGCCGACGGACCACCCCCTGGTCCGCAAGCTGCTGCGCCGGTACAGCCGCAGCCGCGGAACCGCGACGCAGAAGAAGGCGCCGCTGCTCGTTGAGCAGCTCCCCGCGCTGGTCAAAGCGATGCCCGATGACGAGCCAGGAGCGCGCGATCGCGCGCTCCTCTTGCTCGGCTACGCGGGGGCTTTTCGGCGAGCGGAGCTCGTGGCGCTCGACGTCGAGCGCCTGCGGTTCTCGAAGGCCGGGCTCTACGTGTGGATCGCGGCGGCGAAGAACGACCCGCGCAAGAAGGGGCGCGAGCTTTACGTGCCGCGGCTGCCGACGGACTCGCCGAGCCGCGCGCTTTGTGCCGTCGCGGCGCTCGAACGGTGGCTGAAGATTGTTGGCGCGGGTCCGGTCTTTCGGACCTTCGATCTGCGCGGGCGGCTCACTGCGACCCGGCTTGATCCCGGCGATGTCGCGCGCATCTTGCGACGGCGAGCGGCCGCGGCGGGAATGACCGGCGATTTCGCGGGGCACTCGCTGCGGCGCGGCTTCATCACCAACGCAGCGAAGAAGAAGATCCCGATCGAGAGCATCAAGCGTGTAACCGGACAGCGCAGTAGCGGGATCGTGCTCGACTATGTCGCTGCAGCGACGCTCGACGAGGATCCGCCGCTCTTGGAGATCGTCGGATAAGCGACGAGCACGACCGGAGCGATGATAATAATGTGTAGTGCGAAAGCGAAGGCCGTGACGATGCCGACTTGGTGTTGAAGCCGCAGTGCTTCAGCCGGCAACTCACTAACCCTTATTGACTTTTTCAGCAATGCGTCGAGAATGACTTAATGGCGAATCACAATTATGACGTGGTCGTTGTTGGTGCGAGCTTCGGCGGCGTTGCCGTTGCGCTTGCAGCCGCGGCGGACCATAATGTTCATGTTGCGCTTCTCGAAGCAACCGATTGGATCGGCGGGCAAGCGACCTCGCAAGGCGTCTCTCGCTGGGACGAAGCCAGCGTCGACTTGCTACAAACGACGTGCGGGACCAAGTCGTATCGCGACTTACGGCATGCCATCTCGGCGTACTATCACGACAACGCAACGCTTTCGGCATTCGGTGAGAGTCAGAGTCACTTTAATCCTGGGTTTGCGGCGACGAATTATCCGTTTTCCGTCGACCCAAGCGTCACGCAGCGAGTGCTGCGTGACCTCGTTGCCGCCGCGTCGCCGAGGCTTGATCTGCGGTTAAACACCACCGTGGTTTCGGTGGACGTGCAGAACGGATCGGTTCAAGGGCTAACGACGTCCGGCGGCGACACCTATACCGCAAAAGCTTACCTCGACGCCACCGATCTCGGCGACCTGTTGCCGCTCGCAAAGATTCCCTTGAAGATCGGCGCGGAAGCACATGCCGATACGCACGAACCGAATGCGCCGGCGGTTGCCCATCCCGAATGGGTGCAACCGATCACGGTGCCGATCGCGATCGAGCGACGCGACGGCGAGAATCACACGATCCCGAAGCCCGCGAACTTCGACGAGATCGCTCGCAAGCAAAACTTCCACATTATCGACGGCGACATCAACGGCGTGCTGCAGCCGAAGCCCGGCGGCTCCGAGTCGGTCTTCGGCTATCGGCAATATATCGATGCACGGAATTTCGAAGATTCGAACTACGCGCACGACCGCACGACGCTCAACGTCGGCAGTAATGATTACATGGACGCGACCTTACCAAGTGGCAATCCCGCGCGGGATCGTACGATCTACGAAGGCGCTCGGGACGCATCGATCGCGTTCCTCTACTGGCTGCAGACAGAAGCCAAGCGTGATGACGACAACGGTAACGGCTTTCCGGAGCTCAAGGTCAGGACCGACGCGTTCGGGACCGCCGACGGCTGTGCGCCCGCGGCCTACATCCGCGAGTCGCGCCGCATCGACGCCGAGGAACGAATCCTTCAGCAGCACATTGCAAAGCAAAGTTTCCCCGCGGGAACGCAGCGGGCCGGGCTTTTCCCGACGTCGTGTGGGATCGGGACGTACGGGATCGACATCCACGCGGCAACGGGTCCCGGAACGCCGTGGCTCGCCTTCGAAACACTACACTTTCAAATTCCGCTTGGATCCTTGCTGCCGAAGCAACTTGACAATTTCATCGCAGCCTGCAAGAACATTGGCGCAACGCATCTGACATCGGGCGCCTACCGGGTGCACCCTGTCGAATGGGCGATCGGCGAAGCCGCTGGCATCCTCGGGGCGTTCGCCGCGCGGCAAGGCGTGACGCCAAAGCAGGTCTACCAACAACCCGACCGACGCACGACATACCAGTATCGGCTGCTCGCGCGCGGCGTTCCGATCTTCTGGTGGAGCGACGTCCAATTCGAGGACGACCCCAAGACCTTCGCGGCTGCGCACCTGTGCGCGGTAAACGGCGTCTTCTCTGGCGGCGACCCAAATTTCGCCTTCAACCCGGACTTGCCGGCGACCGCAACGACGCGAAAAGCAATTGACGACAATATCGGGCGGGAACTTCGGTGGCCCGACATGGCGATGACACGCGCCGAAGCCGCGGTCTTCGTCTGCCAACAGATGGGCTGGCCGATCGGTTGAAGCGCTCGCTCGGCGGTACCGTTCTTGCTGCACTTGTTCTGCTTGTCGCCTGCGCCGCCGACGTGAATTCGGCTCCGCACGATTCCGTTGACGTCTCTGCACTCGAGTCGAGCTCGGCAACCGCATCCCGGGCCTTCGCGCGCTATTACCAGATTGAAAATACCGCAGCGGCAAATGCGTATGTTGATAAGATGCGCGCGAACGGGATGCCGACCGACAGGGCGCAGACGTGCCGTTTAGCCACGGGCGTGCTCAGCCGTCGTCCGTCGGTACTTGCGAACCCGCCGTTATCGACTGTCGCGATCCGGCAGCGGGAATCTGCCGTCGCCGCGGTGGGGGCCTACATAACTGCGGTTATGGCTGTCGCCGAGGGTGCAAGCGCGGATAACATCGCCGCTGCCATCGCCGATTTGAGAACGCGGGCGACCGATCTGCAGCAGGCTGCACGTCGCCACGACCAAGGCGATCTATTCATCGAGGACGTTGCATCCGCGTTCGGCAAGGGCCTCGAGAGCTTAAACGAAAACTCTGAACGGCTTCAGAGGGTGCGACAACTCCGGATGGTCGATGCACCCGTACGGTATTTGATGTCCGTCGTCAAAGCGGATGCAGCGCGGCAACGCACGGCTACGACGGCCGCTGCTACTTTGGCCTACACTGTTTGGCGCTCGGGGCAGCATGCCGGCGCTGGTCGGGACACTTCACGCGACACGGAACCGCCGTTTTGCTCTGAGCCTGCTATCTTTCCGCAACTGGATTCCGTGGGCTCGGTTGCGGACGCTGGCCGACCTACGAATCCTCACGGCGCACGCCTTTGGTCCGCGATGAATGCGGCCCGGGGCGCGGATCCGGTTTCCGTGCTTAGCGCAATGGCATCATTGGACGACGCGGAAATGCAGTTGCTCCGCGAACCGGGGAATGATGGGGACGCCGAACGAGCTGGAGACGCGCGCAAGCGATTCGAGCACGATGCGCAGGCGCTCGCATGGGCGTTGAGGCGCACATGAACGAATTCGAATGTTAGCCCCGATCATAGACCGTTGCGGGCCCTTGCGACCGAAGCGCCGGACGAGCGCTTCGGCATCGTCGTGCACATCGTGGTCCGCCTGACAGCGATCGAACGCCGCATACAAGAACACGCCGGCGTCCTGCCGCAGATCCAGGTGCGATCCCTCGCGCGCGATCTCGATCCCGCTACGCGGAAAGGAGTCAACTCGACCGGAGCGCAGGCTGACCCGCCCTCCTGTGTATGTGGCAACCCTGCTGAAGCACGCGCGGAGCTCATTGACGGGCATCGGCCGTCAATGTGGCGAAGAGTCTTGCCGCGTGCCATTTCGCGACGGTCGCCCTTATGTGTTGGATAAACGGCGGGCTCAGGCCGATTTCTGCGATACAATACAACGCCATCAACATTCCAAAGCGGCCGGTAAGCGCCGAAGGTCTCTTGAGCAATCCCGCGGTTATTTCCGCCTTCGCAGAGGTCTGGAACGCCGGCTCTATGAGCTCGGGCGCAAGCACTGCGGCCTCTCGACCCGCAGGGTAAGCGTCACACTTGCTCCGCAACGGCTTCGCGACGTTGGCCGCGCGACCGAACAGCGTCGAGGCCGCGATCATGCGCCAAGACCGCTGGAAGGGCATCTCCGTCGCGCGCCGATACATCCGCTCGCTCCCGCTGGTACGACCACGCCGGCGCTAACATCGGACTTTAGCTTCAGACGCACTACAGCGATTTGCCGCCATATCGCAACCCACCGTTAACCGGAAATGAACGAAGCAAGCATCTTAGTCGATTAAAGAAGGGCTAGCTAATCCCACGGATAAGACACTATCCCTTCTCAGGCGTAAAGAACCGCAGGTCAGAGATGCGCTTGCCATTTCTCGTAACCGCAGTATTGGTTGCAGCCATAGCATCGGGAGCCTTCAGCGATGCGCAGATCAGGAGTCGCTCGCCCGGTGCACGATCGCTCCTGCGCCCGCGGCCTATGTCGACCTCCGCGTATCAAGTAGTGCAGGCTCAATACGCTGATCGAGTCGTGGATTCCGCGGGTGTTGTGTTGGGCTTTTGTTCATACGGGAGCTCATCCACGCCACCGCCGGGCCACTCGAATTCCGGCTACTGGCTCAATCCAAACTCCGACGCAGAGCAAGCCGTCCTTGGTACATCGGCGACTCCAAGCGCAGGCGGAATCACGTACCCAAAGACCGGCATTCCCGGCTTCGGCGTTCGTCATTACGACGACGGCGTTATTTGGCAATGCCGAGACTCCGCATATTATTCCTTCTACGGTAACGTACATAACACGATACCGCACTTCGATCTAATGGTAGGCAATCAAGCCTGTACTCCGGAGCAACAGATATATAATTTTTTTCAGACTAATCCATGGACGACGCTCTGGGAGCAGATGAATGAGCCGGATAACGGGCAGTACAACGCCTGGTTGACCGACTACGCGGGGCCGGCTTCATCACCTTCTCCCATGCCATTCCGCCAAGCAATTAACGCATTCTACCGCGGTCAGACTTATTGCTTTGCCGACGGCAGTGAATGCTTTGCGGTAGAGCCGCACCTTGGATGCCCAACAAATGTACAGGTCGTGCCGTCGCAATCGTTAAAGTATTCGCACGACGCTGGTTTCGGCGCGCTCCTCGCATCGAATCCAAACTTCCCGACTCTTCCAAGCGGTTCCACGAGCGCTTTTGTCTCGGTCGATGGTGGCCAATTCCATGTGAACGACAAAGTTACGATAGGTTGTGGGCAAAACGCAAACTATGGATCTAATCCTAAATATCCTTTTGAAACGATTACTCTTAATGTTGAACCGCAAGCGGTGACTGGAGGCGTCAAGCTTACTTGGGGCACGGGAACAAAGAACCCCTACACGTTGCCCTCTAGCGGCAGACCCGCCGCCGGCGTCGGCTACGCCATGTTTGCGAAAGGCTGCGTTGTTCCAGGCGGATCATTCATGCCATATAGTTCGTTCGTATCGGACCAGTTGCAACTTCACGAGGTTATCTACCCGGAAGCCCAGCACATACGTGGCACGTCCGTACCGAACTTAGTCCTACTGAACAGTCCCTTTGCGAAGACCGAATCATTCTACCATTTTCTGCCCACGTGGTCGTCGCCGTCGCCGCCTCCGAGCGCTGCTCCCAGAATGATGGCGCTCCTTGATGCCGTGAGCCTCCACTCTGACTGCGAAAACCGCAACGTCGAGTGCCCATATCCACCGGGTACGGGATCGAGTAATGTATTGAATCCTAGCCCGCCAAATTGCGGCGACGTTCACTCTATCGACGGCCGCCTCTGCGCGGCAAGCGTCATTGGCAGCAGCAATCCTGGCAAACCTTTTGTACAGAGCAACACATCTCCATGGGAAGCTCTCAACGACAATTCTTCTCAGATCACGGGGGCCGGGTTCCCACCAATGTCCATTGCGGGCAAATATGGCCCGAGAAGCGTATTCACTTTTTTAAATTGGTTGCAACAATACGGCATCGAAGGCCGGCAGTATTTCGCATTTGGCATCGATGGTGCAAGCGGGTGTACTGGGCCCTTCACCGCAACCGGCTTCTTCTATAACCCGTGTGTGACGGTAAACGGCAATCTCGTTGCAACTGGAGCGATTAAACCGAAGCCTACGTATTTCGAACTCCGTCAACTAATGTCGATGTTTGCAGATCCGAACTGTACCTATAACGGGATTCAACCGAAGCTCAACACTTGCAATTATACTCCAACGTCACTTTCCCTATCCTTCACCGGCGATAATGCAACCGTTTTCGCCTCATTCAATCAGACACTTCTCGAGAACTCGCAGGGGAGGATGTTTCTTGTGATGTGGCATGGGCAACACTCCTGGAGGGAAGACATGGAAGCTACGTGCACGAGCAACATTAATAGTTGTATCGCATCGCCATCACCGGAAACTATTACAATCGGCGTTGCGAATCACGCTCCCATCTCTGCAACGCTGGTAACGATCGATACTAACTACAGCGACAAGACGGTGTTGCAAGCGCAACAACAGAATAATAGCGGCGTACCTAACGAATGCCCAAGCCCTGGAAGCACGCGCTATTTCTTATGCTTCGTTCCTGCGCCATTCACGTCTCAACTGTATCAAGGCTATCAACAGTTTAATATTCAAGGCCTAGACGATAACGTTTACATACTTAGCTGGAAGGACGCTGTCCCGCTGAGATCATTTCATCGACGTCCAAACATCCGCCACTTTCGTCGTCTGTAATGTGGCAACCGCTAGGCAATACCAGATTAGCAGTCCCGAGAACCGGCCGGAGCCGGTTCTCGGACAAATTGGATCGGTACACCGCCACTGGTTCTCTAACGTGGCGTATGATTAGACGGACTGAGCTTAGAAGCACGATTCCGCGCTACGTATTGTGGCGCTCGAACACCGTACGCTACAGATATTCGCTTAGGCAGGTTGCCTAGGCGACATCTCGCCTCGTTGTACCCTTTGCCCCCTCGACGTCGAAGGAAACACGAGCTGTGTAAGGTGATCGCGCGAAGGCGGCGGCGTAGCAATCAGGTCCGGAATCGGCTCAACAACCTCCTTTTTGAGCTCCCGAGACCCGCCCGTGGACTTGTCCCCTTGCTGGCCATTGACGCCCGGTGTCTCGATTCCGCCCGGTGTAATGACCAAGGGTGACGACCGTGCCACCCTGAGCGACGTACTCGCGAACGTGTGGCTTGAGATCTTCCCACGCCTGAACAAGCCGTCCCCACAGTC
>JAABUX010005461.1_pt1 | contig 15611 bp, 13 predicted proteins | sample 5561851 | NCBI WGS metagenome assembly JAABUX01 (sample SAMN10711883, study PRJNA513361) | rock metagenome | isolation source: Antarctica rocks | place: Antarctica: Victoria Land, Richard Nunatak red sandstone | collected 2016-01-03 | reverse complement strand
AAGAGCAGTTTGGCCGCATGCTGGTCGAGGCCATGTCGTGCGGCGTGCCGGTGATCGGCTCGGACAGCGGCGAGATCCCCCACGTCATCGGCGAGGCCGGCGTGGTGATCCCGGAAGGCAACGTCCCCCTGCTACGCGACGCCATCGCGCGCCTGCGCGACGACCCAACCGAGCGACAGCGCCTCGCCACGCTGGGCCGCGTCCGCGTCCTCGACCTCTACACGCAGGCGGCCATCGCGCGCCGCTACCACGATGTCTACGTTCGGATGCAGCGTGGTGTCTAGACACTGGATAGTATTCCGCCGCGGCGCCGATCCGGAGCCCGAAGGGTCAGGGGGTCACATAGTATGGGAGCGTTGGACTGATGGCAATGAGACGAATGAAGGTGAATAGCGTCAGCAAGACATTCGCGATGACGAGCAGGTAGAACATTCTGCCGCGCTGCTGCGCAAAGCCAAAGACCGTCAGTGGATAGATTCCCCCGAAAACCCGCGCCGCCGATGTGTAGGCGATCCAGATCCCAGGGCCAGCAAAAAGGGCGGCGAGACCATGAGCAAGCAGCCCTCCGTTCATGATGTCATAGCGCCTCCGTATCTGTACAAGCGCGACGACGAGCGTGGCGACGACGAGGACGACAACGGCCAGGATGCTTCCCTGGTGTACTAGAGCGCCGCGTAGCGAGTTGTGACCCGCTTCGGTGATGACCGCGCCGATGCCGACGAGCGGCAGCGTGAAGTTGCCCTGGGAGCCTTGTGCGCCGACGTGCCCGAAGGTTGCGGCGAGGATCACCTGCCACAAGAGATAGGGTACGCCCGCGAGCACAAGGGCAACCGCTCCGCGCCAACGCCGCGCCATCACCTCCGCGATCACCAACGGCGCGATAAAGAGCACGGCAACCTCACGAGTGAGCAGCGCCGCGGCAAAGGCTAGCGCCGCCCACGCGATCCTCTGCCGCATGTATAGCAGTAAGCCCCACAACGACAATGCTATCGTCAGCGGCTCGGCCAGATCCCCTTGTACGGCAATGAGCAGGCCTGGATTAACCGCGCAGGCCAAAGCCCACCACACGCTCGTCCCCTTGCCCCACAGCAGGATAATCAGCCCCGAGAGGTAAGCGACGGCCAATACGGCGATGATGTTAACGCCCACCATCGCCAGCGGACGTAGAGCGTGCTGGCCAAGCGAGGCGGCCCACACGGCGACAGGATAGCCGATGCGCTGGTAGCGGAACACGTCATGGTACACGCGCCGCTGTAGGAAAGGATCGTCCGCTGCAAAGTAGTAGGTCAGTCCATCATAGCCATCTGTATGACGGAAGATGATCACGTGATGGCCGATAAGATGGCCGTAGCCGCCGATTGAGCGATCGCCTGCATCGATGAGAGCGCTCAGGTTGCCATGGTAGTGGCGGACGCTCAAGGCCACGACTCCGATGTAGATCAGCGCCGTAACGAGGACAACCAGGAGCAGGCCACGGTGTACCCAGGGGACCGGCGTCGTGGGCGTCGTAGGCGTCACGGGTGTCTGAGAGCGGGACGACGGTGCGCTGAGGATAGTTGGTGTTGCTCTCATGCTCTCCTTGCCCGGCCGTGCCTGTTGCTGCTTTGGCCCTATAGTGCCGGGCAAGACGCCCGTTTACTATCCCCGCATATCGTACCAAATCCTCACGGTTCGCTTATTCATGTGGGTCCGCACATCCTGAAGCCTTTGCCGATGCCGTCCTCGCCGCGCGCATGGGGCTACGCTCATTGCGTCCTTAGCAGTGCGCCGCGGACGATAGACGGCGAGCGTGTTGCCCCTCGACTCGCCGCCGCCGACGATGTAGATGCGTCCGTCGCGCGCGGTCACTATCCCCATACAGCCCCGCGGAGAGGGCAGCGACGGCCCAGGGCCCATTAGACTCGTTGCAGGATAAGCACGGCCCACCGAATCAGCATTAGATTGCGCCCATGAATGGCCAAATAGTGCCTTTCACGATGCTGCACATCTGCTAACCAAGGCTCTGGAGATCACTTTCCTTATTCGGCAACGAGTCTATTGCTCGGCGACGGGATCATACGTCTGGACCGTGGTCAGCTACCCATTGTCGAATCCACCGGCGACATAGACACGCCCGTTGGGTCCGAGCGTCGCCGCGGCGTCTTCCGTACCCTGCAACAACGGCGGCGAGGGATGCCAGGCGTGTTCGTCGAAGCTGAAGAGCGTGGCGTAGGCGGCATTGGCCGCGTTCACGTCGCCCGCGGCGCCGTTAGATCCGCCGATAGCGTAGATTCGCCGATAGCGTAGATCCGCCCGTCGCGCGGGACGGCGGCGAAGCGATAGCGGGGGGTGCGGCAGCGGCGCGAGTTTGGCCCAACCGCTTATTGCCCTGCCAACGGAGCGTTGCCGTCCTGACATCCTGGTGTGGCGCAGGCATGACGGCGACACGCCTGCGCGCTGGAGCGAAGAAGCGCGTGGTTGACCGGCACAGGCGCCCTTACCGATGCCGACGACCGCGGGGCGCTACAGTGCGATGGACCTGCCGCCGTGGCGGTTGAACGGTAACATGGAAGCTCTGCGTAGCGACCTTGCCTTGTATGTGGACCGCCACAGTCAGGATCACCTGCACCCTTGCTGAGGGCGTGTAGCCGATGCGTATACGTTCGATAACCCGGCCCGACCGGTCTGACCTCAGTCCGATTATGCGTTTGAAAAGCAACCTCGATGTGGCGATCGGCGCCGTTCGCGCTGGTCCTTTAACGGAGAATATTGCCATATGTGGATGAGCGCCCCCTGCTTTGCTGGCGCGTTGGGTGAGCAACACGGGCTGTCGCAGTGTTAGCTCCACCTGGATCGCTTGATAGGGATGGAATCCGCTCAGACTGATCGTGATGGGGGCGGCGCCGACGATAGTGTGATACGCGGGCAGGGCGACGTTCACCCGTGGGCTGGACAATGTAATCGTTACATTGTGTGGCGTGGTCGTCCGAGCAGCACAGGTAAAAGGATAAGGGGAACAAGCGGCGCCCGGGGAAGACCTTTGAGGTATCTCGGCGCCGGTGTTTGCGTGCAAGCGGGTTGGGCAGCTATATGCCGCCTGCGGACAAAATGCATTGTGGGCGTCCTTCCCCTATTTTCTGATCCTCAAAGGCGGCGGATTGGGACGTGTTATAGCTGTCCTTGCCACGCGCCGATAGTAGCGCACGTCTTGACGCAATGGCAGAGTCCGCTCACACAGTCCACCACATATGGATTCGCTGAACCTACAGTGCGATGGGGCAAGGACAGGCCCCATCATCCTCAAAAACAATAGGACCGCATCATCGTTGGAGAGAAAAGACGTTGATATGGTCCCCCTTCTGAACGAAGCCAAAGACCACCCGATTCCCTGACCGCGGTCGAAGGCCCTCCCCTCAAGGGCGATAGGCGTAGATCTCCGCGCTACGGCCTGTGCCGGTGTCGCCACCGACGACATAGATCAGGCCATCGGCGCCGGTGACCATGCTCATGCAGCAGAGCGGTGTGGGCAGGGGCGCGATCAGCGCCCAACTGTCCGTGCGCGGATGGTAGACCTGTGCAGTGGTCAGCCAACCATTGTTGTAGCCGCCGGTTACGTAGACCCGTCCGTCGCGACCGACGGTGGCCCCCGCGCCGCCCGTTGGCTGGATCAAACCCGCTCCGGTGTGCCAGGTATGACCGTCGTAACGGAGCAGCGTCGGATCGTTGGCGGCCGCGCCGCCGATGATGTCGAGGTAGTTGCCATCGGCGACAGCGGCCGGCCCCAGCCGGGGAGCCGGTAGGCCAGGCGTGTCCTGCCAGGTGTTCGTCGCCGGGTTATATGCCTCGACGGTAGGCAGAATCCTGTGGCCATCGGAGCCGCCGATGGCGTAGATCAGCCCTTTGAACGGGACGACGGCAAACTGGTAGCGCGGGCTGTGCATGGGCATGAGCCTGGCCCAGGTGTTTGCGGACGGGTCGTAGACCTCGACGCGGTCATAAACGGCGCCATGATCGCAAAGGACAGTGCCGCATCTCGTACCTCCGCCGAGCACGGCGATGCGACCATCGGGTAGCGTGACGGCCTGGGCGCCCTCGCGCGCCGTCGGCATGTTTCTGCCGAGGCTCCACACCTTGCCGCGCCAATGGTAGATGAACGTCGTGGCGTACTCCCTGTAGTCGGCGGTACCGCCAAACACGTAGATGTTGCCGTCGTGGCCGCGCGCGACCGCCGGTCGTGACCGCGCCCCCGGCATCGTCGTGAGATCGATCCAGTGCCCCGTCCTGCCAGCACGGACCGCTTGTCCGCGTCGTCCATCCGCCGTCGCGGATGCTGCTACCGGCCGTACCGTGTGGTAAGCGAGAGCTGGCGCCATAGTCGCCATGACGATGGCCACGGCTGGCAGGACTATCCGTTGAACACGGCGCTTCATGTCTATCATGCTACGCATTCCCCCTCGCCGCTGGCGGCCCAATCATCGTTCTCCGATTGACACGGAGTCGTCTGTAACCGCATCTCAGCACCCTGTGACCCCTAATGGCAGGGGCACGTTGCGCATCGTCCCGCGCATTATCATGCACCATGATGTCTCTAGCGCGACATGAGCGCAATCCCCTATCTGGGCCAAAGGATAGTCACCGTGCGATGTGGCTCCTTCGGGCCAACTAATAGATAGACGCTACAATATCATCACTGTTAGAATTTAGATAGTTATTATGCATGTACTTATTGCCGCATGAACAGGTTTAGTTGCCTCTCTTAATACTACAACGTGACATTGACCTGCGACTAAAGTCGCATGGCAAAGAACGACGACTAAAGTCGTGTGGGGGTGGCCTGTTGAGACACTTTAGTGTCCGTTGTGTGCCATGCGATTTCAATCGCAGGCTGGTCCTAACGTTGTAGTATTAAAGGGGCTGTCCAAGAACAAGGTAGTCAACTTTGCGCTCTGTTCGCTCGTGAATTGGCGCGAAAAGTGGATAGGTTATTCGTAGACAGGCTCTTATCTTACAATGAGTGATAGTAGTAGAGGTAGGGATGCGCATAGTGTAGCGGCGCGGCGTCCGTACGCCATATCCCCCATTGTTCCCGTGTTGGTCTCGATTAGATCATCGCGCTCGATGACAAAACATTACTGAGCTTTGCGGTCCCCTGCCCAACTAATCGCTTGGATAAACGAAACTTGTCGTTATTGGAGCCATAAAACATGAACAATGCGGTGCAGGCGTGCGCCTATTGCGGTCAGGCCGATTACCGCGTCGTTGTGCGTTATCCTGAAGGCACAGCTGTGCGATGTTCACGATGTCGGCTAGTCAGGACGTTGCCGTACCCAACGTTCGACTATCAAGACAATAAAGGATATGCCGAGGGCTACAAAGGCCGTGAGCGCCTCTTTACGAGTTTTGCGTTCGAGTTCATGGATTTTGTCCAACGATACGCGGCCGGCCAACGGTTCCTGGAGATTGGGACCGGCATGGGCTTCCTGCTTGCAGAGGCGGCACGACGCGGCTTGAATGTCCAGGGTCTTGAAGTCAACCGTTGGGAGGTAGCTGCCTTACAGGCGCGAGGGTTCGACGTGCGTCAGGGGACGCTTGAAGAGGCCCAGTTCCCAGCGATGAGTGCGGATGTCGTTTGCATGAGCCACGTATTGGAGCACGTGTGGGACCTACGATCGTTGCTCTCGAGTGTTCGCCGTGTACTGCGTCCCGGTGGCGTCTTTGCTGTTGCTCAGCCGCACTATGCCGCGCCACTGCCGCGCCTCCTGGGACATTTGTGGTATGGATGGCAGTGGGAGCAGCATCTATGGCACTTTGATGCTTACTCATTGAGCAGCCTGCTGCGTGAGCAAAAGCTCGAACCGGTTGGCATCAAGTTTACCTCTTTATATCACCCATGGCTGCCGTCACCATTGTCTTTGCGTCCGAAAGTGCTATCCGTTCAGCTAGCCACCGCCGCTTTAGCACGTAGTGAACCGTGGTTAGGCTGGGGGGATCAAATTTTCCTCGCCGTACGGCGTCCTGATGTCTCTTAGTCTATCAACAGCAGTTGGGCACGTTGCGGCATCGTCGCGTGTATTCATCTGGACCAAGAGATAGTCACTGTGCGAGGTAACTGCGGCCAGAGCAACACAATCGGGCTATTGCGACCCCACAGCATCTTGCCGTACAGTAATGACTATTACAACAGGGAGGAGAGCACAATGGTCACGCGACAATTGGTTGGGCTAGGGCTGACGTGGGCTGTGATAGCGTTATCCGGAACGTCTCCTACACATGCCATTCGATTAGGAGGCTTGAGCGCAAGCTTGGGATGGTCTACTCTCACGAGCATGCCCGCTCCGCGTGCGGAAGCGTCGGTTGCGGTAGGCCACGACGGGAACATCTATGTCTTCGGAGGTACAAATGGCGTAAACGAAGACTACAATACCGTGTTCATCTACCATCCACAGGGCAATTCCTGGAGCATGGGCGCGACGCTGCCTTTCGACGTGGAAGGCAGCGCGGCGGTCACGTTACCCGACGGCCGCATTATGGTCATCGGTGGAGGCACGGGTTGCCACAACACGCAACAATGTACGACGTACAAAACCGTGGAGGCCTATAACGTGCGATCGCACGCGTGGTCTCTGCTTGCCCCCATGCGCACGTCTCACTATAACTTCCCCGCCGTACTAGGGTCGGATGGCCGCGTCTACGCGCTAGGAGGGTGGAATGGCATATCGGCGTTGGCGACCGTGGAGGCGTATGATATACGCGCCAACAACTGGACCAACGTAGCCAACCTCCCACAGGCTGAAGAAGGCGCCGCAGCGGTTGTCACCCGCCATAGGATCGCCGTGATGGGCGGCTATGACGGCGAACACACGGTCTACAACAATCTCTTCGTCTATGACGGCAGAGCGTGGAATAGTGGCAGCCCGATGCCCACTGCACGGACTTTCTTGGGAGCCGCTGTTAGCTCCCAGGGGTTAATTTTTGCCATCGGCGGTTTCATGCCCCAAAGTACCCTTGCGACAGTAGAAGCCTACGACCCGAAAACGGATGCCTGGTCAAGGAAAGCGCCATTGCCAAGGGCTGTATCTCTATTAGGGACGGCGGCAACCGCTGATGGCCGAATCTACGCGATAGGTGGTTGGTATGGTTCACCTAGCGCACAGGTCGCCGTGTATGCGGCGCTTCCGGGTCACCGTAATCCCTTTTCGTCCTGATAGTCCCCGCTGCTGACAGCATCATTGCCACGGGAGACCAAGCGTTTCCTATGAGGCGACCGGCGATAGACGACCTATTTGTCGTCGATAGCGCAAACCGGACCACGGGCGACCTTAGCGTCGGGCGGTCTATGTGATCGTGATGACAGCGACGCCCGGTCAGATACCAAAGAGCGATGACAACTCCCGGGCGTACAGATGAGCTTTGGTAGCGGTAGTTATGTCCTGGCGAATTGCGCGTTGGATCAGATATCGAGTCAGTCGAGCTGCAGTGAACAGAAGGAGGAAGACCTTTAGCGCCGCTGCTTGCCAGGCGGGACGATGCGTGCGAATAAGCATGTATTGGGCTCGTTGCGACATCAAGCCCTGGCGGATCGAGGGGATCTTAGCGCGCGCGCCGCCCCAACTGTGGATGGCCCGCGCCGTGGATAGATACGCGACGGTGCTGCCTGCTTCTTTGGCCCGCCAGCACAGGTCGACATCCTCACCAAAGAAGTAGAAGTGTTCGTCGAACCCTCCCAACGTTCGCCACAGGTCGCGGCGGACGACCATCGCCGCCCCCGATACCTCGTCGACAGAGATGGTTTCCACGTAATCCCGTTGGTTGCGCTGGCGATCATAAGCAGCGCGCCATTGAACCGGCACGGGGAACAGGCTGATGACCGTGCTCAACAGCGTAGGGAAACGTTTGCCGGACGGCTGGAGCGAGAGGTCGTCGTTCAGCAGTTGCAGGCCTGCAATGCCGACGGACGGGCGCCGAGCCATGTAGTCGATGATCGCGCGCAGCGCTCCCGGCTGGACGGCGGCGTCCGAATTGAGGAGCAACAGAAGTGAGGCGTCGGCCAGCGTCACGGCCTGATTATTCGCGCGCGCGAAGCCAACGTTTGTCCCGTTGTCGATACAGGTGACCCTTGGATATGTAGTGCGCAGCATATCCAGGCTATCGTCGCGCGACGCGTTGTCCACGACGATGACCTGTACCGCGACGTGGTGCGAGTCAGCATCCGCGAACAGGTTGTCGAGGCAGCGTGCCAGCAGTGTCCGCGTGTTCCAGTTGACGATGACGACCGAGATGTCCGACGCCGTGTTCATGCGAGTCCTTTACCGAATGGCCCGTACCAGGACATGGAGGTAGGCATTCAGGATCGCGCGCGCATGCGTTGCCTGGCGGTGACGTACCAGTAGTGATGCGATATGAGTTGTTGCCGCGAACGCAATGACGGCTCGCAGAACGGATTGTTGGAGGCCACTGCGGTGCAAGCAATAAAAGCGCAAGGCACTCGTATAGTGCCAAACCAGGCGCCGTGCCGGTACCTGGGCCGAACTCTGACCGCCCAGATGGACTATGTCCGCGTCCGCGAAGAACACGATCGACCAACCACTCCGACGTAGGCGATAACAGAGGTCCGCTTCTTCCGCGAAAAAGAAATAGCCCTCGTCGAGTAGTCCTACCTGCTCCAGCGCCTCGCGGCGTAGGAGCAGGCACGCGCCCATTAGCCAGTCGACCTCACGGGTCTGCCGATGGTCATCCCAATAGAGTGCGGTTGCGCGATCGTAGTGTTCGGCCAATCGTCCGACGAGTGGCCAGCGCCGAACTTCAAGGAAGCCGAGCGAGTCGTTGAGTAGCCGCGGGAAATTGCGGGCCGACGATTGCAACGACCGGTCCGCGTTGAGCAGGCGAGGCCCAAGAGCGCCGACGGACGGATGGGCGCCGATGTAGCGCACCATGCGTTCCAGGGCGTCCGGTTGCACGAGGGTATCGCTGTTAAGCAGAAGGATGTAACGTCCACGCGCAAGCTCCAAGCCCTGGTTGTTAGCTGTCGCGAAGCCCTTGTTCGTGGCATTGACGATGAGATGCACGCCTGGGAACTGTTGCGCTACCATGTCGGCGCTACCGTCGCTCGATCCGTTGTCGACGACGATCGTCTCACCGCACAGGGGTATTAGATAGTCGCAGACCGACGTGAGACAGGCGTCCAGTAGGTCGCGCGTGTTCCAGTTCACGATGACGATGGACAGGTCAAGGGCAGGATCAAGGGAACCAAGGGGCCGGTCGAGACCTACCTGGCGAACTGTAAACCCACCTGAGCCTCCATCATGTCCTGTTGGAGTGTTCACTCTAATTCGTTGCCTGTTCTCTAGGCCCTCGTACGGCCAACGTTCAACCGTCATTGTACGATGTGGCGGCAGTGGAGCGAAAGGAGTGTTGATAGGTAGCAGGGCTGTTTAGTGCTTGATGAGAGGGCATCTCCTTGGTTGTCTGCAGGACAGGTGGGTGCGGGGCGACGACGGGCCTGCCGCCTACCAATGTGGTCGTGCCGATCTTTACGGTGTTAATGCCGGCTACGGAAGGGGAAAGATGTTCGCGTCCACGTTGGTTTGGCCGTCGCTGTGCTAGGAGTAGATTTTGATAGTTGCTGTCCAATTTCCGCTGTTGTCGCCGAAGTAGCTGTCATTGTCCCCCAACGTCAGGCGACCCAAGGTCTTGACAACAAACACTTTTTGCCCCCCTACCTCGAAAGGCAATTCGCTACCCACGCGCGCGATCAAGGAAAGCCTGGGCAAGTTAGGGGCGATGTAAGTGGGATTCGACGGAAGCGAGGAAGTGCCTGCCGGCCCATCACTAAAACCGGGAGCAAAGTCAATGATCCCGCTGGCCGTGATACGTACTCGTGTACCACGAGTCACGTCTATGCCCGTATCTGTCCAGGGGCGAGTTCCGACGACAGGTAACGATATGGCTATCGAGGTTGCTGCCGGAGTACGTGCTCTCAGGTGAGTCATCTGTGCTTGTGCTGCGCTAGTCGAAGGCCATAGAAGTTCTAGTATACCCGTCATAGTCAAGGAGACTATGCTAGCTTGCGCTTTAATGTTGTAGTGCATGTTATGCTCCTCTATGCATGGCGTAGCTAGGTTACGGAACTTCGATTGACTACACCGGATATGCGCCAAGCTTATGCGTGGTCGGCGTAGCTATTAGGCGCTCACTGCATGATGGAGTGGTCGCGGCGTCGCCCACGCTGTAGCGGCGCCGTTATCTTGCGACCTAGCCATGGGATGCGGTAGCGCATCGAGATAGCAGCCCTTTGCCATAGATAAGGCCTGACGTACGTTGTGCCCTGCGTGGTGTGAGACTGATGGTGGTAGGTGATGCGCGAGTCGGTTAACTTCAGCAGGTCGTGGTTCTGCATGTGGGCATCGACGCGCGCCTCGAAGATGCGGCCGACGTTGGTCATCGGGTAGCGATTAGATGCCGGATGCCATTCGCTGTAGATAGGGGCCGCGAAATCCTTGGTCGCCCCCAGGAAACATTGGTCAGAAAAGTTCTTATTCACCCAGTAAGGATCGTCGAACTGTTCGGCGGTTTGCTCCGCGAGACCCGCATAGGCCGCAGGGTTCGGCGCCACCGCGAAGTAGTGGGGATTATCCTTCAGCTTGGCCACGGCGTCGTCAACCCAGGCAAATGGGTGGTCGAGGTAGACGTCCCCGGCGATGTGCAGGACGTATTCCGCCGACGCGGTGGCAACCGTCACCAGCAGGAAATTGGTGAACGGCAGCACGCGGCCAATGTCTTGTAGCCGTAGTCCACAGACGTCAAGCGCACGCGGTAACTCGTCGGCGACGACCACGTACTCGTCACAGTCACCACGGGCAACGGCGGCATCGGCCATCCTGAGCGCGGCTGGCTTGTCGTCGACGTTGTTGATGGTGATGACCCGGCGGGCAAAAGGAAATATGTGTGCGGCGAATCGTTCATGCAGTACCCCCGGAGCCAACAACTCGCGGTACGTGCCCTCCCAGCAGTCGATGTAGCAATCCACGGTCCTATGGGCGGTTTTTGCGGTTGGGCTGGAGATCATCGGGCGTTGTCCTTCGTCGCGTCCACAGGTGGTTCGAATGTGTGCAGTGCTGGATCGGCACTGCGGCGCACCCTCGCAGGAGAAAGTATAGCAAACCAGGCGCGAAACCCTGTGTCGCCTTGCGTGGTATTGTCGGTACCGGTAGACTCGTGACTGTTCGACCGTGAGTGGATGATAAGCGATACGATCACGCCGCGCTACTAACCTTGGGGGCATGACGCTAGCTATAGGGGCATAAAGATCGACGTTCTGCTTGGCTACGGGTACCATCCGGTCACGACGGCGACCTATGTGCAACGGGCTCTGGAGCGCCGGGCCACGGTGACGTTCGTGGGGACGCCGTGGCAGGCGCGTCCGGGTTTCGCCGCCACGGGCAACATCTGCGACATTGTCGCCGCGTTGCCGGCGGCCCCTGATCTGTACCTGCATGTCGATTCGGGCGCCACCTGGTACTTCCCGCGTGGGATAACCGAGCTGCAATGTCCGACCGCATGTTATTTGATCGATGTGCATATCCAACCCAAAGAACATTTGAGACAGGCAATGTTCTTCGACTATGCGTTTTCGGCGCAGCGCGACTTCGTCGAAGCGCTTCGCGGGGCGGGACACCCGCAGGCTCACTGGCTTCCACTGGCGTGCGACCCTAATGTGCATCACCGCTACGGTGTCCCTGTTCGTTTCGACATCGGGTTTGTCGGCGCGACTGGGCGCGGGTATGAACGGCGTCGTGTACTGCTGGAGCGCCTGTCTCGCCGCTACACGGTGAACGATTACCGCCGGTCCTATACCCCCGTCGAGATGTCCCGCATGTACAGTGCGTCCCGTTTAGTATTCAACTGCTCGCTACATCGGGAAATCAACATGCGCGTGTTCGAGGGACCGGCCACGGGTACGCTCCTGCTGACGGACCGCATCGGCAACGGCCTGGGTAAGCTGATGACCGACCGGGAACACGTCGTGATGTACGACGACGACCGGCTTATGGACCTCGCTGACGAGTTCGTGCGGAATGACGAGGCCAGGGAGCGCATCGCCCGTCGGGGCTACGATCATGTGCGAGCCTATCACACCTATGACCAGCGTGTCGACACGCTCCTGGACCAGGTATTTTCGTCGGCCCAGGGGGCCCGCCTCGAAGCGCCACTGCGGCGATGTAGCGACGAGGACGTGCGCCTGGCGTATGCCGAACTGTCGTCCCGCATGAAGCGGGTCGACGACGTTATCGCGGAGTTCCAGGCGCTTCCTCCGCGCTTGCGTTATCGCGTGCCGGCCGCGAAACAGGTCGCGTTGTGTTTGTATCGTCAGGTGAAGTATGGCTAGCGTGCAGCCCGAGCCCATCGACCGGGTGAGGATGACAGAAGGCGAGGCATCCCCTCCGCTTGAGCAAGGCGCGAAGCGGACGCGGCCCGCTGGCAATGCGACATATCTTGCCGCCGCCAACATCGCTGGTAAGGCATTCTCGTTAATCTTTGTCCTGTACGCAAACCGTGCCCTGCAACCCGCTCTGATGGGGAGCTACGGGTTGGTGCTCAGCTTCGTCGGGCTTTTTGGCGTCTTGACTGACTTAGGGCTTAGTTCGCTGGTCGTGCGCGACGTTGCGACGGACCGTACGCGCGCCGTCCGCTACATCTCCAATACGCTCGCGTTACGCACGGCCCTGTCGGTCGTGGTAGTGCTTCTTATTGTGGTCGCAGCGCAGTTTGCCTTCGCGCCCGCGTGGCGCGGCTCGGTGTACGTCTTCGCGCTCTCCCTGATCCCAATAGCGATGTCGAACACGCTACAATTGGCCTTCCAATTTTCCGAGCGGCTGGCTTACAGCGCTATCCTGAACGTGGCAACATCGGCCGCGACCGCCGGCCTGAGCATCCTGGTCTTGCTCACCGGCCATCACGTTTTGGGGCTTGTAACCGCCTTCACAGTGGTGGCGACGGTCAGTAGTGGAGTCGTGGCCTGGCTGGTGTACACCCGCTTCTTGCCACTCCGTTTCGAGTTCGACCCCGCGTGGTGGCCGGCGATGGTTCGCATGGCGCTGCCATTCGCGGTTATGACCATACTCAACATCATCTATAACTCGGCGGATCGGCAAATCCTCGGCTGGTTGAGTCATTGTCAGGATGCCGCGGGCAACACGGGCTGCCCCCCCGTTGGCGAATATTCGGCGGCGTACCGGCCCCTGGACATCCTAATCACAACCTTCGCGGGTAGTATGAATGCAGCTGTGCTCCCCGCATTGATACGCGTTGGCGCCACGTCGCATGAGACCCTCGTCCGACTGATCCGATCCGGCAGCACCCTCGGTTTGGTCATTGGGGTCCCAGTTGCTGTGCTCACTACCTTTTTCGCCCCCGAAACAATGCATGTCTTTGGCGGGAAAAACTACATGGTCGCCGCCCCTGCCCTTGCAACCCTTATCTGGGCATTTCCCTGTGTCCTCGTTTTGATTCTGCTTTATGGTGGCCTGTATGCGGTTCATCGCAACGGTGTGATGACCGTGGCTTTCGCCGTCACGCTTGTGTTCAATCTCTCCCTCAATATCCTCCTGATTCCGCGCTTCTCGTACCTGGCATCGGCCGCGTTGACCGTGGCTTCGGAGGTGTTAAACGGCGTCATCGTCGTCGTCGCGTTGCGGCAAAGCGTGGGCGCTCTGGGGCTGGTCAGGCCGACGGCGAAGATGGCGGTTATTGCCATCGGTTCGAGCATCGTGTTGTGGGCGCTTCATCCCTTTGGCATCTTTGTTGGGGCGCCGGTCGGCGTGGCTGTGATGTTGCTCGGGATTAAGCTGACGCGTATTCTGGGTTCGACGGAACGCGATGTGCTTGGGCGCCTGCCTATCGCTGGTCGCTTCGTACAATTGCTATAAGCTTGAGTACACGATGCGCGTTTGCATGATCGTGCCGCGCTATCCGCCGGATCGTTGCGGCGTGGGGGACTATACGTATCTGCTGGCCTGGCATCTTGCACGGCGCGGCGTATCCGTCGACATCCTGACGTCACGTGGCCTATCCGACGCTGTGACGCTTCCGCCGACCGATGGCGATGTGATTGTGGCTGGGGGCGCAGTGGTAGGGGCTGCGGGAGTGCGGGTCCGGGTGCTGCCGCTGATCGACGATTGGGGCTGGCGCTCACTGGCCCGGATCTACGCGGTCGTGCGGACCGGCCGCTATGATGTGGTTCATATCCAGTACCAGAACGAGATGTACGGGCGTTCCGCGTCGATCGCGGTCCTGCCCCTGGTACTGCGCGCCGTTCGCCCAGATTTACCGACCGTGGTGACCGTCCACGACTACGGCACGCCGTGGCCCCGGCACACGCGCGTACGTCTGCTGGCCGGCCCCTACGGCAAGGCATGGTTCGCGGCCATGCTCCTCAACGCGCGGCGCGTCATCCTTACCAACGAGCAAGACGAATTCCGCTTCTTGCATCAACGGTTGCGCTATCCAATCCCGGCGTCGCGCTACGCGACGATCCCGGTCGGCTCGAACCTGCCTATCCCTGCTCCGACTATGGTCCGTGCCACAGCAGAAGCATCGCTGCTGGCTCCACAAGGCAGCTTGCTCGCGTCCGCAGGCACGATGACGGTGGGCTACTTTGGCTTCGTGAACCCAGCCAAAGGCGTCGATACACTGTTGGAGGGTTTTGCCATCGCCAGGCGTCGGCGACCACATCTGCAATTGGTCATGATTTGCCAACTGCACGGAACCAACAAGTATCTGAGCATATTAGCGAACAGGATCGAACAACCGGACCTGGCAGACAGCGTGGTCATCACGGGCGAGTTGGGGGACAGGCAAGCAGCGGATGTGCTGGCACGGTGTGACATCGTTGCGCTGCCGTTCCGCGATGGTGTCTCGCTGCGTCGGACGACGTTGATGGCCGCGCTCGCCCTTGGCTGTCCCGTTATTTCGACACGGGCGGTTGTACCACCCGCGATGCTTGAGGATGGACGCGATCTGATGCTTGTGCCTCCGCAAGACGCTCAGGCCTTGGCCCAGTCAATCGTCGAATTGGCCGACGACCCGGACCGACGCGCCCGCCTGGGAGCGCATGCGCGTGAGGTGGCACGCGCCTTTGCGTGGCCGACTATCGCCGAGCGGACGGTCCAACTCTACCAGCAGGCCGTGGCGCAATCAGGACGGGGTAGCGCGTGATGACATGCCGCGTATCGTATGAGGCGGCGTTCCCTATGCCGCTGCCGACGGAGTTATGATGCCAACCACAGGCGCCAACATCGGGACTACCCCAATCGGGAACGCTTTACGCGTTGCCGTGGATGCCCGCCCGTTCACGACTTCGCGCGCGGGCGTTGCGACCTATTGCCGCGGATTGCTCTATGGGTTCGGCCGCTTGCCAGGCGACGAGATACCCTTGCTGGCATTGTATGCGAAAGAAGCCGCGCCCGAATCGCTGTGGAGCTTTGAGGGTTCGTGGCGGGCGATGCCTGCAAGATTGTGGTTGCCGCTAGCTGTGCCGCGCGCGCTTCTGGCCGGGCACATAGACGTGTTCCATGGTACTAACCACATGGCGCCGCCCTGGTCGCCGGTTCCGACGGTGATCACAGTGCACGACC
>JAABUX010005460.1_pt1 | contig 15613 bp, 13 predicted proteins | sample 5561851 | NCBI WGS metagenome assembly JAABUX01 (sample SAMN10711883, study PRJNA513361) | rock metagenome | isolation source: Antarctica rocks | place: Antarctica: Victoria Land, Richard Nunatak red sandstone | collected 2016-01-03 | reverse complement strand
CGCATCGGCGACCTCCTCCATGCCTTCGCTCCCAGCGAATGCGCAAACTACCTCGTCAACTCAGGATACGCTTCCGCCTAAGATCATCCCGCTCTAGTGCGGAATGCGTGTTTGCTGGAGGTGGCGGGGCTCAGGTGAAATTCCCGCTCACACCGGGGCTACCGCAGCCGCGAAAAAGGGGCTGCGGCATACCGGTGCCGCCCCTCTTCGCTAACGACGTGCGTACGACTACGCCGCGCGGCGGCGCGCCATAGCAACACCCAGCAGACCGACGCCGAAGACCGCGGCCGTCATCGGCTCGGGCACCGACACCGACGTGAATGTTACACTGTCGAGGGCGAACACCCAGCTGTTAAAGCCGCTCGCGTTATTGTTGAACTGCAGGTCGACGATGTTGCTGCCCGAAACAATTAAGTTTTTGTTGAAGGCACCAGTGATACCACCGATGTCGAGCTCCACGCCGTTTTTATTGAACGCCTGGTAGAAGCTAGCACCGCGGCCGCCCTCGCGCGTTCCCAGGTTGTTGAACACGAACGAAACCTTGTCGGCGCCGCCCGTGAACTTGACATCGAGGATGCTCGCGGTCGGATACTTGCCATCCTTGGAGTTGGTGAGACCGGGATAGTTCGACGGGCCCGTCACCGGCGAGCCGCTCGCGTCAGGCCCGCCCCCGAGCGAAAATACGACGCCGGAGTACTCTTTGGTGACGGCGGTGCCGTGGGCCAAGGTCGTGAAATCGATCGTGGTCGGGCCGGCCATCGCTGGCGTGGCGAGGGCGAAAAGCGAGGCGGCGAGAAGCGTTTTCATAAGCAACAGTCCTTTTATTTTTTCCGACAAAGTAACTAATGCGAATATTGTGCCATTGCGACTAAAAGCACCGAAATAGGCGCTCCGAACAACGGTGAGACATATTGCATTGTAAAGAGTGTAAGCTTTTTCGACATAAGTTTACGAAGCGTCAGGTCAAACTTCCGCCTCGTCTTCCGGTCGCAGTCGCCGCGCCGCCCACAGCAGCGGCAGGCCGCCGAGCAGCAATGCCACAGACGCAGGCGCGTCGACCGCGCTGGCGAAGCTTTGCGTGCCGCCGAGCGCGACGAGCGAGCCTTCGCCGCCGGTCACGCGCGGGGCGTGGGCGATCAGCTGGTTGGCTGCCGCGCGCGTCGCGTCGGACGCGTCCGAGTAGGTGAAGGTCGGATATTCGATCGACCAGATCGCGAGCTGGGTCGCGGCCGAGTCGGTCGATGTCGCCTTGCCCAAGGCGAACAGCGCATCCTCTCGGTGGATGAGGCCCGAGATTTCCTGACGCTGCATGATCGTGAGCTTCGCGCCGTGATGGTCGTCGACGATCGGACCGGTCGTGTAGGCCAGGTGCTGATTGCCGCCGACATAGACATCGTGGAAGAGATCGATGCACCACGCGTGAAGCGTCTTGCCTGTCGACGTGGTCAGATCGATTCGACCCACATAGGATTGCATCGGCGAGAATAGCGGGCTGTCGAGCGTGATGATCTGATCATGATCGGTCTGGACGTTGGTGACCGTGAACGGCCCGGCGACGGCGGGGGTCGCGGCTGCGATAAACGCGGCCGCGAGGACGATTTTCATGGATATGGTCCTACGCAGCAGATTACACTCCGGAGTCGTTCCGGCACCGAAAACTGAGCAAAGCTCGTATCAAGAGGTAAACGGGCCTTAAATCCTTTGCTTTAGGCGTCACGAGTTTCCCACCTTCGCGACGAGCCTGTAAACGATCCCAACACTGGGGCCTGCGATGGTGGCGCTCGCCCGCGTTCGGGCCTAAATCGGGCGTCCACGCAGCCCCGAGACTCCGCCTTGGCCGATACGCCCCCCGCCGACACGCCGCCCACCGACATCGGTCACGTCTCGATCATCGACGAGATGAAATCCTCGTACCTCGATTACGCGATGAGCGTTATCGTGGCGCGCGCGCTGCCCGATGTGCGCGACGGGCTGAAACCCGTGCACCGGCGCATCCTGTGGGGGGCGCTCGAGGGGGGGTTCACCGCGGGCAAGCCGTACCGCAAGTCGGCGCGCATTGTCGGCGATGTGATGGGCAAATATCACCCGCACGGCGATCAATCGATCTACGACGCTTTGGCGCGCATGACGCAGGACTGGGCGATGCGCCTGCCGCTGATCGACGGTCAGGGGAATTTCGGTTCGATGGACCCCGATGCGCCCGCAGCGATGCGCTACACCGAAGCGCGGCTGGCGAAGTCGGCGGATGCGCTGCTGACCGACATCGAGAAAGACACGGTCGACTTCATCCCCAACTACGACGGGCAGGAGCGCGAACCCGCCGTCCTGCCCGCACGCTATCCCAACCTGCTGGTGAACGGCGCGGGCGGCATCGCGGTCGGCATGGCGACCAATATCCCGTCGCACAATCTGGGCGAGGTGATCGACGCGTGCCTCGCGCTGATCGACAACCCCGGCCTCGGCGTCGACGAGTTGATGGCCTATGTGCCCGCGCCCGATTTCCCGACGGGTGCGCTGATCCTGGGCACGGCGGGCGCGCGCGCGGGGTATCACACCGGGCGCGGCTCGGTGATCGTGCGCTCGCGCCACAAAATTGAGGAGGGGCGTGGCGACCGGCGCTCGATCGTGCTGACCGAGGTGCCCTACCAGCAGGGCAAGAATGCGTTGGTCGAGAGGATCGCCGAGGCGGTCAAGGACAAGCGTGTCGAGGGGGTGTCCGACGTGCGCGACGAGTCGAACCGCGAGGGGGTGCGCGTGGTGATCGACTTGAAGCGCGACGCGACGCCCGAGGTGACGCTCAACCAGCTGTGGCGGCACACGCCCGCGCAGGGCTCGTTCGCGATGAACATGCTCGCGCTGCGCGGCGGGCGACCCGAGCTGCTCGGGCTGCGCGACATTTTGACCGCGTTCGTCGGCTTCCGCGAGGAGGTCATTACCCGGCGGTCGAAATTCGAACTGCAAAAGGCGCGCGAGCGGGCGCATCTGTTGCTGGGGCTGGTGATCGCGGTCGCCAATCTGGACGAGGTCGTGCGCATGATCCGCGCCGCGCCCACCCCCGCCGCCGCACGCGAGGCGCTGATGACGCGCGAGTGGCCGGTCGGCGACATTCGCCCTTATCTGGCGCTGGTCGAGGCGGTCGACGGCGAGGGCTTCGGCGACACCTACACGCTATCCGATCTTCAGGTCCGCGCCATCCTCGATCTGCGACTGCAGAAGCTGACAGCGCTCGGCCGCGAGGAGATCGGCGACGAGCTGCGCGAGATCGCGGCGAGCATCGAGGAGTTGCTGGCGATCCTGGGCGACCGGGCTAAGCTCTACGCGGTGATGCGCGAGGAACTAGGCCAGGTGCGCGAGCAGTTCGCCACGCCGAGGCGGACGCAGATCGTCGAGAACGCCGACGGCATCGACGATGAAGACCTGATCGCGCACGCCGACATGGTGATCACGGTCACGATGACGGGCTACATCAAGCGCGTTCCGCTCGAAACCTACCGCGCGCAGAAGCGTGGCGGCAAGGGCCGCTCGGCGATGAACACCAAGGCGGATGACGTGGTGAGCGAACTGTTCGTCGCCTCCACCCACGCGCCGGTGCTGTTCTTCTCGACGCTGGGGCGCGTGTACCGGCTGAAGGTTTACAAGCTGCCCGAAGGCGCTCCGGGCGCGCGCGGGCGATCGATGGCGAACCTGCTGCCGCTCGCCGAGGGCGAGACGATCTCGACCGTGTTGCCCTTGCCCGAGGACGAGGCTGAGTGGGGCAAGCTGCACGTCATGTTCGCGACCGAGCGCGGTCTCGTGCGGCGCAACTCGATGGACGCGTTCACCAATATCCCGCAGGCGGGCAAGATCGCGATGCGCTTCGAGGAAGGCGCGACCGACCATCTGATCGGCGTTGCGCTGTGCAACGCGGCCGACGACGTGCTGCTCGCGACCCGCGCGGGCAAGGCGATCCGCTTCGCCGCGACCGACGTGCGCGAGTTCCAGAGCCGCACCGCGACGGGCGTGCGCGGCATCACGCTGGCGGCGGAGGACGCGGTCATCTCGCTCACCGTCCTGGGCGGTGTCGCCGCGAGCGCGGACGAGCGCGAGGCCTATCTGGCGGGCGGCGAAGGTCTTGGCGCGGAGAGGATAACGGCGCTCAAGACGGCCGAGCAATTCCTGTTGACCGTCACGGCTGGCGGCTTCGGCAAACGCACCAGCGCCTATCGTTATCGCCGCTCGGGACGAGGCGGACAAGGAATCGCCAACCTCGATGTCACGGCCAAAACCGGTCCTGTCCTCGCCACCCTCCCGGTGACGGATGGCGAGCACTTGATGCTCGTCACCAATCAGGGCAAGCTGCTTCGCACGCAAGTGAGCGCCATCCGCATCGCCGGGCGCGCCACCCAGGGAGTCAAGCTTCTCGACGTCGCCGACGGCGAGCAGGTCGTTTCCGCAGCGCGCATTCCCGAAGATGACGAATAAGTGTGTTTTACATCACATCTCGTTCAGGTAACGCGCCGATCACCGTTTAAACCGGAGTTCACATTTATGACCAAGTTCACCAAGCTCGCGGCGATCGCCGCTCTCGCGCTCGTTGCGGCGTGCGGTAAGAAGACCGACACTGCGGCGACCAGCGATACGACAACCGCGACCGCGACCACCCCAGCCGCGACCGACACGACTTCGGCCACCCCCGCTACTACGACAGCGCCCGCGACGACCGACACGAGCGCGACTACGGCAGCGACCGACGCATCGACCACCAAGACGACCGACACCGCGACCACCACCAAGTCGACCGACGGATCGATGTCGAGTAAGCTCGACGCCAAGGCGGACGCGATGAAGGACAATGCGGGCAAGACCGCCGATGCGATCAAAGACCGCGCCGACGCGGCCGCGAAGGACGTGAAGGCCAAGGCCGGTGCGCAGGCGGACGCGATGCACAAGGAAGCTGACAAGGCCAAGTAAGCCCGGCCGCGCCCATCGCGGCGCGCCGGACCGACCTTTATGGACCCTGTCGCGGCAACGCCGCGGCAGGGTTCCTCGTGTTGATGACCCGGCGCTCTGCCGCACAGCGCCCGTCACGTCTTGAGGCTATCCGGCGTGAGGCCTAAGTAAGTTTACCGACACGGGCGCGAACCGGCGTCCGACCGATCATGAGGGACGGCAGATGACCAAAACATTCCGGAGTTTCGCCGTTGTGGCCGCGCTGCTGAGCGCCGGCGCGACACTAGCCGTGCCCGCGCACGCGCGCGAGAAGAGGAAATCCGAGGAGGCGAAAGGCCCCAAGCTCACCCCCGCCGTACAAAAAGCGCTCGCTTCCGCGCAAACCAAGCAGAAGGCGAGTGACAACGCCGGCGCGCTCGCTGATCTGCGCACCGCCGAAGCGGTGCCCGAGCGCACGCCGACGGACAACTACTATATCGCCAACATCAAGATCGGCGTCGCGCAGGCAATGAAGGACAATGCGCTGCTGAAAGAAGGACTGGACGGCGCGATCTCCTCGGGCCAGGCGACCCCAACACAGACGATTTCCTTCAACCGCGCGTTGGGCGATCTCGCCGCGAATGCCAAGGATTACGTCGGCGCGACGCGGTACTATCAGCTGGTCGCCCAGGCCAACCCCAACGATCTCGACGTGGCGACCAACCTCGCGCGCCTCGCGTTCGATAACCGCGCGCTTCCGCCTCAAGCGCGAATCGCCGCGCTCAAGAATGCGACCGACCTCGCCGAACGGCAGAGCAAAAAGCCTGAGGAGTTCTTGTATCAAGCGCGTTTGCAGGTCGCCTTCGACAGCAATCTGGCGCCCGAGATCGAACCGGCCGCCAAGTCGCTGATCACCGCGTATCCGAGCGCCAAAAATTGGGAGTCGGCCGTCTACGCTTTTCGCAAGGCCCATAAACTCGACGAGCAGGCGGAGATCGACACCTATCGGCTTCAGCGCGCCGCCGGGGCGCTGACGGGCGAAGGCCAGTATCTCGATTACGCGCAGAGCGTCCAGCTCCGGGGGCTGCCCGCCGAGTCGCGTGCGGTTTTGAACGAGGGCGTGGCGAAGAAGGTCGTCGATCCAAAGAAGGGAAATTACCTGGAGTTGTCGCGTATCGTCAGCCCGGCCAAGGTTACGGCGGATCGCGCCTCGCTCGGTCCGCTCGAACGCCAGGCGCGCGCTGCTTCGACAGGCAAGCTCGCCAACGCGACCGCGGATGGGTATCTAAGTCACGGCGATTACACGAAGGCGGCGGACCTGTATCGGTTGGCGCTAACCAAGGGCGGTGTGGACGCGGCGCGCGCCAACACGCGGCTGGGCATCGCGCTCGCGATGAGCGGTGACAAGGCGGGAGCGGAAACCGCCTTCAAGGCGGTAAACGGCGATCCGCGCGCCGCGCTCGCGCAATACTGGATAGTCTGGCTCAACCAGAAGGCTTGATCAGGCGCGGGCGAACGCGCGGGCGATGGATATCGACCACGTCTTGCCTTATAGGCCCGCGATGGAAATCCCGCTCGGCCTGACGTTCGACGATGTACTCCTCGTCCCCGCCGCGAGCGACACGCTGCCGAGCGCTTCGGATGTTTCCACCCGGCTGACGCGGACCATCGGGCTCAACATCCCGATCCTGTCGGCGGCGATGGATACCGTAACCGAGGCGGACATGGCGATCGTGATGGCGCAGGCGGGGGGCATCGGCGTCCTCCACCGCAACATGACCATCGAGGCCCAGGCCGAGGCGGCGCGGCAGGTCAAGCGCTTCGAGAGCGGCATGGTGGTCAACCCGATCACCATCGCCCCGGGGCAGACATTGGGCGACGCGCGCGCGCTGATGGCGCGGCACCGGATCAGCGGCATCCCCGTGGTCGAGGATGGCGGGCGACTGGTGGGAATCCTCACCAACCGCGACGTGCGCTTCGCCGAGGACCCCGATCAGCCGGTGAGCGAGCTGATGACGCACGAGGGGTTGGTGACGGTCGGCCCCGGGGTGACGCAGCACGAGGCCAAGCGGCTGCTGCACGCGCGGCGGATCGAGAAGCTGCTCGTGGTGGACGATGCTTACCGTTGCATCGGCCTCGTGACGGTAAAGGACATCGAGAAAGCGGTGACGTACCCGAACGCGACCAAGGACGCGGCGGGGCGGCTGCGCGTCGCGGCGGCGACCACCACCGGCGACGAAGGGCTGGCGCGGGCCGAGGCGCTGATCGCGGCGGAGTGCGACCTGATCGTCGTCGATACCGCGCATGGCCACTCTTCGCGGGTCGGCGAGGCGGTGCGCGCGATCAAGCGACTGTCGAACTCGGCGCAGGTGATGGCGGGTAATGTCGCCACCGGCGAAGCGGCGCGCGCTCTGATCGACGCGGGGGCGGACGCGATCAAGGTGGGAATCGGGCCGGGGTCGATCTGCACCACGCGCATCGTGGCTGGAGTGGGGGTTCCTCAATTGACCGCGATCCAGGACACGGTGCGCGTCGCGGGGGAGGCTGGGGTGCCGGTGATCGCGGATGGCGGGGTGCGGACGAGCGGGGACGTCGCCAAGGCGTTGGCGGCGGGGGCGGACGCGGTGATGATCGGCTCGCTGCTGGCGGGGACCGAGGAGGCGCCGGGAGAAACCTTTCTTTACCAGGGGCGCTCGTACAAGTCTTACCGTGGGATGGGATCTGTAGGCGCGATGGCGCGGGGCAGCGCGGATCGGTATTTCCAGCAGGACATCAAGGACCAGATGAAGCTGGTGCCCGAGGGGGTCGAGGGCCAAGTACCCTACAAAGGCCCGGCGAAGGACGTGCTGCATCAGCTGGTGGGCGGCGTGAAGGCGGCGATGGGCTATACGGGCGCGCGCACGATCGTCGAGCTGCGGCGCGCGAAGATGGTGCGCATCACGGGCGCGGGCCTGCGAGAGAGCCATGTGCACGACGTGACGATCACGCGCGAGGCACCGAATTATCCGACGCGTTGAGCACTCTCCTCGACTTCGAGAAGTAGCGGGTCGCTCGGGCTGGTGTGCCTGTTCGCGTGGAACTATCGGTCGGTTGCGGACGCCCGCCGCGACCGAGGTCAACATGCCACGCTCTAACCTGTTCGCGGCACTCACTTGCACGTTGGTCGCGATTCCCGCGATGGCGCAAGTCGTGGGCGGTCCCGGTCCGGCCAAGCCGAGGCGCCCGGCCAACGCGGGGACCAACGACAGCTTGCTACAGGTCGCGTTTACCGCGACGATAGCAACTGACTATGTCAATCGCGGCGTCAGCCAGACGGGTGGGCGACCCGAGGCGTTGGGCGGCATGGAACTGGGCTGGCGCGGCTTTTACACCGGGACGACATTGTTCGATGTCGATTTCCGGCATGAGGGCAATCCGCACACGACGGTGGAGTATGATCTGTACGGCGGCTATGTCGCGCACCTCGGCAGGCAGGGCTTCGATTTCGGCCTGATCCGCTACGGCTATACGCCACAGCCGGTCGGTCAGCCCGGGCTCGATTACTTCGAGGCTTATGGGAAGACCGCGCGCAACTTCGGCCAGATCACGCTTTCTGGTTCGGTTTACTATTCGCCCGCAGGAATGTCGGGCGCGGGAGAGAGCTGGTACGGGGTTGGCTCGGCCGCGTGGGCGATCGATGACAAGTGGACCGCGTCCACCCTGCTCGGACGGCAGACGGAGCGCGTCGGAAACGATTATACCGATTGGAATGCGGGAGTGTCGCGCAAGCTGACCAAGGCGCTCAGCCTCGATCTGCGCTATTGGGATACCGATCGGCACGATCTCGGCCATGACTACCACGCGCGCGCGGTGGCCGCGCTGAACGCGTCCTTTTGACCCCCGCCGCCCGGCTGCAAGCCGCAATCGAAGTGCTCGACGAGGTGGTCGTGGCCGCGCGCGGCGGCGGTGCGGCGGCGGACACGATCCTGCAGCGATATTTCCAGACTCGGCGCTATGCGGGATCGGGGGATCGGCGCGGGGTGCGCGAGCTGGTTTACGGCGTCGTGCGCGCGGTCGGCGAGCCGCCGCCGAGTGGCCGCGCGGCGATGATCGCGTGGGCGCGGGCGCAGCGGCCCGATCTGCTCGCGCTGTTCGGTGCGCCCGGCCACGCGCCCGCGCCGCTCGAACCCGGCGAACCTGAGGCGAAGCTGGGCGCGATGCCGGGGTGGATCGGCAAGTTGCTCGGCCATGCGTTCGGGCGCGAGTCGGGCATCGAGGCGGACGCGCTGCTGGGGCGCGCGCCGCTCGATCTGCGCGTCAACCTGCTCCGCGCCACGCGCGCCCAAGCCGCCGCCGCGTTGCCGCCGACTGATCCCACCCCGCACTCCCCATTCGGCCTGCGCGCGCGCGAGCCGTTTCAGGTAGAGGCGCATCCCGCCTTCCAGGACGGATGGATCGAGGTGCAGGACGAGGGTAGCCAGATGGTCGTCATCGCCGCGAACCCGCGCCCGGGCGAGATGGTGATCGATCTGTGCGCGGGAGCGGGCGGCAAGACGCTCGCACTTGCCGCGATGATGGCGAACCGGGGACGCCTGCTCGCGACCGACACCGATCGCGGGCGCTTCGCCGAGCTTGGGCCCAGATGCGCCCGCGCCGGGGTAACGATCGTCGAGGGCCGGTTGCTGAACGCGCCCTACGAGGCGGAGGCGCTGGCCGACCTGAACGGGCGCGCGGACTTGGTGCTGGTCGATGCGCCGTGCTCAGGCAGCGGCACCTGGCGGCGCAACCCCGAGGCGCGCTGGCGGTTGACGCCGCAGCGGCTGGCGAACGTGACCAAGTTGCAGGACCGTCTGCTCGATCTCGCCGCGCGACTGGTCGCGCCGGGAGGACGACTGGTCTATGCGGTGTGCTCGGTCCTGCCGTCCGAGGGTGGCGACCGGGTGCAAGCCTTTCTCGACCGGACCCCGCGTTGGCAGACCCGTCCACTCCCGTTCGCCGTGCCGCTGACCCCGCATCGGACGGGGACCGACGGGTTTTTCATCGCGCACCTCGCCCCCATGTTATAGCTTCAATCGTCGCCCCGATCGGACCGTGGATCATGAAGACCAAACTCGTCCTCGCCCTCGCTTTGGCTCTCGCGGCGTCCGGCCCGGTGGGCGCAGTCGCACCGATGGGCGAGCAGCCGGTCAAGCCGTTGTCGGCGACACTGGCGGCGCGCGGCTTCGCGCTGCTCGCCGGCCGCCAAGCGAACGCGGCGGCCGATCAGTTCGAGACCGCGCTCGCGGTCGATCCGATGAACCGGCGCGCGTATGTCGGATTGGCGCAGGCCGCACAGGCGCAAGGTTTGCCGGGCAAGGCGGTGCGCTATTATCGCGAGGCGCTGGCGCTCGAACCCAATGATCTGGACGCGCTCGCGGGTCATGCGCAGGCGCTCGCCGCGCGCGGTGCGACGGCGCGAGCGGGTGTCGATCTGGCGCGTATTCGAATGCTGTGCGGCAAGGGCGCGTGCCCGGCGGCGCAACGCGTCGAAGCCGCGATCGCCGCCGCGACCGCGCATGCCTCGACGAACACGGCGGCGAACGTCCCCACCCCCGCGCCGGCAAGCCCGAAACGCGCGAGCAATTAACCTTGGCGGCGTCGGCGCTTGCGTTCGGCCCGCAAGCGGGGTTGAAGCGGGCGCGATGACCGAACCCGTTCAAGCCGCCGATCCCCGTCTGGATATGGACCTGCCCGTCGCCATGGCCGTTCCTGCAAAGACGCTTGGTGGCCAACTCAGTGCGGCGCGGCACGCACACGGGGTTTCGCTGGCCGACATCTCGGCGCGCACGCGCATTCCCGAGCGCACCTTGGCCGCGATCGAGGCGGACGCGTACGAGCAGCTTCCCCACCCGACGTTCGCGGCGGGGTTCGTTCGCAGTTTCGCACGAGAGGTGGGGGTGAGCGAGAGCGAGGCGACGCTTCGCTATCGCGCCGAGAACACGCGGCTGCCGCCGGTGCCGATGGCCGCGCCGTTGCGGCCGATCGAGCCCGACCGCGTGCCATCGCGCCAACTGGCGATCGGGAGCGGGGTGGTGGTGACGCTGGCGGTGATCGGGGCGATCTTCTGGTACTCGCGCGGCCGGAACCCAGCACCGCCGCTTGCGCCGGTTGCGGTCGCGAGCACGGCGACGACAACCACGACACCGGTGGCATCTTCGGTCGTTCCCGGCGCCCCTGCCGCTGTGGGCGGCGTTGGCGCGACAGCTATACCGCCCGCCACCGCATCTACCGGTCCAGCGCCAGCACCCTCCGCCGCGACGCCGCCGATGCCGCCCGCCGCCCTCGGCACGCCGGGCGGCGCGGTGACATTGACCGCGACGCAGGATGCCTGGCTTCAGATCAGGGACAAGGCGACGGGTCAGCGCGTGATCTCGACCGTGCTGGCGCAGGGCCAGGTGTACAACGTGCCCCCAGGCGCGATGGAGCTGTGGACGGGGCGTGCGGGCGCGTTGCAGGTGCGTGTCAACGGCAGGCTGTTGCCGCCGCTTGGGGGGGCGGTGGAGACGGTGCGCAAGCTCGACCTTTCGCCCGCCGCGCTTAGCGCGCGCCTGGCCGCGACGCCGGTGGCGGCTGCGCCCGCTGCGCGATAGGGCTTCACGCGCGGGTCATCACCAAGGCATAGGCTGGCGCGCATGAGGACCCATCACATCGTGCTGGCGGCGACGCTGGCTTTGGCCCTGTCGCCCGCCACCGTCGCCGCGCAAACGCTTCCCGATCTGGACAAGCGCGTGACCCGCCTTGAACGCCAGGTGAGCCGCGTTTCGAAGAAGGTGATGCCCAAGGGCGAGCAGACGATGATCGAGCCCGAGATCGGGCCCGAGACCGCGCCTGCCGCGCCGCCACCCCCGCCGCCTGCGAGCGCGGCTTCGGTCAACGATCTATCCGAGCGTGTGAGCTCGGTCGAGCGGAGCCAGCGCGAGATCACCGCGCAAATCGAGGAGCAGGGCAACCGACTGAAGCAGATCGAGGAGCGACTGGCGAAGTTCCAGCCCGATGCGGAGGCGCGGTTGGGCAAGCTCGAGGGGGTGGCGGCTCCTGCTGTGACGACGGTGCCGGCTTCGACCGCGTCGACGCCGACGCATGATGCTCCGGCTAAGGCGGCGGCCGGTTCGACCCCGGACCAGGCCAGCCCGCGCGCCGACGCGGGGGGCGGGAGCGGAGGCAGCGGCGGCGGGGAGGATGCGGCGAGCCCGGTCGTCTCCACGCCCGAGTTGCGCTACCGGGCGGCGTACAAGTTCGTCGAGGACAAGAACTGGGCCAAAGCCGAGCCGGCATTGCAGGCCTTCGTCGATCAATATCCTAAGAACAGATTGGCGAGCAACGGGCGTTATTGGCTCGGACGTACACAATATGCGCAGACGAAGTATGATGCGGCGGCGCGGACGCAGTTCGCTAATTACAAGATCGATCCAAAGGGGGATCGCGCGCAGGAGAGCTTGTTCCGGGTGGGGCAGTCTTTGGTGCGACTGAAGAGAAACAAGGAAGCATGTCAGGTCTACGAGCTGGCGACGAAGGTCTATGCCGACACGCTCAAGCCCGAACTGAAGCCGCAGTTCGCAGCCGCGCGCGGCAAGGCGGGATGTCGCTGACGATCGCGCTCGACACGCGCGCACTTGCCACGATCGGGGAGGACCGGGTCGCGGTCGCGGTCTCGGGCGGGCCGGACAGCGTTGCGCTGCTCTGGCTTGCGGCGCGGGCGTTCCTTCAACGATCGCATGCGTTGACGGTCGATCATGGATTGCGCGCCGACAGCGCACACGAGGCGGCGATGGTGGCCGGGATCGCCTCCGACCTCGGCGTATCGCACACGCTCTTACGCTGGCGCGGTCGCAAGCCGCTCAACGGGCGTCAGGCGGCGGCGCGTGTGGCGCGATATCGGCTGATGCGCGACTGGTGCGCGGGCGCGGGCGTGCGCTGGTTGCTGAGCGCGCATCACGCCGACGATCAGGCCGAGACCGTGCTGATGCGCCTCGCGCGGGCCAGCGGACCGGCGGGGCTGGCGGGCATCCGCGCCGCGCGTCCGCTCGGGCGCGGGGTGACGCTGCTGCGGCCGCTGCTGGGCGAGCGCAAGGCGGCGCTGGTGGCGCTGTGCGTGCGCGAAGGCCTGCCGGTGGCGGACGATCCTGGCAACCGCGATGCCGCTTACCGGCGTACCGCCGCGCGCGCGCTGCTGGCGAGCGCGCCGTGGCTCGACGCGGGCGCGGTCGCGGCTTCGGCGGCGCATTTGGCCGACGCCGAGGCCGCGCTGGCGTGGGCGACCGAGCGCGCGTGGCAAGGCGGTGCGAACGAGGCTGGCGGCGCGGTGACGCTCGACGCCGAGCACCTGCCGCGTGCGATCCGCCTGCGCCTGCTCGCGCGCGCGCTCGCCGCCGCCGCGCCGCATGGTCCCACACCGCGCGGCCCCGATCTGGCGCGTTTGCTGGGCGCGCTGGATCGCGGCGAGGGCGGCACGCTGGCGGGCGCGCACGCGTTGCCGGGCACGCCGTGGCGGTTCGTCGCCGAAGCGCGGCGCACACGATAAGGGCGATTGCCAGCGGGCGCGATCCGCCCCATCTTGCCGTGGAGAGTTTGAGGGAACAAAAGCGTGTCCGATCCGAAGAAGCCTGGCCAGCCCTGGGGTAAGAGCCTCGCGCTGTGGGTAGTCATCCTGCTGGTGCTGGGTGTCGTAGTGATGAACTTCGGCGGTGGCGCGTCGCGCGGGACGGCTCCGGGTGCGATGCAGTATTCGGACTTCCTGGCGCAAGTCGATGCCGGGCAGGTGACCGACGTCAAGATCAAGGGCCAGGAGATCGATGGACGACTGACGAACGATCACTCGTTCACGACCTTCAACCCCGGCGATCCCGATTTGGTCAAGACGCTACGCGCGAAAGGCGTGCGCTTCGAGGCCAAGCCCGAGGAGGGGCGTTCGTTGCTCTCGGCGATTCTGATCAACATGCTGCCGTTCGTCTTGATCGCGGGCATCTGGATTTTCGTGATGCGCCAGATGCAGGGCGGTGCTGGGCGCGGCGCGATGGGCTTCGGCAAGAGTCGCGCCAAGATGCTGACCGAGAAGAGCGGCCGCGTGACCTTCGACGACGTGGCGGGCATCGACGAGGCGCGCGAGGAGCTCGAGGAGATCGTCGAGTTCCTGAAAGACCCGACCAAGTTTTCCAGATTGGGCGGCAAAATCCCCAAGGGCGCGTTGCTGGTCGGTTCGCCAGGAACGGGCAAGACATTGCTGGCGCGCGCGATCGCTGGCGAGGCGGGGGTACCATTCTTCAGCATCTCGGGTTCGGATTTCGTCGAGATGTTCGTCGGCGTCGGCGCGAGCCGGGTGCGCGACATGTTCGAGCAGGCGAAGAAGTCGTCGCCCTGCATCATCTTCATCGACGAGATCGACGCGGTCGGCCGCTCGCGCGGTGCCGGGCTGGGCGGCGGCAATGACGAGCGCGAACAGACGCTCAATCAGCTTCTGGTCGAGATGGACGGCTTCTCGGAGAACGAGGGGATCATCATCATCGCGGCGACCAATCGTCCCGACGTGCTCGATCCGGCGCTGCTGCGTCCGGGTCGCTTCGATCGTCAGGTCGTCGTGCCGCGCCCGGACATCGATGGGCGCGTGAAAATCCTGCAGGTCCACATGAAGAAGGTGCCGCTGGCGCCCGACGTGATCGCACGCACGATCGCACGCGGCACGCCTGGTTTCTCGGGTGCGGACCTCGCCAATCTGGTCAACGAGGCGGCGTTGCTCGCGGCGCGCCGCGGCAAGCGGCTGGTCGGCATGTCCGAGTTCGAGATGGCCAAGGACAAGGTCATGATGGGCTCCGAGCGCAAGTCCATGGTGATGACCGAGGACGAGAAGAAGATGACCGCCTATCACGAGGCGGGTCACGCGATCGTCTCGATCCACGAGACCGCGTCCGATCCGATCCACAAGGCGACGATCATCCCGCGCGGTCGCGCGCTGGGCATGGTGATGCGCCTGCCCGAGCGTGACCAGTACAGCTACCACCGCGACAAGATGTTCGCCAATTTGGCGGTGTCGATGGGCGGGCGCGTGGCGGAAGAAGTCGTGTTCGGTTATGACAAGGTGTCTTCGGGCGCATCGAGCGATATCCAGCAGGCGACGGGTCTGGCGCGCGATATGGTCACGCGCTGGGGCATGTCCGAGGTGCTCGGGCCGCTGATGTATTCGGAGAATCAGGAGGAAGTGTTCCTCGGCCATTCGGTCAGTCGCACGCAGAACATCAGCGAGAAAACGTCCGAGCTGATCGATTCCGAGATCAAGCGATTGGTGACGGGCGGCTACGACCGCGCCAAGCATCTGTTGAGCGAGCACGTCGGCGAGCTGCATACTTTGGCGGGCGCGTTGCTCGAGTATGAGACGCTGAGTGGCGAGGAGATCCGCGTGGTGCTCGACGGCGGCTCGATCGATCGTAGCGACGCGGTCCAGCGCGGACCGTCGCCGACGCTGACGGGGGGATCGGCGATCCCCAAAATCGGCCGGCGGCGTCCGCTCGGTGGCGGAGAGCCTTTGCCGGCGGCGGGCTAGGTCGCCGCGGATCATGTCGCCCGACGCTGGCAGCGATCGGGCGGGTATGGCAAAGACGGTTTGTGCAGCTTCTGATCGCCAACCGCCGCTACTCAAGCTGGTCGCTTCGTGGGTGGCTGGCGCTCAAGCTGTCGGGGCTGGAAGCGGATGTCG
>JAABUX010005458.1_pt1 | contig 15613 bp, 18 predicted proteins | sample 5561851 | NCBI WGS metagenome assembly JAABUX01 (sample SAMN10711883, study PRJNA513361) | rock metagenome | isolation source: Antarctica rocks | place: Antarctica: Victoria Land, Richard Nunatak red sandstone | collected 2016-01-03 | reverse complement strand
CGTACGCAACTACAGTGAAAGCTATCACGACATCCAAGATGAGATTGGCGGGAAGGGGCGATGTCATTCACTGGGAGCATAGGCGGCTGAGGTTGCAGGCGTTGATGAGGAAGACGAGGGTCTGGGTCTGAGTAAGTAGATTAGTATCTTGTCGTACGAGAGATTTATCTTGAGCTAAATTGTTGTCCTGAGGATCGTACGATAACCCCTGCAATTAGCTTAATGTAAAGAATGAAGTCCGCTGAAAATGGTGCGCATAGTTCTCATAAAGTAGAAGACAATATAGAATTAAAGCGACAGGCCTCAGGCGAGCCTTGAGTGAGTTGGGGGCAGATTTTTGTCGCCTTCAGTCGCCAAGCTTAATATACCCATGTGATGAGGTTCCTACTCCTTAGCAAACCCCATAGTAGCAAGCAGAATCAGAAGACGATAAGACATATCCTACCATTTCTCCATGCATATCACAAGCGTCTATATTTGAAAGCTGGCGAACGAGGTCTAGTGTCTTCCCATTCATCAAAACCCCTACTTAAATGAAGACCGGATGAAATGAGTTGGAGTGGATGTTCCTTTTTGGTGTTTTTTGAAGTGCCTTGATCTACATACATGGTGAGAGTACAGAAGTCATCATCTCGCCATTAGGAAGGGAAGACTCATAGGTCTTAGCCTTAGTGTTGTTGCTTTCAATCAAAACAGTATGTTTTTGTACCGTTGGGAAGGTCACACCCTCAAAGCCGTACACCATCTCAAAACAAACAACTTGTCCAGATAGCTCATATGTACTTTTTACGGACAGAACTCTATTGTCTTAGAAAACTCCTGCAGGTAATGATCTTTCCGATATCAATTCATCGGATACATTGCCAATTACTACGAATTCTCAAATGGATATCGCCATCAAGTCGGAGGATTTTTTGTTTGGAAGTGCGAGCGTGCGGTGATCGATCTCGCGTTTCAAAATACTGTATGGTAACAGTAGCTACAACGGGCTCTACGAGAAGTATCGTTGCCTCGTACCACCAGGACCTACACTACTCCTAAGCGAGATAGAAGATAACATTTGCAGAATTCTAGGTCTGAAGCTACAACTTTGCCGACTTGGCGGTGACTATTCGACAAACCTTGGTCCGGATCATAATGTCAGTTTCCTGGAAAACCTCTTCGGCCAGCTTGATGAGTGGATCTGTCTATAGCTCATGTTATAACCGAGCAGACGCCACAAATTACAATACACTATTACCAACCTGAAGAACCACTCACCACTGCAGCAGGACTGCGCTTGGGATTGCTGACCGAGTACTTCCATGTACGCGCAGCTTGATAGGAATGAATCCTTTTGGCGAATGATATTCTACCTTCTCAATCAAATACTCATCATCTCAACCTTCGACTTCATCATGGAATCTGGAGGAAAAATCACTAGTGGTCTAATACAGACGCTGCTATTTAGCTCGAGGAATCACAAGACGGGGAAGAGGCAGGCAGGCTGTTGTCAAGAACGATGGCTACAGGGAAGTCGTCTTCATCAATACACGGAACTGATCAATGTCAAAGATAGACCTTCTCGACGCGATCTCTTTGCAGGGATCACGCAACGTTCTTTATTCAGATCGATGGAATCACATGATAATTATACACTGGCCGATGGCATGGTCTTTACGGAAAACTTCACACGCGTTAGCATTCGACAAGAGGCCGCACATCACGTCCATTTGATGAACTATAAACGTCTACAAGTCAAGAAGCTTTTCATCGGAAAGCTCGCTGAAACAACACCCACAGGAGATTAAATTCTCAATTTCCTATACCTTCACATTACCGAGCATCTCTGTTGAAAGGGGAGGCGAAGTGACTTACCTCTGGTGGTAGAGCTATGCCAATGAATATGTCTGATGCGATCCGACCTATGAAGCGCCAAACTTATACTCACAGTCACGCATCGTTATATTCTATTCCCATCTCCGGTGCACGGACGAGCTCCAACAAATGTCGATGGAGGCGCAGCGCGAAGACAGACTAGACGGCTCCTACTATAGTGAGGAGCAAGGTGCCTACACACCCTTGTACGTCTGCTGTTTCGAAAGCAAGTCTAGAAAGGCTCAGCGTTTTTAGACACAGGTGAAAACGCTTTACTTGAGCAACAGAAATTGATAGAACTCCCGGTCATGCTGACATATCGAGCTGGCGTAGTGATACGTATTTTGGGGTACGGGCTGGTCCGGGTCTGTAGTAATTTCGGTATCGTACGGAGTAGAGCCTAGCTTGAAGAAGATGAAATTATAGAGTAAGGTTGAAGCTTATTCTAGTGTTTATAAGCTAAAATACAAGATGTTGGTTATCTCGTGATTACTAACCTCTTCAGGCTAGGATATCTAAGCGTTCCGCCGCTGTCGCGTGCTCCGCCTCCAAATCTGCTTTTGCATGGCATCAACTTTGAAACTACCAAGGGTTCGAAGCCTACTTCAGTTGCCCGTTCCATGATATAATCACGGACTCAGTGTGTCTGTGATAGGTGAGGATGTTGGCCCATGACGGGCCAACTTACCAGCCTTCACACTAAGATCATGGTCAACAAAGAACTGAAGATGAGTGCCATGGCGGTTCGAGCACTGCCACAATTAGCTTCTCAGACCTCTGCCCATTGACTGTATCTTATTGTCACCCAACAGTCGTATGTCCAAGGTCGGCAAGCAATTGTTGGTATCCTGACATTTTGAAAGCGCCTCCACTTCTCTGCGCCTCCTCCTGTCTATCTTCCCTGCGAGCAAAGTGATATCATGTACTGTTTGGAGTGTAATGGTTGATTTTTGTTGCGACATTCGATTCAATTTACCTTCTAAAGCTTAGATACCAACATGGTCGTTTCTCGAAAAGGTTAGGAAAATGCTCTAAGAGATTGATTGGAAGGTATATGAAACGACTAGTCGACAACGTTGTCCACGACAGTAGCAGCTGAATTGTATAAGTATGTCTCTCCTTCAGTGCCCTTTCACATCGAAAACAAAGACTCTCACGTTCATAACATCAGGATCAAGATCTACATCTCTTGAGCCGACTTTATCTCTCATCTGAACAGAGTCAGACTCCCCACAATGCTTCCAATCGCATTCCTCTCCGTTTTGCTTGGGGCTTCCTTAGTCACCGCTCTTGGCATCAATTGTGGCGGCAGCGCACTTTGCGATCTCGGCGGCCTCGGCGCGGACCTGGGCAATCTCCTACAGGTTGTGGAAGCTGTACCCGATGGTAAGACATTCGGTCCCGGTGCGCACATTGGATGCGCAGGGCACCTATGCGCCTTCACGCAAAATTACGATCACGACATCACTGCGGGGACGGCGTTGGCCAAGCTGAATAATCTGAAGTAATTATCTTGCTTGCTATTATGATTTTGCAGAACCAACAACGAACCGCTCACTGCAGCTTAAGAGCAACCTGCTAATCACTTCTTTCTTTTTTCCCATAGGGACCATGGTTGCAAAGCCTGCGGTTCTGATCCAATCGAAGATGGTAATGACGTCTCAACGGGCGAAGTCACCGCCAATTACGTACGTGCTTCCTCTCGTCATCTGCTGCTCATACAGCTAACATTGTGCATTAGGTCTCGGACGTGCAGATTCCAGGATCAGGGAAATGCGATAACAAGCAGCCGCAACCCTCATGCCCTGGCAGCAGCTGCTACGGCCTCAACCTTTGCTACTTGACCTGCTGCCAGGGTCCGACGCCCATCACCGATCCATTATCTTGCAAAGGCATTCCTGTATGTAGGACCGACTGCTAATGATGAGTTGGCTGATAGCTAATTATGGTCGAACAGGAGCAATGTTCATGCGCAGAACTATGCGGGTGCTGCATCTGATACTTGGGGGAAAACATTCAACTCTTCTTCATCGTGTCTCTCCATCATTTTCAATGCCTCGTCGCAAAAGTATCTCGATAGAGAATTTTCTTTGCATGGGTTTCTGGACCAGGTAATAGGCTTGTATTACTCTGGCATCAATAGGCGCCGGAATCTGTTGCGAACGTTGTCAGCAACTGTGGTGTAACATAAGTGTTCATGTTTCTGTACTGACATTGAGGATTGTGGACAAATCTTCTAAAGCTCACTTACCTTCCACGTTTCGACATCGAGAAACATTAGGAGCTGGGGCAGACTATTGACTCTACGGTGGCCCACAATGTTGCTCATGCAGCTGCCACGTCATATGCCAAGTCTTTTTCAATGCTTGCCAAGTCCCACCTTCTCATTTACTCCTTCCTTTGTTATCTCCATACACTTCCATATACCTCAATCTGTTGTTCAAGATGTCGAAAACTGGAGAGAATTACGAGGCGAGTGCCAAGGCACTGAAGTCGCTCACTTCTGCTGCCAAAGACCCCATGCTCGGCATCAATCACCCTGCCAATCACGAGTCTTCTCATTCATGGCTTGCAAAGATCTTGCCAGCCTCGACCCTTGACAATATGGAGACGAGGTTCCATCTGGGTAATTACGTTATTGACAGGAAGACGGGCGAAAAGAGCTTCGAGGCTATGAGCATCTACGTCCGCGTAAGTATCCCGCAGATGACTTGACAGAAAGCATTCTCTAATACCAGGCTCCAACTTTGTTCAAGCATGCTTGATTCCAATGCCTGCAATTTTTGCAGACATACTGACTCGTAAACGCTAGCTCGGCATGCATCTCCTGTACTACGGCTCCGAGCAAGAAAAAGCCCTCCACTGGAAAAAGACTCTCGAACTTCTGAAAGACGAAAGCGAAAAAATGGGCCGAGAGTACGACGCACCCGAAAGTAAAGCCCACATCGAGCCCTTCATCCAGAGCTTTAACCTGCAATCTACCCTCGTCGAAATGGTAAAACCGGACCCATCCTCCTACGCCACCTTCAACGAATTCTTCGCACGTGAGATCAAAGAATCGGCTAGACCGATCGACGAACCAAACAATGACTTGGTCTCGTCGAGTCCTGCGGACTGCCGATTGACAGCTTTCCCGACTGTTGATATGGCCACTAAATACTGGATCAAGGGCTTCGGATTTACCCTCCCAAAACTACTGGGTGATGAGACATTGGCGCGAAGGTTCGACGGGGGAGCCATTGTGATTGCGCGGTTGGCTCCGCAGGACTATCATCGCTGGCATGCACCTGTTGCTGGTACGGTGGAAGGGATCAGGGATATCCCGGGCGCGTACTACACGGTCAATCCGCAAGCTATCAATGAGTCTGGAACGTTGGATGTCTTTTGTGAGAACAAGAGATCTGTGATGGTGCTGAAGCGTGCGGCGACCGGGTCGCCGATTGCGATCATTGCGGTGGGCGCGATGTTGGTGGGCTCGATCAAGTATGTTGGGGGTGTCGAGAGGATTGGTTCCGAAGTGAGGAGGGGGCAGTGCTTGGGCGCGTTTTACTATGGTGGGAGCACGGTCATTGTGCTGTATCCTAGAGGTGAGATTGTGTTGGATGAGGATCTTGTCAGGCACTCTACCAAGGATGTTTGTGAGACGGTCATGAAAGTGGGCTGGCGGGTGGGGGCCAAGTAGATGGTGGGTATCGTTTGCATTCAAGGTTAGCTTTATAAGATAGACATTCGGGCTTGATGTCAATTGTGAGAAATTAGTCGTGAAGCCAACCTATCGACGTGCATAGACAGTGTGCGTGTTGAGATTGTATATTGAACTTTATACTCTTGAGGTGAGGTAGATCTGAAATGATGTCAGTCTTTCGTTGAGAATGGAATGATTCGGATGTGCAGATTGCATCCCCAATAACCTCATCTGTTACAGCTGTTCTCCCTTTACAGTTGACGAAAACAGGGACGGTAGATGTATTCTTCCATGGTATGCAACGTGCGTTTTATTCACACTAATCAGACATTCGGAACTTACTTTCGCCGAATCCCTAACAATTGTTGGAGCTGATAATTATGCAAGAGGAGGCTTTCAATTGCAGTAACACCATCGTACTCTGTTAAGGAGATATTCCCTTGATATATGTGTCTCCCAAGCATATGTAGTATTCTGTGTATTGGAAGCTCCTTACATCAACATCATTCCCTGCAGGTAGCAACCCAACAAGATCTGCGTACTCTACCACTTCATTTGACTTCTTGAGTGGCAAGGATCATTTTCAATAAAGGCCACGACACGTTTTTGATGCCCGTTGAATGTGAGTACCTGTGTATTTTGTCGTCAGTGTATGGTAACCGGGCTATTCGATCAATGTACACTCTCAATAGGTGTGGTTTCGAGGCATGGAGAAGGGTAGTGATCTGTATTGCACGGTTTTTCCCACCGATCGCTGAGAACTCATATTGCAATGCACAGCTTTCTTGCTATAATTACGCATTTGAGGTTTCTGCAGCCGGTCCGCCAACAGTAGTGTATTGTCTATTGTCTGCTGACGTGGCCGCATATTATCAGCGTCCCGCTACGAGGGATCTCTGATCAAGTATCATCAAGGTAGACTCAAGTGACTGCTTTGCGGCAACTGTATTATGTGGGGTGGTGATAGCTCACTTGCTCGCTCTTGGTTGGGTGAGAGAGAGAAAGAGAGGTGGGGAAAACGTGAAAATATACTGGCCTCAACTGTAGGCGGGCTTGTTAAAAGCAACCAAGGTTTATCGTCAGAATCTTCTTCGCTGAAAAGAGTAATCACGTTAATGAATTGCCGCTCTTTATCAAAAAGTTCATTGATCTCAATATCGATCAAAATCACGCCCGATTCATTCTTTCAATGTTCTGGATCTGTGGTGCAACCCTTAGTGAACAGCCAGTGAACGAGAATTGCCACAATACTTCACGATCTCCATCAAATCAAGTCTCCGCTTCCCCAGTACAGAAGCCACAATGGTTAGGTGTTGGCATGTTATAGCCGTCGGGCTTTTGGATTAAGCCTTGCCTTACTCGCTATCCACAGGCGAGGTTTGTCAGTACACTGTGAGCTGTCGAGCAATCTGACAGCCGGGGTTTTGATTGTGTCGGCTTCGAAGAGGTTGGCGATGACAAATAATGGTAGTCATTGATTGATGGAGTATGGGTAATGGGCCATGAGTTGGGTGGTGAGGAGGACTTTATGATGTGCGGTCAGTTTCGAGATCGTGACTCATGAATGTGATATTTACTGAAGGCTGCACTTGGGCTTGTGAAGCAGGACCTCGAGCATCAAAAACCAAATCACCTCTCAATTCGATCAAGTAGCAAGAATTTCTTTCATATTTGAGAAGCACATTGCCGATCAGTCGTAGTTGACGGTGAATTGTATGACAGTTCAGTACTACTGACATAGAACGCACTCTGCGGCAATGAATTATAAATCTCAGCCGCATGTACAATAGAAACGTTAAGCACAGTCATCCGCCATAGCAGCCACTAGGGCATCACAAGCTGAGCTTTGGGTGGATGCATCCGCACCCGAGAAGGGTCCTGACCAGACAAGACCTAGTTGATCACCACTTCCGCGGTCTTTGAGCCATATACTGTCCGCGTTTTGTCTGATGAACTTTCTGAATCTCTCATCGGGTTGCGCAGCTTGCAATACTTGCAGATTACGCATAAAGATCCCTTTGAACTGTGGGCCATCGTTGCCGCAATCAGGTTCGCAGGGCTCGTGTAGAATGCCATCAGAGTCGCTCAAATGATCAATAGCTGCGTTTGCTATTTTGTCTGCAATGATCAGGTACTCAGGATCTGGGAATGCCCGATGCAACTCGACAAGACCACCGAGTATAACGCCCTGATTGTACGACCATACTATGCCATTGTCATTGTGGCACGTTGCTAAGTTGAGTCCGTTGTTGATCGTGTATTTCGAGCTGATCATACCACTTTGATGAAACCAATCCCATTGCGTCAGTGCCCGATTGAGGTAATGTTCGTGTTCTTCTCCTGTTGAGACTCTGTTGGCTAGCTGGGCGGCTACTGCAAGGAAGAGCTCGTTTTCGATCGCGCCGCTGTAGCTGTGGGCTTTGTCCCACCACATACCGCCGCAGGGGGCATTCCAGCCGGCTGTCATGTCTTCAAAAATGGCTTTTGCGGCTTGGAGATACCGATCCTCCTTCATATTGTCGTAGATCTTGAGCCAGGCTAGGGCCCACCTAGCATCTGTTCAGCAGTGGTACTTGGACTGCGTGAGATTCATATGCACCAGCCTTCATCGTCATAGTAGTCGTTGAGGAAGCCTGGAAAGCTCTCCATCGAAGATCGCGACAGGGCTGAACTTGAACCTAGCGAGTTAGCAGTCATGATCTTCGAAACGTTGATATTGGTTTGCTGAGCTCTTTCAAAGGTATGCTGATACACATGATAAGCGTGTTCATTCAGAGCTGGGTTAATGGAAGCGAAGTCCGCGAGTACAGTCAAAGCGTTCGCGCTGTTCCACCAGCCTGTTGTATCCCATAACCCAGTACCCTCATTGTACCACTTTTGTAATGTAGTGATTGCGAATGTGGCACGAGCGGCGCTTAATCTTTGGTCGTAGACACCTTCTTGCCCTGAAAATTGTTTGACCCCCTGCACTATCAACGACAGCAGAAGCGAGAATGAGCGCATTCAGATTCGATGATCCCCGAGTTACAACAAGCACAGCCTATGAGTATACTTCACTACCTTTGATGAAGTGTGAAATGTAATAGTGATGGTTCCTAGGTACCGAGAGACATTATTCAGCCTGAACTAAGAAGGCAAGAAAATAGAGTATTCTACTTGGTGACACAGGAACTGACATGGAGTATTGCCTATCCTGTCTGTTCTGAAGTCTTCCGCAGCAAATCGCATTATTGATGTTGTAGCGGAATAAGGCACGAGGGCAGTGTCAAATTGTCACGGACACTAGGATATAGCTTGGCGCTTACGTAAAGTGAAGGGAGCGGGGAGCGTGGAGCGTTGTCACGGAGATAAGGTTTGATTGTTTTTTTTCCTTTCCAGCATTATCTCCCTTCGACCTTCATCCTCCCCAATATCATTTCCCTCCTACTCGACTCGTCACTGGCCAAACATGGCCAAAGAAGCTGTCTGGAGCATTGGTCCTACGATGCGCAACATATTCAATTCATTGCATCAACGCCTAGGTGTTGTTCTCAAGTCCCCTGATCTATATCTTGACGATGATTTCCTGCGCAGCATTAACATTCACAAAGAGGACTTAGATCTAGACGACACAGACGATTTCTTTCACTGTATGACGGAGGAAACATTTGGGAATCTGTGGCCAACAAATGCAATGGAACCCTTTACAACATATGATAATGTGGATGATCCTCACTCTAATCCCCCCTCTAATGTTTTCGAATTCGAACGTTGCGCCCGCAACATTGAAGCCTGGTTCTTCCGCCTTCAACGTTCTAGGGTAGCCGAAGACGGGCACGGTTGCATATGGCCCAAAGGTCCAGGCTATTGGGTTCCGCGGGGGTTGCGAAAGTACGAAGACTTATACCAAGGGAGCAGAATGTCTCCTGCTGTACCTTGGGAAGTGACTCGCGCAAAGATTAACACCTCCCGCAAACCACATCAGATTTATCATGTATGGCATGGAGACGAGGGCAAGGAGGGGGTGATCCTACAGAGCGAGCTCGAAATCCTTATGAGGACTATGAAGGGCAAGATGACAGATGCAGCGTTCAGTACACAAATTGTGCCGGTGAGTTCATCTCGCCCCTCTGCCCATTGATAAAATGACTAACATTTTCCCAGGTGCTTCTCCTCTCGATTCATGGCTCCAAGGCTCGAATCATGATCGCTCACATCAATCGGGCCACCATGGCGCTTAACGTCAAATGTAGCAAGTTCGAAAAGTTCGACGGCTTCGAAGCAAGAGAGGAAGAAGGAGATACAGAGGATTGCGCAAGGCCTTGCGACTTTGATGCAAGGAAGGACCTCTTCTTTAGATGGTTAAACCCGACATGCCATGGGGAGACCTTCTTAGAAGATTCCAGAGATGCGCCAGAGATGGTCATGCGTGGACCCAAAGGTCGAAAGAGACTGGTCTTCCGCGATCCGTCTCCGGAGTCCACGAGTGCTGAATCAGTCTAAAGCCTCGGATACAATGTGGCTGTCCTTTCAAGCTAGCCTATTTTTGCTATGCGAGTATGCGGCGTTTCATGGGTGGCTCATGCTAGAAAATAAACGATACCCTTATTTTGAGACCGAGGTTCGTGCATCTACCTTAAACAGCTGGGCTGCGACAATTTACGAAGTCGAGGTCAATAACCCTATGTATTCGCGATCTATCATACTTTAGAGATCCTTGGTGCATATTTCGTTAGTGTTTACCAAATGCAAACACTATCAGATGGTTGACACTTCTATATATATAACATGGATCTGGGCGGCTGCCTCCTCGCTAGACCTATTTTGGGCTGGGTGCGGCGTAAGGGGTGGCCATAATTTCATTCTTGCTCTCGTACTTGACACTCATTTGCTTTCCTGAACACGTTCCTTACCACTTGCGTGAAGAGTCCTGGCTTTTCATGGGGCCGTCCAGAACAAAATTGCCCTTGAATGCTTATCTTCTAACTGCTTCTCAGTTTTTTGCCAGCACGGTGAAGTCCGATTCGAGAAAGTCTGTCACCAATTCTCCCTCAACTTTCTATAGAGATCTCACACTTTGCTTATATACGCACTGGAAGTGACCGGATTTGCTTGATAGTCGGCGGTTTAGACCAAGATATAGGATTGATCAGTAAGTGAAAGGTAGCCTTGGAGCTATTCCTTTCGCAGCTGCCGCCTATAAGGATGGCAACAGCAGCTTCGAGTGGCGTGGTTATTCCTGAGACCGTCACTCAATGGACCGAAACGGCTCGCGAATTTGGGGTTTCAGGCACCATCGATCAACTCGGCTCGCAAGTGAAAGTGGGCTCAGCATCGAAATTCCAATTCAACCATTTTCTTGGTCTTCGAGTTCTCTACAAGTTCGAAAAACAGCGTACAAGGGCCGTGTTGCCTGATAAGATCATCAAACAGTTCCCGGTTCCACCGAAGATGTCTCTCGATAAGACAACCTCCTGGAACGACTACCTCACAGAAGTTCAGACTTTTGCTGGCGCTCAGGCCGACGTCGCTGAAAGCTGCGTTCCAGAGCGCCTAGGCCCTTTCGTGAATGTTTGGCTATATCAAAAGCACATCATACTAGGAGACGAAGATTACGCAGATATGAGCAAACTCTCAATGGTATCACCAGTGGCGGGTCGAACAAGAGGACAAAAAATTCGACGCGCTGTAGCGTTGGCAACTCCGACTCCAGCCCCAAAATCCCGGGTATTGCCGAAAATGATGGAAGATTTATCTCTCTATGGGAAAGAAGCTGAAGATGGTTTCGAAGATGCTTCGAGTGAAGACTCAGATGAGGAAAATCCAGACGACTCGTCTCAAGGGAGATTTGATCTGCCCACTCCCGATGATCCTCACGACGATGATTTCAACACGCCCGGACTCAACGCTAGAGGCCAGCCAATCAAGGATGAACAGACTGTAAATGTTTTCCTTCTCGCATTTCTGTCTGCCATTACTGCCACAACAGTACCATTCCATACGCGATGGCTGGCAGAACGAAATGCCATGGTTTACCAGAGAAAGGTTCGCTATGTCGCAAGAACAGACGGGTATCTACGTGACAGAGGTGGCCAGAGCTACGGTCTGATTGAGGTGAAGCCTCGCCTGAGAATAGATAGCGATGCATCGATCCGGATTCAAGAGAGCGCACAGATGGCCGCGTGGCTTACACAGAAGAAGGAAGAGTCTCATGACCCTTACCAAGAGTGCAGGTAATGAAAGCAAATCCGTCATCTTGTCCGCCTCGGCACTCTATTGACACGACGCAGGATTTTCCTTCTGTCGCAGGACAAAGACGAGATCTTCGTAACCTTTCCACGCTGGCGTAAGGCATATGGGACGGAACCAAAGAATACTAAGGACAAGGTAGACATAGACGATTTGACCGAGGATGACTTTCTCTGGATGGAGGAGTATGGTCCTTTTCGTATAGACTCGGCTGAAGACGTGGCCCACGTCGCCGACTTCTTGCATGGATATACCCTCCACGTATCAGGAATACTCGATCAATCAGAGAAGTAGTATATATACATATATCGGAGGATGCGCAGGATCTGGGTTTTCATTCAGGCTTTAGCACTACAGTGAAGAGACCAAACCTCAGCGATCCAGAACATCAACGGAGAAGACGAACAAAAAATGAGAATAATGCAAGATCCAGAGGTGCCAGCGTAGCTCTCATAAAGCGAAATGAGAATAATGCAAGATCCAGAGGTGCCAGCGTAGCTCTCATAAAGCGATTGCATGATTTTCTCTCCCCAGTCACTGTTGGAGAAATGGATCCTTCATGACATCGATAAGACTATCGATTCGAAGATCACCACAGCTCCTGGATAGTACGGGTGTTTTACTACCTATCTCGGGCATGCAGAGTCTCCTGGATTCCTTCAATGCCGAATTGAGCCTCACTATGCGAGGAAACAATGGTGAAGTATGCCTACCTGTCTGAGCGCCGGGCCTATCTTCCTTACATGAACGAACCCTACACGGCTAAATTGTGGCGTATAGCAGTAGCGCTTCTTTAGCTACTACAGCCAGAGAATGAGAACAATTTGCTGATGCACGAATCTTTGGTCTTGCTTGTAGTCGCGAAACAACTCTCACAGTCTGCGTGACCAGGGAAGAGTGTGTGTTCTGACAGCTGAAATCCGTAGAGATGACGCATTGCTCAACCATGATGGTTGCATTCGAACTGAAAAGCCATCGATTAGATAGACTGAGATGAATGGGTAAGCCTGCTCGTCGTAGTCTGCACTTACAGGTTATTGCATCGAAGTATTAGTTGGTGAGAGATGTCGGTAGACCGCCAGCTGTAACTCTCTTCTTCGAGGCTGCTGAAATAAATAGGCTGGCATCGAATAGACGGACCTCGAAAAAAGGATGACTTGTTGGCCAATCATGATCTGGAAAGCAAAACGTGTTTGATAAGTGGCCGGTTGCTGGGCCAAGAGCGCGCTACTCTTTTGCGAAGACGACCCATCACAACTTCTACGAGCTTTATACGATTCAAGTTTCTTCTTCACTGCACATCGCAATCCCAGTTCCATGGCGGATGCAGCAGTACAACCAGCCACAAAGCATCCGGGCGACCGTCTCGCATCTTACTTCGAGAATTTCTTCAAGACCATTGTCGGTATTGCAACGGTCGGCGCATCCATTACGTTCGCCAAGATTGTTCAGAGTCCTGTTGTCCCATTTAAATACTACGGCTTCTCTGTCCGAGCCGTTCAATACCTCCTCGCAACATCGTGGCTCCTCTTCGTACTGGCTTTGGCTTTCACATCGTTCTTTGCAAGTGCTTTGAGCTTATGGCGACCACAAGCTGTCGCAGCTTTTAAGACGGCAAGTGGAAAGGAAAGGGCAAAAGTGCTGTGGTTTGCTTCGGCAGTGTCGGCTATGCTGTTTGGTTTTGTTGTCAGTGCCTTTATGACCTTGGCTTTGGTCGTAGTGGCTTATGCAGGGCCTGTTGGTTGGGTTGCTGTGGCTTTCACAAGTGTGTTTGCAGCGCTAGGTTTCGCGTCAATTGTCTGGCAGAGTCCACTGGAGTGGCCGAGTTGGCTGTTGGTATTGCACGAAGAAGAGTGTGATGCTCGGGAAAAAGATTATCAGCAAAGTTCAAGCCAGGGCGGAAGGAGACAGGATGACAGCGACCTTAGGAGGAATGAGAGTATGCAACCAAGAGGAAAACTTCCAGTGGGAAGAAATGATGTGGTTGACGGCTACGGTCGCTCTGCGAGAGATAACAATATTGAGGATAATTGGTGTTCTAGTCGAAAAGATGACAGATACCATGCGAACCGCTACAGTAAAGCGAGCACAATCGTGTCTGACGTTCACGAATCTGGGAGATTTGGCCAGCGCGGGATGATGCTGTATGATGATGGTGTCCGTGAGGGTATCGTAATAGGTAGACCTATAACCTAAGCTCTCCCCCGCTATCAAGGTTTATACTCAAAGAGTTTTTCTCTCCTATAATCTCCCTGTCTTATAGCTTGTAACTACCATCAGGATATCTCTTCCTTACGATTCCCCTCCATCCTGTGGTTTCCCTTTACAACATGATCTGTCGTTATATCACTTATTCGATTGCGCTTGGACGCTGCTTTGGAGAAGAGATGAATTGAAAGTGTCAAGTCCAAAGCATTGACGATATAGTCAAACGGCTTAGAGTACTAAACCTTAGCAAACTCCCAGACGATCCCATCAGATCCTCCATCCCCAATCTTGGCGAGCTTCTCCACGCCTTCCTCCACCTTGATCCCTACATGCCAAAGCCTCTCATGATGCGTCATGAGTAACACACAGCCTCCTTCCGGCCTCATCCTGACGCAAAAGTACTCCCAGCCTTGATGACGCTCAGCCGAGCAGTGTAGTCTCCCCTTTACATCGTGACCAAGGAATTTACCAGAGACAACATTCAGGAAGCCGAGCCAGCCTTTGGTTTCCACGCACGCCCACAAGATGGAGCCACGACCACCCGGCTGGGTTAGCACAATATGCCCGTCAAGCAGCGTGATTACGTGCCCAGACGAGACGGAGCGGATGATGAAGGTCGAGCCGGGCCAGGGAACCAAGAAGGAGCTAGGTTCCGCGCCGCCGAACGGGTCGTCGTCGTCCAAGACGTCGGTTAGGACGGTTTCGGGGGGTGTAGTAGTTGTGTAGATGGCGGAGTGGTCGCCGTCCGGAATAGGGTTAGGGTCGACTTGATTGAAGACCATGACGGCGGATTTCTGGCTGGGTGATGAAGTAAGGTACGTCTTGTCAGGGTAGGAAGGATGGATTCTGTCAGGAACTGGAATGGATGTCGGAATGACGTTGGATTGTACTCGCAGTATGATAAGAATTGAAGCTATGGTGTTGCAAGTTGATTGCAACATCACAGAATAAGGTACGGCACGCGCCAAGGCCACGCTAGTCTCAATATAGCTGTAGGTAATAAGGGGTAATTAGACTAGCGTTAGAAGCATATATTTAAGGAGGGAAATACCCCTATTATTCCTACTCCTTAGTAACCCTTATAGTAGTAATAATATTAGAAGATAATAAGATATATCCTATCTTTTCTAGTAACTATATTATAATAATATAGTTATAATCTTTTAAGTACTTAAAAGCCTTTATATTATACTATTATTTTAAGGGGGTTACTCCTTTATAACTTATAAAGCTATATTATACTATTTACCTTAGTAATAATAATTACTAGTAATAATACCTTTTATAATTCCTTATAAGAAGCCTAGTATATAATATACTACTAAGTTAAAGAATATTATACTATAGTATTTATACTAGTTATTAAGAGTTAGAACTTAAGGTTAGATATTAGGCCTAGTATACTCTAATAGAAGTAGATTATTTATATCTAAGAGTTATAAAGCTTTATAATAGGGTTCTTATAATAAAGATACTAAGTAGGAGTTAAGATATATTATTATTTATATAATATAAAAGGCTTAAATTAAGAAGACTATTAATACTACTTTATAGGAGTATTATATATATATTCTCTAGAGTTAATAAGAGGTAATTAGACTAGTATTAGAAGTATATATTTAAGAAGGGAAATAC
>JAABUX010005457.1_pt1 | contig 15613 bp, 23 predicted proteins | sample 5561851 | NCBI WGS metagenome assembly JAABUX01 (sample SAMN10711883, study PRJNA513361) | rock metagenome | isolation source: Antarctica rocks | place: Antarctica: Victoria Land, Richard Nunatak red sandstone | collected 2016-01-03 | reverse complement strand
GGAGCGTTTAGACAAGCATCTTGACAATGTTCAGAGCGCTCGCGCTACGATCACGTGCAGCTGCAGAGGCGTGCAGCCAATGCGCAGGCAGGCTGCGGGGTGTGGTGCGCAACCTCGCTTTTCTGATGTCAACTGCAGAAGCTCGCGGAGCTCTAGAGAACAGCGTAATGCGCTTGCATCTATGCCCGTGAGAGCTTGCACACTGCAGTGCCCAGTTGTTGGTCACTTTGCACATCCGTAGCATTACCGCGCCGCTGACTAGTTCGCGCGGGGGCCATAGTCCACAGCGCATTTGCTGATCAACGGCGAGTTCAAAGAGAGTCAGACGGACACGTGGATAGATGTAACAAACCCGGTGAGCGGCAGGCGCTTGCTGTGATGTTGCGTGCATGCGTCTACGTACTGAGTAGCTCACTGGCTGCCTTGCGTCTGTACAAGCACCGAAGCCTTCTTGAGAGCGCTGCAGGCCACGCAAGAGGTCGTATCGCGGTGCCCCGAGACAACCCCCGCAGAGTTCCAGGCAGCAGTCCAGGCGGCCAAGGATGCCTTCCCCGCCTGGCGGCGCACGCCGCTGCCGACGCGGCAGCGTGTCATGTTCAAGCTGCAGCAGCTCATCCGTGAACACATGGTGCTGCTCTGTGGTTATCCTGCTGCCCCGAGTCGAAAGCTTGGCAAGTTCTGCCCGCGCGACCATGAAGTTGTGCGCCAAACCCCGCCGCCCTTGCGAGAATGCCCTGTTCAGCGCTTGCCTTGGCTGGTCTGCTGAGCCGTGCAAACAGCATGCGGTGGCCTGGCAGGGGGAGCTGGCGGCCAGCGTGACACTGGAGCAGGGTAAGACGCTGCCTGACGCACGCGGGGACGTGTTTCGCGGCCTGGGTGAGTTTCCGCCTCGGGTGGCTGCTGGTCTCCACAGCTCAAGAGTAATGTGGCTTATGACTTTGCTGCTGTGTAGCACTCATAGCTGCAACACGTCCGTCATAGCCTTAGCTTCCACATTGATGAGTGCAGTGTGCATGATATTGTGGCGGCCAGTGCTTGCGGCTCCTGCTTTCCCAATGTGTATGAAGACCTGCAGACTCCTGCCAGCTTACTATTCCCCGTGTCGGATAAAGCGCACCGCTGCTGGTGCCAACATCATGTGCTCTGCTGTGTGTGTCAGTGCCCTGTCCAACCGTGAATACCGGCGCCGCCAGCCATTTTATCAGTGCGGCATGTAATTTGCCTCGCGCATGCAGAGGTGGTGGAGTACGCGTGCGGAATCGCGCCTGACCTGCGCGGCGACTACATCGAGCACGTCGCCGGCAACATGGACACCTACAGCTTCCGCCAGCCGCTCGGGGTGCGCCGGTGCCCGTCCTGCATCGTTAGCTGTTAGGGTTTCCTTGGCCACTTGCGCGAGCATGTATGCAAGCATGACGGGGCGCTGGCTGACGCCCTCCTTGCACACACACACGGGCTGGGCGGCGCTGGAAGTGGCCAGTGCGTGTCCGCCATTGCCTGCGCGTCAGGTGGATGCCGGCGGCGGCGCAGGTGTGCGCGGGCATCTGCCCGTTCAATTTCCCGGCGATGATCCCGCTGTGGATGTTCCCGCTTGCCGTCACCGCCGGCAACACCTTCGTGCTCAAGCCGTCCGAAAAGGACCCGGGCGCGGCGGTGATGCTGGCCGAGCTCGCCATGCAGGCCGGGCTGCCAAAGTGCGCCGCCCGCTGCGCATGGTCTGGGATGCGTGCGCCTGCACGGGCGGATGCGCCGCCTGCAGAAGCTTCCGTGCGGTCAGTCTGTAAGATGCGCATCTAGAATGGAGATGTGCGACTTTTGGTCAGTACTCGAGTGCGGTGCAAATCAACGTCAACACTGCTGTCCTGGCCTTGCACATTGCATCCTGTGCCGAGCCCTTGCCCTGATGGCTGTGGGCGTGCAGGGGTGTGCTGAATGCGGTGCGCGGCTCGCGGCCGGCTGCGTCTCGAGCCTCCGACCTGATGACAGGGTCTGGGCGCGCAGAGGCGTGCTGAATGTGGTGCATGGCTCGCGGCCGGCGGTGACCAGCATCCTGGACCACCCCGACATCCGCGCGGTGTCCTTTGTCGGCTCCGACCAGGCCGGCCGCTACATCTACGAGCGCGGCTGCGCCAACGGGAAGCGCGTGCAGGCGCGCTCGCGCGGCGCGCGGCGCCTGCGCCCGGGCTCGCCTCTTGCAGCAGCGCGGCCCGCAAGGGGCATGGCCTGGCATGTGTGGTCTATGTCTGCGAGGGCTGCCGAGGCAGCCGGGGTGCTGAGGCAAGCTGGCCCGCAGATCAGCACATGCCCCCCGTGATGTCCGTTAGCCAGGGCAGCTGCCTCAAGCATAGCCTGTCGGCTAATGCACTTGCAGTGCCAGAGTCTGCTGATATTCACACCACTAACCCTCTTCTGCGCCATCCAGTGGTCACAGCGCCCTGGCGCGGCCTTACCCCAGATTGGCACCCACGCAGGCCAACATGGGGGCCAAGAACCATGCAGTGGTCCTGCCGGACGCGCACCGCGAGGCCACTGTGGCAGCGCTGACCGGCGCCGCGTTTGGCGCGGCGGGGCAGCGCTGCATGGCCATCAGCGCGGCGGTCTTCGTCGGCGGCGTGGCGCCCTGGCGGGCGCGCCCCCCTGCCGCATCATAACGACATCTTCCTCCTCGCTGTCCCGCCTGCTCCGCGCGCGTGGTTCGTGTTTGCGCTCTCAGGCGGGCTGGCCGCTCACAAACGCGAGCCACGGCAGCCAGCAGCTCCTCCATCTGTGTCTGTAAGCCCTGCCTCCCCACCCTAATCCTATCCTAACCCTGCTCCAGCGCCGCGCCGACTCGGCCCGCTGCGCGTGCGGCGCTCAGGAGGCCCTGGTGCAGAAGGCCAAGTCGCTGAAGGTGGGCAACGGCGCGCACGACGGCACCGACGTCGGCCCGCTCATCTCGCCGGAGGCCAAGGAGCGCGCGGTGCGGCTGATCACTGAGGGCATCCACCAGGCGCGCGCCCGCGCGCGCCCCATCCCGCACCCTCCATGCCGCGGCTGCTTGCACGCCTGGCGTGCGCGCACACTGCTGCGCCGCGGGCAGCCCAGACCGGCGCTGCGCTGAGGCAAGTTATGGTGCTGCTCGTTGGCGCCTCAGCCTCTGGCTGCCGGTGTTTATGCTAAGCCAGCTGTATGCACCTGATCATGTATCCTCCAGAACGGTAGCGCTTTCTCAAAAATTGGTCACGAAGGGCGCATGCACGCGCGCTGACGCGTCTGGGGCCATGCCCGCAGGGCGCCGAGTGCGCGCTGGACGGCCGCGGCGCGGTCGTGCCAGGGCACGAGGCCGGCAACTTCCTGGGCCCGACCATCCTGGCCAACGTGACCATGGACATGGACGTGTGGACCGAGGAGATCTTTGCGCCCGTGCTCGTCTGCTTGGAAGTGCGCGCCTAATCGGCAATCATGCCCCCTTGTGTCCACGCTCCCTGGCCGCACTCTACCCACTTGATCTCCCTGAGCTGACCCTGGGTGTGGGCAGCAGCATCTCTGCGCCGCGCTTGTGCGTCGGAACCCTGCCTCAGCTTGGTGTCTGGAGCGTGTGCGTGGGATGGGCTGATCGTCTGTCAGGTGTATGCATGGCCGGCAGGCAGGTGTTGCTTCCCTGATGGCGGCCGAATGCACGCAAACCCTAGCACCTGTGCCTCACAGCAGTGCTTGGGAAGGAGGGTGTGACACAGAGCCCGCCTTGCTGACTGGGTGCGGAGAGGAACCAGGGTTGGGGAGAGCTGACCTGGACCGCTGCAGGCGGAGAGCCTGGATGTGGCGCTGGAGATCGTGAACGCGTGCCAGCACGGCAACGGCACCGCCCTCTTCACGCGCTCCGGCCCGGCCGCGCGGAAGTTCCAGGACGAGGTCCAGGTGCGCGGGGTCTGGGCGTACCGGTTGAGCCATGCAGCTGTTCTGAGCACGGCAAGAACCGCCTCATGCAGTGAGGATCACATTACCCTCCATAACAGAGCAGCTGGCCTCGTTGCCGTACATGCGGTTGCGAGCGCAAGCTGCCCAGTGGGCTCGCCTAAGCGCTGCCGTGGAGCCGGCGCGGGCGGGGAGCCTGCGCGCGCGCATGCGGCGGGCGCGCGAGGCTGGCTGGGACCAACATCAGCATAGCTGCTCCTTCCATACTGAAGCATTCTAGCTAACTTACTACTTGTAAAAGCGCATGCACCCTAGCTCTCTGTTGCATAACTTATGTCTGCTCTCTGGAGCATACCCTAATCAGTAGCTAAACACTCAACGTCCTCATTCTGGCCCGTCAGAATGACGGGCGGCACGCCTTGCAGACCTTATTTGGCAGAAGTGATGCCCGGCGCCCGCAGGTGGGCATGGTCGGCATCAACGTGCCGATCCCCGTGCCGCTGCCCTTCTTCTCGTTCACCGGCTGGCGCGGCTCCTTCCACGGCGACCTGCACATGTACGGCAAGGCCGGCCTCGACTTCTTCACGCAGGCGCGCGCCCGCGCCCGCCCTGCGCGGCATGCGCGAGAGTTAGCGCGGCTCGGCAGCGCTCCAGTGCCCTGCATGCAGGCGTTGGCAAGTGATGTGCATGCTCCCCCTGCACTGCACGGTTCTGGCTTAGGAATTTGTATCCAACAGTGTAGGCATGAGTGTCATTGGCTCTGCTTTATGTGGTCGAAGCAAAAACCAGGGCGCCTAAGCCCTGTCTGCATGCAGCATGCATGAGCTTTGCTTGCTGCTGGCGTCCTACTCGCTCTCCTGGCCGTGGCCGCACCTGCCAGCTGATCTGCAGCCCAGTACATGCAAGAGCGACCCACTTGTGCTGCCGCCCGAGCGCAGCCCAAGACGGTGACGACCAACTGGCGTGACCTGGACGACCAGGCTGGCAAGCGCGCACCTGGCCTAGACGCAGTAGGCGCGCCAGCGGCTCCGCACTAGGGCGTGTGTGATGGGTCGGGGCGCGCTCTGCTCGGGCGTTACTGTACCTGTTCTTTTCTACGTGTGCGTCTGCTCTGTGCCGTGCAGTTTGCATTTTGCATTACTTTCTGGGGCGAAGAGGTGTTCCCTGCGGACTCACGACCACGGATGAAAGAGCACCCATGCGCAATTGCAGGCTCCATATGTCAAGCTCGATCGACATCCGCCCCAGCAACCCATTGACGTAATGACAGGAGTCGTATAGCTAGGGGCTAGCACGTGCAGCCGGCACGTGCCGGCTTGCCGTGCATGAGCAACGGGCTTGACATGGAGAGCGCATGCGCCAGCGCCTGCAGGAGACTGTACCGCATGTGTACATAGAATGGGGCACCTGCGAGCGAGGGTGACTGCATGGTGCCTTGCAGTCGTGGCATGCGCCTGCTGTACGAGCCCTTATGTGGCCGCACGGCCGCAGCGGAGCAGCCCCCTGGCCATGCAGGCCAAGGAAGGCGTCCAGCACAGAGCACGCATGCTACCAGAGGATGAAGATGGCTTAGTTGTTCCACATACGGCCGGCTGCTCGACACTGTTCAGCTCCAGGCTCTTCCAGGTCTTGCGCGACGTGCCGCTGCTGTCAAACACAAAAGACGAGGACCACAAGCCGCTATGGCCGCTGAGCTGGAGGGACTTTGCGGGCTTCGGCGTCGCTGTTGTGGGTCTCTTCATAGCCGCGGGTGGGGGCCTCGGCGGCGGCGGCATCCTGGTGCCAATCTTCATTCTCTTGCTGGGTGCGAGCCGTTCCGCCACACGCTCCTCATTGTCAAGTAAGGATGTGATACAAAGTTGGTTCACGCTGCTGGTTGGCCTGCTGCAGCTTCATAAGCCATTTTTTTGACTGGGAGAAGCGTATCATTTGCTGCGCTTGTCTTGCTGTGACCACCTGACGCATTGTACAAAACGTCCATGCATGCATGGCACTGCTAACATGACACAGCGCTTGACCTGGGTGCGCAGCGTTTCCGACAAATATTGCCGTCGCGCTGTCCAACATAACGATTGTTGGAGGGTCTATCAGCAACTTTGTCATCAACGTCGGCAAGCGTCATCACTTTATGGACCGGCCCCTTATTGACTGGGACCTCATCATCGTCATGGAGCCTGCCACAATACTGGGAGCACTGGTTGGAGGCTACATGAACCGGGCAAGTGCCCCCTACAGCCACTTTTGTGCTTGGGCCAAACTCTGTTGCCCTGCATATGTTCACCTGACACCCTACAACTTGCATGCTTGTTACAAACTAGCCTGACACGGCTGTGTTAATGGCAGCAGCCGGCATGGCACGTTTTCTCTTCTTACAACCCTCTCCCGCTTACGCATCAAGGTCACCTGTTAGCTGCATCGCTCGTTTGCCTGCATGCAGGCTGCATGAGGGCTAGCTGTGTTGTAGCGGTGATGCGTGCAGCTGCGCGTGAGCTATAACGCACAGGTTAAGCTTAGCTTGGCAGAGCATTATCAAGGAAGCATTGGCCAACCAGCCTCCTCCTTGCCATGCTACTGTCCTCAGAGCGGCCGTGGTGCTGCTCATCTTGCTAGCTGCACAGACCCGGTTCTGCGCACACGTCTGTCGCAGCGATGTGATCCACGACGAGGCCAGCGAGCCCCTGCGGTGCGCGCAGGCGTCCCCCAACTGGCTGACGACGGCGGTGCTGGCCACGCTGCTGGCCGCGCTGACGTGGAAGCTGGCCGTGCGCGCGGCGATCACCTGGCGCCGCGAGAGCGAGCTGGCGGCGGCGGGCGGCGCCGGCGCGGGCGGCGCCGACGCGGACGGCCTGACCCAGCGCCTGCTGGCGGAGGAGGGCGCCGCGGAGCACGTGGCGGAGAGCTTCGACCCGCCGGCGCCCATGCCCACGGACGGTGCGGGCCTCCCTTGCTGGTGACACATCAGGGAGGGCGGTGGGCGTGCGTGGCCCAGTGTGTTCCGCAATGCTGAGGCTTGCTGGCGCCGTGCGCACGGCGCGTCCCGCCCTTGGCTCTTGTTGTGCACGGTGTAGAAAAGGCACATATCAGATAAACACAACATGGGAGTAATCATGGGGTGCTCTGGCGCGCAATGTATTGCACAGCACGGTCCTACTGGCCTGTACACATGTTGAGCATGCAAGTCAGTGTCTTCATAAAGTGCCTGTCACTGTTTGCTGTTGCACCACACACAGTATGAAATTTCTAGCAGTAGAATAAACACGACAGGGCTGCCAGATGTCACAGGTCGCTTTGCAGCAGACCTGCCGTTCGCAGCCATGCTGCAGGCTCAATTGCAGGCGCGCTCAGTGTGCTTGCAAGTTCAACGCAGCTCAGCGCATGTCGCCTCGCAGGCGTATTGAGGACAAGCACGTCGCCGGTGCCGGTGCTGAGCACGCCAGCCCGCGGCGCAGCCACCAGCGAGTCGCAGGCCGCCGAGGACGCGGGGCTCGCTGGCAGCCCGCTCGCATATACCAGCGCCGGCTCGTTCACGCCGGCTGACGGCGCCGAGGCCGCTGGCCAGTTTGCAAGGTTTGGCAGCCGGGGCCGCAGCAGCAGCTTCCGCCAGTCTATTGAGCGGTCGGGCGCGCCGGAGAGGCCGGCGAGCTCCGGCGAGGGGCACCAGGGTAAGGAAACCCTAGAGGGCGCCCTGGAGGCGGGGCCCGCACCGCACCCTGGCGCGATGCACGCGGCGCCGGTCGTGGCCACAAACGGCGTGTCGCCCTCTGTGCTGCGGACAGTCACGGAGCGCTCCGAGTCGGCAGCAGTACGCGATGCGGATGATGACCGTGCCGAGTACGGAACCGCGGGAGCCGGGCATGAGGCGCTGAACGGCGGCGGGGAGGCGCGCGCAAAAGATGAGGCTCGCGAGGACGAGCCGGGCGCAGGAGCGGACTGGCACCGGGACGACGTGGCAGCAGAGGACGCTGCGGTGGCCAGCGAGAAGTTTTCCGTGCGGCGGCAGGTGCCGCTGGGCAAGCTTGCGGTGCTCGTGGTGCTGTTCGGCGGTGCGGCGCGCCCCTTGTGCAGTGGATCAGTGCGCTGAGTGCTTTGCTGCCTTTGCACTGCAGGCTGCGTCGAGGGTCAGGCATGTCTGTCGGGTGCAGGCGTGCTGGTCTCGGACCTGCTCAAGGAGCGCGTGCAGTGCGGCAGCGCGGCGTACTGGGCGGTGGTGTGCTCTGTCGTGCCGCTTGTCCTGCTCGTCACTGTGCTGGTGCGCGTCCAGAAGCGCAGCCTTAGCACTGCACAGGGACACTGCATCGCGGAAGCATGCGGCCTTTCTGTGGATGTGCTAGACAGGCAGTGAGGGTCAGGATTGTTGGTCGCGAGAGTTGCGCGCTGCGTTCACGGACATGCTGTGCACGCACTCGCCCGTCTAACCTGGGTCATGAGCCAGCAACGGCCCGCTGGCGTGTGTCCATTACTGCTGCCTAGCAGGCCATCGGAAGATCTCTCAGGAGTCAGGCACATATGCCTTGCTCCCAGCAGTGAATGTTCAGGCCAATCCCAGCAGTACACGTCCAGGCCGCAGACGTGCCGACGCGCAGGTACGCCGGCACCTGGTGCGCGACTACCACAGGCGGCTGGCGGCCGGGTATGTGTGGGCCGAGGGCGATGTGGCCTGGAGCGAGCGCAACACCGCGCTGTACCCGGCCATCTGCTCGCTGGCCGGCGTGGTGGCCGGCGCGTTTGGCGTCGGCGGCGGCGTCGTCAAGGCGCGCGGCATATGCACCCTAAACCTAACCCTATTGAGCACGAGCCATACAGGATAAGCACACGCATGAACTATAATCGTGGGGGGCGTGCTAGTAAGCGCACGGCAGGAATTTTGTTGATATGGGGCGCTGCGCGGCATCTGGCCACCTGCAGGTGTCAGGGTCTGCGTGTGAGATGACCATGCGGTGCAGTGCCAGCTGCGCGCACGACACCTGCCACCATATCCAAGAGCTAGCAAGAGGCTCAAGTGACACTGTGATGCGGATATGTTGACGGGGCTCTGCGCTGTGTTTCAGCAGCCCCTAGCTGGTCTGTCAGGCTGCGCAGCCTTGCGGGCAGTGTCATGCTGCAGACAAATGAGCTTGGGGTGCCGCTGTGCCGGACTGACAGACACCCCACTGGTGGAGCGGCAGCCGTGGCAGCACGCGCAGCGGCAGCGAGGCCGGTCATGTTCGTTATATTTTTCCACTCATGTTGTTGCTTACTTACTGATGTCCTTATGGTACACGCCGACCCTGACTCCCTGCTGTGAAACCGATGCCCAGGGTCCGCTCATGCTGGAGATGGGCGTGCTGCCGGACGTGGCCGCCGCCACGAGCGCCACCATGATCCTGTTCACATCGGCCGCCGCGGCGGTCGTGTTCCTGTCATTTGGCGGCGTGCCGCCCGGCTACGCCGGCCTGGCCTTCGCCGTCGGGCTGCTCTCCACCGCTGCGGGTCAGGTGCCGGCCGCTGATGGCGTGCGGAGTGGGCTGCCGGCAGGGAGTGCTGCAGAGGGCTGGCGCAGAGGCCTTGCTTTTGCAGCTGGCTGCTTTGCCTGCTGCGGACCGGGCGGCGCCTGCCTGCCGAACAAGGCAAGAACCGGCAGCACTTGCCATTCTGCTTGGCGTTTTCATGCTTGCGCTTGCTTCACACGATGGCATGCACATATATGAAGCTGCTTTGCAAGATGGAGCTGTAAGAGCCACCTGCACAGGAGTTGCTTGCGTCCTTGCATAATGACTTCGATGACCATGTGACCTGCATATAATGGGTGGTGATCCACGTTTGCTGTTGAGCGGGTTGCATGCTTGGAATACCCAGCCATGTACTAGAAACTAGATAAGCAAAGCCCTGCTTGCACGCCTGTGCGCGCACTGCCCTGCTGTCGACCTGTTGCGTCTGTGCAGGGCGCATGCAACTGGCTGATGCGACGCCTTAACCGGCGCTCTGTCATCATCATTGCGATGGTCGTGCTCATGGGCCTGAGCGTGGTCATCGTGCTATATGAGGTGCGGCTAGCTGCCCCGCGGCTGCCCGCCCTCTGACCAGTCGAACGAGGATATCATCAGTACATGGAGCTGTTTTACCAAATAAGGGCCGCCCGGGCCGGCTGCAAAGCGCAGGCAAAATGTGCTGCCGTGCCAAGCTTGCGTAGCTTGCGCTCATGCAGGCTTTCCGGGCGGGCTGGGAATGCTTAGAGCTGTTCCGTGTAAAAGTGTTATACCTTGTTCTTGGGTAGCAGAACCTGCAAGCGACTGCTTCTGTTACGAGGAGACACCCCATCCGTTGGTGATCTGCATCAGGAAGGGTTGAATGACAACTAGCTGGCATTCTTGTGTGCGCAGGCCATCCTCGCGACCGTCGATGCAGCATGGCACCACCGTCTGTGGAACTTTGGCAGAATTTGCGCGTGAGTGCATCGCCGTCCGCCACTAGCACTGCCACAATAGCTCCCCGACGTCCTCCCGCCAAGGTATGCCAAGAGTGTGGAATTGGGAGTCGGGGCCTTGACTGTGCTGGCAAGCCGGCCGGCCCGGTGCCAGGTTTCTGGCGGGGCCGGGATGGGCCACACACTGATGCCAACTGCTGCAACGGAAGTTCCTGCAAATGCTACCTTGCAGGACGGGCCAGGTGACGCTCTGCCGGCCCTACAACAGTCCGTATGTGTTATGGTCTATGCCTGTGCGCTGCATGGGCAGGTACGCCTTTTTACTGCCATTGTCAGGGGAGCCGCCCCCCCATAGCGCATGTTTTGCTCTCATTAGTTTCTGCATTGCCATCAAGGCAATGCTATAGATACGGAAGACCGTTGAATTTCTCTTTGCTTTTCGTGTTGCCTGCTTTTCAGAAAGAGCCTGCTCATCAGCTTCTAGGACAGTGCTCGTCCACGGTCCTGCATGTGTGCCAGATGAGGTGCAAACGTAATAGTGACTGTGGTTTTCAGACGCCTGGGTCTTTGCTGGCCCTCCAAATGCATCCAGCATCGTATAGCGCTGCTGTGCCTCCCAATTTAGATGCCTTTGTTGCGTGCCTGCGCACCTATCGAGCCGTAAATAGAAACGTCGTGCATCTGCACTAGTGTGTACCCTGGGGCAAAGCATGTCTTCGTGAGGTTCATGTACTTCTGAGAGCGTTTCAGCTGTAGGACCCTAAGGGTGGCCTGACACATCACCCTACATGCTGCAGCACTGTAAGCCCAACGTACGGTGAGCAGGAGAGACAGACCATTGGTTGTGGTAAGTGTATGGGTGCTGTAACAACAGGCATGGCAACACACGCACTGTAAGCCACCCCCATCCGTTTATTGCCACCAGAGGCGCCTGAACAAGTAAGAACTGGACTAGAAAGAAGACAACATATCCTTCACCACTATGTTCAACATGCGAGCACAACCGTCAGTTGCTGTATGCATCACCAAGCGTATGTCAGCTTCTGTCGCACACGCCCGCACTGCTTGCGCCATGCACGCTGATACAATTCACCACACATGCACTGAGTAAGGCCGGGTTGTGCAAGCAGCAGTCTAGGCACTGTATGCACCAGTGTGCTGTGAGGGCTGCGCGCATGGCCATGCCATGGTGGCACGCATCCGTCACGAAGAGAAGACGGGCGCAAACAGGACGACAGCGCGCGCCGTGGCGGCAGCCAGGGCGCCGCCGCGCCCCGGCCCGGCAAGCGTGGCGGCCGGGTCGAAGCCGATGTCGCCGCGGCTGACCAGGCCGCCGGTGGCGCAGCTGTACAGCCACAGCGCGCGCGAGCCCTGGCCGCCCGTGGCCACCCAGGCGCCGCCGCCCACAAACTGCGGCTGGTAGATCTGCGTGGCCGCCCTGGGGTACAAGCAAGTTGCATTAGGCCCTCACACGTGACGCAGGATATTGATGAGCGACATGCCCATGCACGGCAGCCTCTGGCGCATGCGTAACGGCGCAGGCGGTAGAAAGCACGCTGGGCGCGCTCTCCTAACAGGCGGCGCAAGTGCGGGGCCTTGCCGCGGGCCGCGCCTGCCGCAGACGTGGCCGACGAGCTCGTGCAGCGGGCTGCCTGGGCTGCGCAGGTCCCACAGGCGCGCGGCCGGCTCGGACGCGGCCGACAGCAGCGTGCGCTCGTCGTGCGGGTGCCAGCGCACACAGTTGACCGCGGCGCCGTGCGCGTCCGCAATGCGGACGCCCGCGTTGCAGCCTGCTGGCTCGCGCATGTCCGCCACGCGGATGCACCTGCCCGGAAGGCGACCACATCGGTGTTGGCACGCCTGGTTTGGATAGCCTCTGTGGGGGCGCCCATGTTCACAGTGTGCACGGTTTACGTATATACTCATTTGAACAGCAGCGGCATTGGCTGGATGCATGACAGTGCCAGCGAACGCACGGGGAGCGGGGCCAGGGCTCGCGGCGCGGCCCACCTGTCGCTTCCGCAGCTGGCAAATACGTCGGCGGTGGCCCCGCGCCAGCGCGCGCACTTGGCGACGCCCGCGTGGTGCTCCGGCCAGCGATGCAGCGCGCGGACGCCCCCGTCCTGCCTGAGCTCCGACGCGACCACGCCGCCGTCCTTGGACGCGGTCAGGATCGCGCGCCCGCTCGCGTGCATCGAGAAGATGCCGCCTGGGTTCAGGGTCAGAGTCAGGAGGTGTCATGGCAAGGTAGGTCTCACCTCCACCTCCAGCTCACCTCCAGCAGTGACGCCAGCACCGCGCAGAGGCCGCAGGTTGGCGCGTCAGAGGGGGGTGGGAGCGTGTCCTGTGATGCGCACCCTCGTGCAGGTCGGTCGCAAAGGCCAGGCGGCGCGGCGCCTCATTGCTCCGCCCTCCTCCACCGCCGCCGGGCCCGGCCTGCGCTGCGCACAGGCAGGCATCAGCAGCCGCGGCGACACGGTTCTGCCCGCGGCATGCGCGGAGCCATGCTCTGCCGGCAACCATGGGCAGCGAGCCTGCCTCTGTACCAAGCCATCCGCGGACGCCCTGCCGCGGCATGCGCCAGGCAGCAGCGGCCGGGCCTTGCCAGCGGCATGCTTGAGGCGCGCCTGCGCCAGGTCCCACACGCCGAGCGCGCCGTCGTTGCCCGCGGTCAGCAGCAGCGGCACAGCGCCGCCCGGTCCAGGGGACCCCACCTCGTCGCGCGCGCGGGCGCCCCCCTCACCGGCGGCCCCCACTCGAGCGCTCCGCGGCTCCTGGCATGCCGCGGAGGACTGGCCCGCATCTCCAGGCATGTCGCTTGCGCTCGGCTCAGCGCCCGCGCCGTGGGGCACCAGCTGCACGTCGGCGACCCAGCCGCGGTGCAGCCGCGCGCTCATCAGCGGCCCCAACGCGGCCTCCGCAGCGTCCCAGCCCGCGCTGCGCTGCGCACGGGCGTGCACGGCGGGCGTCAGCGTGCGCGCAATCGGCCGCCAGCGAGCAAGGTCTTGCTCCACTCCGCTCTGCTTGCCACATTCATTCTGCACAAAAATGTGCCTGACATGAACCGAGCGCATTCCACAAGGTCGCGCGTGCGTGCTGCCCGCCACAGCATTTACGCGAGACGCGCGTCACTCATTGCCTGGTGTTACCACCAGCCAGCAAAGAGAGTCGCGGCAGAACATGGGCGGCCTGCGTTGGGCAGGGGCGCACCGCGCAGCCCGGCATGCCCCACACGGCCACACGGCCGTCCTTGCCGCCCGCCGCCAGCAGCCCACACCGTGCGTCCAGGCTGCGCGAAGCGCCCGTCCCCGGTCTCAGCAGCCCGGCCGCGCCGCGCCACGACTGCTACCGGGAGGCAAGCCTCGGCCTCGTTGATGGGGCGTGCTGTCGGCTGCCACCCAGGGGCCTGGCACATGGCTCCAGCGACGCAACCTCTGCGCTGATCCAGAGCACCTTGCACCTTGGCCAATAGCAACAATTAGATGTAAGCTACCAAGCCAGCTTATATCCGGGGCGCAGCAGGACTGCAGCGTCAAGCAACAAGCTATCAAGCCATAGGTGCATGGCAAAGAAAGTGTGGCCGACACCGGACGAGCAGCTCAGCATCTGGCCCTGTCCGGGTCACTGCTGTGCACCTGCTCACGCCTACATCTGTAAGATCGCATCAGTGTGCCAGGATCGCACGGGGCACGCAGGCCTCTGCGTGGAGCGCGTGCCTGTACGCGCGCGCCAGCTGCGCGTCCGCGAAGCACACCGGCAGCCGCCGGAAGCCCGTGAGGTCCCCTTGCGGCGCGTCCGCAACTGGCCTGCACACGCGCCTCACCAGATTGCTGGACCTGGTCCTGCGCATGCAGTGTTGCAGCGCGGACAAGCTCGAAAGGGGCCCAGGCACCCAGGCACAGCTCTGCAGCCAGCGCGGCTGCCGCCAGCGCACCAGCACCCGCGCGGCGCGGCAGGGCGCGCGCGTCACAACATGCACTGCAGGGACAGGCTCACAGGCGTGGGGACGCTGCATGTCAGCACGGGCCCTGCGCGGCGCCGCGCGCGCCCCGGGCCGGACCTGGCGTCGAGCAGGGCTGCCCAAGGCGCAGCGGCCGCCGCGCCGGCCCAGCGCTCGCAGATGTAGGCCTTGACACTGGAGTTGGAGAAGCGCGGCTCCTCCGCCTCCGCCTCCTCGGCCGCGGCGCTGCTGCCCTCCAGGTGCGCGGTGGCGAGCGCCCAGCCGGTCTGCCCACAACAAGAGATGCATTGGGCGCTGTCTGCAGTGAGGTGGCGAACGGAGGGCACATGCGCTATCCTTCTGCAACACTTTACCATTCTAGCCAGACTGCATTTTCCCCCCACAGATTGCAGGGCGCTAGCAACGTGGCTGGACCTGCCAAGACAGTAGGTGCGCTCTTCCGCGCTGTGAGCGGCCAGCACCAAAGCGGCCGCAGCAACACAGACGCGCGGCTGGCAAGCGGCAGGGGCAGCACCAGCGGCTCTGCTGGCTCGTCTGCGGAGCGCTCGGGCAGCGATGTCCCGCGCGAGCGCGTGGACCGGCGCGGGGGATGCGGAGCGCGCGGCTGGCGCTGCGCGGCCGCGCGGCGCGGCGGTGGCGGCGGCCGCTGTCGCGGCGGAGGGGCAGGCGCCGCGGCGGCGCCAAGCATCGCGCGCATCACCTCCTGGTTGCGGCGGATGCGCTCGTCGCGCTGCGCGCAGGGCAGCCGGCCACCTGGTGAGTCGTGCGGCAGACCGCCGGGTTACTGAAAGCATAGTGTGGGTCGTGCAGATGGAACAGCCATTAACCAGTTGTTGCCTGCGCTGAGTCAACTGTTGCAAGTCTGCAGCAGGCAGGCCCTTACAAGGCACTCATGGAGCAAGTGTGCTGCAGCACCTCCGCCTCATAGTTGTTGCGCACGCCGCCGTCGGCCGTGCTGGCCACAGCCGGCGTGCTTGGCTGACCAGCATCTTCTCGCAGCTGCAAGCCGGACTGGCTGACAACGTCGGCGCTGGCGCTTGCCGTGGTTGCCTGGCAGCCAGCGTTAAGCGGCGCTGCCGCTGTACATCCAAAGTCTTGGGCTACTGCTGCGCCGCTGCTGCGCACTTCCACGGTAGGATACTGGCTGATAATGCAATGTGCATCTGCGGCCGTGAGTGAGGAGCCTGGCTGCGGGCTGGCCTCTCTCTGCGGCGGACAGGCGTGCTTGGAGCAACCCCGCGAGGTGGGACCGGGCTGCGCGTTCAGCGCTGCAGTTCTAGTGGCAGAGCGAGCTGGCGGTGCCGCTGCCAGCTGCAGAGGTTGTGCCACATGCGCTCCAGGGCTGTCCTGCTGTG